>Ga0194055_10002868_pt1 | contig 13522 bp, 12 predicted proteins | sample SepL449m_MetaG_FD_155482 | JGI IMG/M metagenome (GOLD analysis project Ga0194055, IMG submission 155482) | Anoxic zone freshwater microbial communities from boreal shield lake in IISD Experimental Lakes Area, Ontario, Canada - Sep2016-L442-9m | ecosystem: Environmental > Aquatic > Freshwater >... | reverse complement strand
CGATCATCGTTCCCTGCCACCGCGTAATTGGTGCAAGTGGGGCGTTGACGGGCTACTCGGGCGGCGACGGCCTCGATACGAAGCGCCGGCTGCTCGACCACGAGAGTGGCATTCAGACCCTCAGCGTGTAGCTGCGAGCCGCCGGGCGACGGCGGCAAGATGCGTCGCGTCGGTGCCACAACAACCGCCGAGGATCGACAGGCCGTGACGCTGACCAACGTCGACTAGCGCCTCCGCGTACGGATTCGCAGTCGAGGCGATGAGGTCTTCGCGGCCATCGAGTTCCTCGGGCGAGAGCGCCGACGTATTGGCGAAGAGGCCGATTGCTCGCGCGCCAATTGGCTCTGCCTGCAGTGCGGCATCAGCGATCGTCGGGTGCACGCAGGTGAGCGCGTAGCCGAGTGGCGGTCGTGACGTGCGCTCATCGACGGTCTCGACAAACTGCCGCAGCGGCGTACCATCGAGCAGTGTGCCGTCCGGACGCACCACAACGCCGATCAGGTACGGGAGCACGGAGGCCGAGAGTGCCCGCGCAATCCCCAACGCCTCCTCAGCGTTCGGCAGAGTGGCTGCGATCAGGACATCGACACCGCCATCTTCGAGCGCTTCGGCCTGTGCTCGCATCATCGTCTCGGCGACGTCTGCACTCGGAGCGATGCCAGCGCCATACCCGTCGCCCAGCGGACCAACCAGACCACCGATCACGATCACGTCGCCCGGCCGAGCCTCGGCCTGACGGAGATCACGCAGCATCCGTGCGTTCTCCGTATTGAGGTCGCGATGCGCGTAATTCGACCGCGCGATCCGTTCGGGATGGGCGCGCCACGTGTCGGTCTGGAGCAACACCGGCAGCCCAGCGTCGCGCCCGATCGCCAGGTATTCGCGATGGACCTCCCACAGCGCAGCGTGGCCTTGGTTGTCGGTGACGAGCGCTCCGATGCCTACCTCGGGATCAAACTCGATACCGGGCGCGCGCCGCAGGCGCTCGAAAATCGACGCCTCGCTCAAGACAGGGCCAGCACTCAGGAGTTCGGCAACGTTGACCACGCGAGCATCGTAGGTGGTGCGACCAATGTCCAGAAGGGGTCAGGCACGATCTGGACATTGACCCCAACCCGTACGATGCCGATATGGCAGAGAACGTTCTTGGCAGCGAGTTGCAGGCGTGTTCGTACGATCCGATCACCGGCTTCTATCGCAACGGCTGCTGCGACACGGGTGGGCAGGACCAAGGCGTGCACGCCGTCTGTGCGGTCATGACCGACGAGTTTCTCGCTTTCTCGAAGGACACAGGCAACGACCTGTCGACGCCGCTGCCGCTCTACGAGTTCCCTGGCCTCAAGGCCGGCGATCGCTGGTGCCTCTGCGCAGCCCGATGGCGCGAGGCGTTCGATGCCGGCTGCGCCCCAGAGGTCGTACTCGAGGCGACCCACGCACGCATGCTCGAGTGGGCAACACTCGACGAGTTGCGCGGCAACGACTCCTAGCGCTTGAAACGCTTGCCGTAATCGGCGATGTTTCGCGGCGTCTTGACGCCCTTTGGCATATCGGGCGCCGGGATCGGTGTGCCAACGACCTGGGTGATTGGCAGCACGCCCGTCCAGGTGCCGGCCCACTCGTCGGCATCGGCGGCCTCGTTACCGGGCGGACCGTTACGGATTTTGGCCGAAGCCTCAGCGAGCGGCAACGCGAGGATGCTCGTCGCCTTGAGTTGCTGGCGCGTCGGCGGCTTTGTCTGCCCCCAGCGCTCGGGAACGAGCTGGTTCGTGAGAGCCTCGAGGGCGACCAGCTTCTCGGCTGGCTCATCGACCAGCGTGGCTGTGCCAAGGACAACGACGGAGCGATAGTTCATCGATTGGTCAAACACTCCGCGTGCCAGCACGACTCCATCGACGAGCGTCACCGTGACACAGCAGGCAACGCCTTCGGCAAGGCGGCGCATCATGCGGCTCGCTGCCGAACCGTGCAGATAGAGCGTGTCCCCCACGCGGGCGTGGAGCGAGGGAATCACGTAGGGCTGGCCATCGACCTCAATGCCGATGTGACACACGATCGCCTCGTCAAGGATCGCGTCAATGGTTGGACGGTCGTAGTGGCCGCGCTTGGGGAGACGCTTGACGCGGGTGCGGGGAGTCGACATGACGCCACTCTAAGCAAACAAGAGTGCAGTGACAACAGCCCCAGCGGCAAAACCCTCGCCGGGCGGCACAGTCACGTAGCCATCCGCACCTGCCAACGAACGCAGCGCACCAGCACGTCGCGCGCAGGGCGTGGCGGTTGGCAGATCGCCGTACACAGAATCCAACTCCACGGCAACCATGCAGGTCGAGTCGTCGCGTCCGCCAACGGCCTCCGACAACCGCACCTCAACCGTTGGCCGTGGCGGCAACGCTCCTAGGAGTTCGCCGAGCAGCGGTCGCGCAAAGAGTTCGTAGGTGAAGGCCGCCGAGACGGGATACCCGGGGACGCCGATGACAGGTGTCGTGCCAACGACAGCCAGCAGAACGGGATGGCCTGGCCGCACGGCGACCCCATCGACAGCGACCTCGCCGAGCTCGTCGAGCACAGCGCGCGCGTGATCTCGATGCCCACGCGACGAGCCGGCCACGAGCAGCACGAGATCGTTTGAGAGGACCGCACGCATCACCTCCGCTCCCAACAGCTTCGGGTCGTCGGACACCCGCGGGTGCAGCGTTGCTCGCGCACCATCTGCCGTCGCCTGGGCAATCAGCATCGGCCCATTCGAATCAATCACGTGGTGTGGTTCGAGTCGCTCACCTGACGAACGCAACTCGTCGCCGGTTGGAATGACCGCAACCCCAGGCTGGCGCACCACGTCGACCACGGCCTGCCCTGCCGCCGCGATGAGAGCAACGTCGAAGGCGCCGAGCCGTTGGCCGGCCTCGATCAATGCCTGATCGAGCGGAATGTCCTCACCGATTGGTCGCACGTGCCGGCCGGGAACGACCGTCTCCTGCACCAGCGCACCCGCATCGTCGATCGTCACCTGCTCGCGCACGACAACAGCATCGAAGCTGTCCGGTACTGGCGCGCCCGTATCAATCACTTCGAAGTCCGCTCCGGCAAGCAGCGTGGGCGCACCGTTCGTATCGCCCGCGCGCACGGCAATGCCATCCATCGCCGCAACCCGCAACGGTGGCGAGGGACGCAGCGCACTGATTGCCTGTGCCGCAACGCGTCCAACTGCCTCGCCCACCGGTACGCGCTCGGATCCGAGTGGTGCCACAAAGCCCGACTCGACCAACGCCTCGTGCCAGCGCCTGCGTGCCTCGATTGGGTCTGGGTCGCGACTCACGACTCGACCGAGATGCGCTGCGTATGGGAGTAGACGTTGGCGCGGTCGTCACGCAAAAAGCCGACCAGCGTGACGCCGAGACGCTTGGCGGCCTGCACCGCGATACTCGATGGCGCTCCAACCGCGGCCACGATCGGAATGCCCGCCACGGCGGCCTTTTGCACCAGCTCGAAGCCAGCTCGTCCAGAGACGAGTGCGACCATGTCGTGCAGCGGCGACTGGCCAGCCATCAGCCGCGCACCGATCGCTTTGTCCATCGCGTTGTGACGACCAATGTCTTCGCGCAGTTCGACGAGTGCGCCAGCGGACGTGAACAGTCCCGTCGCATGAATACCGCCGGTGCGCTCGAACTGACGCTGCTTGGCGCGCAGTAATTCGGGCAACTCGAGCAGCGTCTCAAAGGCCACCACCGGCCCGTCGGGGAGTGGCTGGCAGGCAACTTCGATCATGTCGATCGAGGCCTTGCCACAGACTCCGCAACTCGACGAGGCGAACATATTGCGCTGAAGCGAGGTGGCATCAAACGGTTTCGTCAGGCGCACGGAAAGCACGTTGTACTGCTGCTCGGCATTCTCCACATCAGCGCAGTAGCGGATGTCAGCGATCTCGCTCCCGTCGACTACGAAGCCTTCGGTCAACAGAAAGCCAGCGGCGAGTTCGAAGTCGGCGCCGGGGGTTCGCATCGTCACGGCCACCTGCGTCAGTTCTTGACTCGGGCCACCAACGCGAATCTCGAGCGGCTCCTCGCCGGCCACCCGGTCGCGCTTCTCGACGGGTCGCTCGCCGCGCGCAAGGCGCAGAACACCGACATCAGCGGTGGGTCCAGCAAGTGGTGGGCGGTCGGAGGTATGGATGATTGAGTCCAGTGCAGGCGTCCGATTCAAGCATCCCCCCGCTACGCGCCGCGGGCAAGGTGCATTCGTCAACCGGTTGATAGGCAGGGGCTATCATTGTCGCATGCAGATGCGCCAACTGGAGTACGTCACTGCGCTAGCCCGCGAACGCCACTTTGGCCATGCCGCCGCTGCCTGCCACGTCTCACAGCCATCGTTGAGTGCCGGCATCCGCAGTCTCGAGGCCGAGTTGGGTGTTCCGATCGTGGTTCGTGGGCGGCGCTATGCCGGTCTGACCCCCGAGGGCGAACGCGTCGTCGCCTGGGCGCACCGCATCCTCGCCGACGCCGATGGCCTGCGCGAGGACCTCGCCTCGATGCGTGGCGCAGTCACCGGTCGTCTGCGCCTCGGTGCCATCCCCACCGCACTGCCCATCGCCAGCGCGCTCTCGGCGGCCGTCACCGCACAACACCCCGACGTCTCCGTCACGGTGCTCTCGCTCGCCAGCCGCGAGATCGAGCGACGCCTGCTCGAATTCGAAATCGACGCGGGCATCACCTATCTCGACAACGAGCCGCTCAGAGGCGTCCGCGCCATTCCCGTCGCGCAGGAGCGCTATGTACTCTATGCCCACCAAGACGATGCGATTGCCACGCGCACCTCACTGACGTGGCGCGAAGCCGCCGAGCTTCCGCTCTGTCTTTTGACGGTCAACATGCAGAACCGGCGCATTATCGATACGGCCTTTACGACGGCCGGTACTGCGCCCTCACCGCGCGTCGAATCGGACGACATCGTGCCGCTCTGGGAGCACGTCGCCCACGGTCGTTGGTGCACAATCGGGCCGACTTCGTGGATCGATGGAGGCGCGCTGCCCGATTCGATCGTCGCGATTCCCCTCACCGATCCGATCGTGGAGCAGCGCATCGGCGTTGTCGTGCCCGACCGCGACCCGCTGCCGACCCTGACGCGCGCACTCCTCGACGCGGCCCGCACCACAACCTAAAGATCGATCCGCGTCCCGATCGTCATCGTCCGCGCCGACGGCATCCCAAAGAACTCCGTTGTGCCCTGGGCAGTCTGATGCAGCAAGGCGAACAGCTTGAGCGGAACACTCGCCAACCCCTTGGTCGTGACGTTGATGCTGTCACGACCAAGGAAGTACGTTGTCGTGAGCGGGTTTAGCAGGCTCCCTAGGTTGCTCTCCCTGAGCGCCTTCGGGATGTCTGCCGGCTCGGCGAAGCCATGCCGCACAGTGATGTGCCACAGGCCAGGCCCAACCTGCTCGGCCTGCGCCGGCTCGGGCACGAGTGGCGTGCTGCCTGTCTCGACCGTCACTATCACCGTCTGCTCAAAGACGGTCCCCAGCTCACGACAGGTGGCCTGCAGCGTACGCGGGACACGACCTGCCTGGGCGGCGAGAAAGACACCCGTCCCGGTCGTGCGAGCAGGTCCCGCGCGCTCGACCATCTGGAGGTAGGTCGGGATATCAACCGACATCTGCGCAATCGCGGCGATGGCCTTGGCGCGACTTCGGGTCCAGGCCTGAATCAGCAGCAATAGGGCCGCGGAAATCATCAACGTAAACCAGGCACCATGCATAACCTTGGCGAGGTTGGCACTAAAGAAAGCGATATCGATGATTGCCATCGGCACGAAGATCACGACCAGTCGCCAGATAGGCCACTTCCACTGGTGCCGCGCCACCACCACGGCCAAGAGCGTCGTGCACAACAGTGTTCCGGTGACCGTCAAGCCATAGGCGTTTGCGAGACGCCCTGAGTTTTCAAAATTGAGCACCGTACCGGCCACGCCGAGAAACATCAGCAAGGTGACCATGGGCACGGTGATTTGGCCCTTCACGGTTTTCGATGTATGCAACACGCGCATGCGCGGTACCCAGCCAAGCCGCATCGCCTGCTGCGCAACGGTATACATGCCAGAAATGACCGCCTGCGACGCGATGATCGTCGCGAGTGTCGCGAGCACGATCATGGGCACGAGGAGCCGCGACGGTACGAGCAGGTAAAACGAATTCGACGCCGCAGCGGGGTTCTCAAGAACGAGTGCGCCCTGTCCGAGATAGCAGAGCGCCAACGCAGGAAGTACGACGACAAGCCACGAAACGGCGATCGGACGCCGTCCGAAATGGCCCATATCGGCGTAGAGCGCCTCAACCCCCGTGATCGCCAACGTGACTGCTCCGAGCAACACAAACGTGAGGAGCGGATGGCGGGTGATCAACCCGGCGGCATGAATCGGATTGAGTGCCTCGAGCACCTCTGGTCGACCAGCGATCGCATGCACGCCAAGCGCAGCGATCGAGAGGAACCAGACGAACATGATTGGACCAAAGACCCGCCCAATTTTGTCGGTACCAAACCGTTGCGCAAGGAACAGCGCGGCCAAGATCACCAGCGAGATGTCGTCCGTCAAGTTCGCCGTACGCGGCAGCACCATCGTGACGCCCTCGACTGCCGACAGTACGGAGATGCTCGGTGTCAAAACACCGTCTGCGACAAACAACGAGATGGCCAGCATGCTGATACCAATCACCGCGGCGCGATGTCGTTGTTGGACGAAACGCAACGCGAGTACACCCAACGCCAGCGTGCCACCCTCGCCCTCATTGTCGGCCCGCATAACGACAATGATGTATTTGACGGTAACCACGAGAATGAGCGTCCAGATGAACAGCGAGAGGAGCCCGAGCACCTCCTCCCGTTCCGTGCTGAGGCCAAAAACATCGTTAAAGGCGGCCTGAAACGCATACAGCGGACTCGTGCCGATGTCGCCGTAGATGATGCCCATGGCACCAAACGCAAGGAGCGCGAGGTTTCCCTTTGGGGCATGTCCACCCGGCGAAGCCGAGTGCTGCTTAATGCGTGCCACGGGAAACAGAGCGCCTAGTCAACGTGCCGCAGTCTAACGACCAGCCGCAGTCCTGTATACGGCACCGAGGCGCATCGGCCACTCACTGCCGAGCGACCAGCCACTAGATTTCGACGCGCGCGCCCATCGTGACCGTGTGGTCTGGCGGCACGCGGAAGAAGTCGGTCGAGACCTGGGCGTGACGATGGAGGAGCGCAAAGATGCGGCGGGGAATCGCGTGAGCACCTCGCGTCGCGACGGTGACCGTGTCGCGCCCAACGAAGTACGAGGTCGTCGCCGGGTCGATGCGATCGGCCAGCGCGCTCTTGCCAAGCGCCTCGGGCACGTTTGGCGATTCGGCAAAGCCGAAGCGCAACAGCACACGCCACATGCCAGGCACGATCTCCTCCACCGCCGAGCGCTCCTCGGCCGTAGCGTACGGCGTATCGAGGGTCTGGACCGTGAGAAGAATCGTCGTCTCGTGCATCCTGCCAAAGTTGCGAATCGCCGATAGCAGTGGCCGTGGCGCATGTGCGGGCGAGGCGACGAGGAAGACACCAGTGCCCTCGGTCGTCTTGAACTCACCTGCCCTGACCTTGTCGGCAAACTGGCCTGCATCGACCGCCTCGCCGGACAGGGCTCGCAGCATCGCCTGTCGTCCGGATGACCAGGACCAGAAGATCGCGTACAGAATTGCTGCCACGCTCAACGAGAACCACGCACCGTGCGGAATCTTGGTGATGTTCGCCGTGAAGAAGGCCACATCAACAACGCCGAGTGGCAAGAACACGGCCACGACCTTCCATAGTGGCCAACCCCAGATACGGTGAGCCACGATGACCGCCAGCGTCGTGGTACAGCAGAGTGTGCCCGTGACTGCGAGGCCATAGGCGGCCGCGAGGTGTGCCGACGTGCCAAAGCCAATCACCGTCGCGACGACTGCGATGTACAAGATCAGGGTCACCACGGGCACGAAGATCTGGCCACGCATCGTCACCGAGGTCTGGATCACGCGCATGCGGGGCAAGAGACCAAGCTGCATGGCCTGACGGGACACGGAGTACGCACCCGAGATCACTGCCTGCGAGGCAATCACCGTGGCCACGGTCGCCAGGACCACGAGCGGCAACTCAAAGCCCGACGGGACCAGGTGGAAGAACGGGTTATCGACCATGTTCGGGTGATCCAGCAACAGCGCACCTTGGCCGAGATAGTTGAGGACCAGCGCGGGGAACACGACGACCAGCCACGACAGGGCAATTGGCCCACGACCAAAGTGCCCCATGTCGGCATACAGCGCCTCCGCGCCTGTGATGCAGAGCGTGACTGCGCTCAGTGCGACGAAGGTCAGCACCGGGTGATCGATCGCGAACATCACGGCGTAGCTCGGCGAGATGGCACGGACAACCTCGGGGTTCTTGGCAATGCCGATTACGCCCATGACCCCAATCGCGCCGAACCACAGCACCATGATCGGACCGAAGAGTTTGCCGACGCTGGCCGTGCCCCAACGCTGCATCAGGAACAAGCCAGTCAGGATGACCAACGCGATCTCAACCGCAACCTGTTGTGTCTCTGGAAATCGCAGGCCGGCACCCTCGACAGCCGAAAGCACCGAGATGCTCGGCGTCAGGATCGCGTCGCTCGAGAAAAGCGCCACGGCAAGGATGCCAACGAGCGTCACGAAGACCACGCCGCGTCCCGAGACGACGCGGAGCGCAAGCGACTGCAAGGCGAGGTCGCCGCCCTCACCCTTGTTCGAGGCGCGCGTGACGATCCCCACGTACTTGATCGTCACGACGATAATCAGCGCCCAGATAAACATCGACAGAATCCCGAGGATGCTGTCGCGGGTCGGCTCCATACCAATCGTCGGCCCGAAGGCGACCTGCAACGAATAGAGCGGGCTCGTGCCGATATCGCCAAACACCACGCCAAGCGCGCCGAGCGCGAGCAGCGCAAAGGGACCGCGTGGTGCGTGATCCTCGTTGTGGTCGTGAGTGGCAGGGGACATAACGGATAACGCCAGATTTCGGCGCGCCTGAAACTGTACCGCTCCGCGCCGTCAAACAGGTACGGAACGCGCGGAGGCCCGTCGCCTGCCATATTTACGGCACTAGGGAAGGACATCACGTGTTCGTCAACCGCACTCCTCGCTTCGAACCACTCTCGGCCGATTCGCTCGACACCATCGATCGAGGCTGGAAGCGCCTCGTTTCCGAGCTCGGCATCACCTTTATGCACGAGCCGTCGCTCGAGCTGTTCAAGCGCGAGGGCCAGCGCGTTGAGGGCGAGGTTGTCTTCTTCGACCCAGACTGGCTGCTCGAGCGCATCAAGACCACGCCGACGGAGTTCACCCTCCTGTCGCGTAACCCAGACAAGCACGTCCAGTTTGGGAAGGACAACATGGTCTTCTGCACGGGCCAGTCCATGCCGTTCGTCGACGACGGTATGTCGCGACGCGACGGTACGCTCGCCGACGCCGTCAAACTGCTGCGCGCTGCGCAGATGACACCCGAGATCGATACGCCCGGCTATCCGATTATTGAGTGCAATGACAAGCCGCTCGATTCGCGCCACCTCGACCTGCAACTCGCCATGTACGAGAACACTGACCTTGCCGTTGGTGCCGCGCAGATCCACGTCAACGGTGTGATCGACTCGATCGCGATGGCCCAGCTCGCGCTCGGTGGCTTTGATGTACTCGAAAAGAACCCCGGCGTGTTCGGCACGATCAACGCCAACTCGCCACTCGTCTTCGACACGCGCATGCTGGAGTCGTTGTGGCTCTTGGCCGAGCGCAACCAGATCGTCAACATCACGCCGTTCATCCTGATGGGCGCGATGGGCCCGGTCTCGTTGCCGGCCGCACTCGCCCAGCAGACAGCCGAATCGTTGGCGGGTATTGCGCTCGTCCAGGCAATTCGCCCCGGCTGCCCCGCGATCATGGGCTCCTTCGTCTCGAACACGGATATGAAGTCCGGCTCGCCTGGCTTCGGTGGCCCCGAGGCCGCCTTGGGCATCCTCGCCACCGGCCAGATCGCGCGCCGCCACAATGTTCTCTGGCGTGCCGGTGGTGGCGGTCTCAACGCCAGCCCCGCCGTTGATGGCCAGTCGGCCTTCGAATCGCTCAACACCATGCTGCCGTCGTTCCTCGCTGGCGCCAACCTCCAGTTGCACTGCACGGGCTGGCTCGAAGGTGGGCTCGTGCACTCCTTCGCGAAGGTGGCCATGGACACGGAGATGCTGCGCCAGATGATCGCGCAGTTCACCCCCGTCGAATTTAGCGACGAGACGCTCGCGTTTGGCGCTCACGAAGAGGTCGGCCATGGTGGCCACTTCTTCGGTGCCGCCCATACTCTCGAGCGTTTCCGCGACTGCTTCTATCGCCCTGAGGTCTGGACAACGGACAACTACTCGTCCTGGACCAAGAAGGACCGGCCCAACGCGACCCAGCGAGCCCTCGCCAAGTGGGAGGAATTGCAGGAGTCGTGGGAGGCGCCGCCGCTTGATCCTGATCTGCACGCCGAGTTGAAGGCGTACGCAGACCGGCGTCGCGTCGAACTGGGCGACTAGCCCTCTTTATGGCAGTCCTCTTCGGACTCGTCACAGCGTTCTCGTGGGCGTTCGCGAACGTCTTCACCCAGCAGGTCACGCGCACGAAGACCAAGCCTGCGGTGATCATGTTTTGGGTTCTCACCGTCACGACGGCCGCGGTGTTGCCCCTTGCGCTGATCGTCGACCACCTCGAGGGACCGTGGACGGTCGCGGGGCTCGCCTGGCCCGTAGCGGCCGGCGTGCTGGCTGATGTCGGGTTCTTCCTGCTCCTGCGCGCCTTAAGCAAGGGCAGCCTGAGCGTGATCGCTCCAATCATCGCGTTGGAAGGCGGTGTGGCAACGATCTTCTCGATCGCACTTGGCGAACGCCCCTCCACGCTGATGTACGCGTTGATAGTCGTGGCGGTGATCGGTGCGGTACTCGTCGCGTTGGAGCCGGGACGCCGCACTGCGGCTGGTGCCCCCGAGGCGATCCTGGCGGCTGTTGCCTATGCCGGCGTGCTGGTCGCACTCGGCCAATCCGAACTGCCCGACCTGACCACGGTTGGCATCACACGCGCAACAAGCGTGCTCGTGATTCTCCCGGCCTTCCTGCTCGTCCGTCAGCTACCGAGTCGCGTCAACGTCTATCCCATCCTCTGGTGTGGACTGCTCGATGCTGTTGGTTTTGTCTGCTTCGCCTTCGCCGCCTCGATTGGTCCGCTGTCCGTTGCGTCGGTCACCGCTACCCAATGGGGTACCGCGGCCGCGCTGATTGGAATCATCGGCATGCGCGAACGACTCTTCGTTAACCAGTACATCGGTATCGCGGTGACACTGATTGCGGTGACGGGACTGGGGCTCGCGTCCTAGCTGCCAGCGCGCGCCGCACAACCCGCGATGCGTTTCAGCACAGGCTCGCGCTGATCGTCGATGAGTAGGACGGCTCGACGCCGAAGCTCGTCCTGATCAACGATGCCTGACTTGATCGCAGCGACCGAAAATGTGTAGTCCTCCTCGCGCCCTGCAGCCAGCTTCGAGAGGACGAGATCGTGCGCTTCGACGGCCCAGCCCACAGCAGGGATGCCGCGAGCAGTCTCGACCTCGACGCGTACGAGGCGTTCCTGCCAGCCGACTGGGAGTACTGCTGTCTCCGGACCAACGCCATGTGCTCGATATCCAAAGGTCTCCTCGAACAGCGATCCCTGTCCCAGAGCAGCATCAATCTCGATGGACCTTGAAGGGTCTGACCGCGGATAGATATCTAGCTCTTCTGAGACGACCATCTGCGCAGGCGGCGACGGGTACTGCGCGAGAATGGCCTGGCTGCCGACGATGATGAGCTCATCCTCAACAATCGCTGCTGCTGCGCGAAGAACATGATCGAAGTGTTCGCGCTTCATGTAGCGCTACCAAGCGCGACGAGTAGTGCACGCCGATCTTCGTAACGGAGCAACCCCTTGAAGGGGGAGCTCTGCCTAAGCCGCGCGGCGGCGGCGGTGTCCGCGACAAGGTCCTCTCGTACAGCGTCGATCGTCTGTCCAAGCAGAACGCGCCATCGCTCCGCCCAGACTCTATCCACGAGACCGGTGGTCTCTGATTGATCGAGCTGCCAGCGTGCGATCTCCAGATCCCGCTCGGATAGCTCGCGTGCAAGCAGCCGATGCATCATGAGATCGATGGCTTCGGCTCGGCGATGCCCCGGAGACGCAATCTCCGCCCTCAACAACGTGGGTGCGATTTCATCGAGCGGCAGCGAAGTCGCCGCCTCTCGCCGCCGCCTCACGACGACACCGAGCGGTCGCTGGATGCCGCGTCGGCGCTCCTCATCCATCTCCACGCGTAACCGTATGAGCTCGCGCGTCGGCACCATCGTGCGCCCATCGACGTCGGTCACGGTTGGAATCGCTCCATCGACAATCCACCGATCGACACTCGTCTGCGTCAGTGCGAGCAAGCGCGCGGCACGACCGCGGGTGACCGTGCGGCCTGCCGTCGACTCTAAGGCAGCGCGCAACTCGAGTAGGTCTGGCACCGCATCGGGATCGGCGCGCCGAAGCAGGCGCTCCACGGGGACCAGCGCGTGGAGTGCAGTGTCGCGGGCAGCGGTACTCATGCCGAAACACTACAACATAGTGAGGAAATCATCGTTTATATTAACTATAAGCGGCGTTGCAACGCCGCGACCGATGCGGTCGAGAGTGGCTCGCGCGAGATACCCGTCGTACCACCCCGCGTGGCGTAAGCCGTAATCCGGCCGGAGCGTTCACCATGGTGAGCGAGCAGTTGGTGCCGACGAATATCGTGGATCAAGAAGTCTGCCGCCGCCTCAAGAGCGTCAATTACGACGATGGCACCAGCCTCTGCACGCACGGCGTCGGTGTCGGCGTAGGCGCTTGGCGTCAACAGCAGGAGCACTGCCACCTCTGGTGCATGGCCGCGCAGGCGAGTGAGCAGTTCGGCGACGGTATCCTCGCCGCGCTCGATCAGCGTGACGCTGCCACCTCCACGCAGCGTGCGGATCGTCTTGGCGAGCACCATCGGCTTAACCTCGGACGACGAGAAGACCGCCACGACAGAACGCCCCTGGGCTTCAGCAAGTGCCGCGCGCAGGCCACACTCGAGGCCACGCAGAGTGATGCCCTCGGTTTCGGGGCGCGCCTCGAACGAGGCGAAGCCGCTCGCGAGGAGCAATGCCTTGGCGCCCTCATCGAGCAGTCCCACTGCGAGGTCCTGCACGCGTTGCACGATCTGGTCAGGCCGCCTCTTCGCGTAGGGCGCGAAGGCCTGATCGGCGACGACCACCAGGTCCTCTTTCGGCAATTGGGCACGCAGGAGTTCTGCTCCGCGCACTCCTTCCCAGCCCTCTGCGACGACTCCGATTGGACCAGCCGGGTCGGCGCTCCAGGTCACGACCGAGGTCGCTTCTTCTCCGGGTCGTAGATCGGGAACGTGTCGGTATAGGC
>Ga0194055_10002867_pt1 | contig 13523 bp, 9 predicted proteins | sample SepL449m_MetaG_FD_155482 | JGI IMG/M metagenome (GOLD analysis project Ga0194055, IMG submission 155482) | Anoxic zone freshwater microbial communities from boreal shield lake in IISD Experimental Lakes Area, Ontario, Canada - Sep2016-L442-9m | ecosystem: Environmental > Aquatic > Freshwater >... | reverse complement strand
GTGGCATCTGGTACCTGATGCATTGGGGGCAATTGAATGGCTGGTGGGAAAGCAATCGTGTGTTTTTGGCAGCTGTTTGCGCTACTTTTTCACTCGGCCTTTTCTTATTCTTCGCAAGCACAGGCCAGGTCGTACTCGCCTTTAAAAACCTTTGGCCCAGGCTAACTCTCGTCTTTTATGCTGGCCTTGTTCAATATTTCAATGTATCCGACATGGGTGTATATGGCGGCATTATCGTCAATTTTAATGTTTTGCAACGCCCATGGCTGGTTTGGTCCATCTCCTTTGGCGGAGCAGCGGCACTCGCTACGGGCCAATTCCTTCACTCCTTCCGTTCGCTACCTATTTTCGGGCTACTAATTTTATCCCTGGGCATGCATCTTGCGCACGAACGAACTATGGGATGGAACTATTGGGATCCTCTTAACCAAGTTGAATTCAATTGGTTTGCTGCGCCACAGCACTGGCAACTTGCAATCCCAAGATTCCTTATGGGCTTTGGCGTGGGCTGGATTCTTTTGGGAATGCAAAACGCCACTTCGGGTAGTGATGAACTGGAAAAACAATCCAAGCAACAATTGGTGCTATTTCAGTTTTTAGGCGGCGCCATTTCCATAGGCATTCTTGTCAACTACCTGCTCATTGGGCATCAGTACCAGTATTCATTCACTGCGGACAGGGGCTTTATCCAGCAATCGATTGTCGAAGAATATCGGGGAATTCTTGAAAGCGAATTAAAGACTCAAGGATTTATTGATCCTTCACGCGGGTCGCATTCCATGATGTATAAATCGGTCAACTACGAAGCAGACAACCTTATTTTCGCGCATATCTACAAGATGTTTTCGTTAACATCCCTGGCGCTTGCTTTACTATTTATTTTTATCAACATGGTTAAAAAAATGGTTGCTATGCCCTACCCTACATCTTTAGATGGTAAAAAAAATCTTCCCTGAGTTAAACCAAATCAGCCACACTTTGCAGTTCATCAACTTTGGTTTCAAGCAAGTATCTTTCATACAGCGATTCTGTCAAAGGTTTGCCGTCATAGCCAATCCACTGATGGGTGGAATAATCATAAAGCTTGCAAATACGAGTGGTTCGTAAAAAAGTAGACGGGGTCCAATATTCATATAAGATCTCATCGCCAAAAAATCTCTCAAGTGATTTTTGCGCCTCTGGAAGGCAATATAATGGAATTCCCCCCGGGTCTGCATGGTGAGCGGTGTGTTCCATAATATTGCGCATGAAAAGACGAATAATATAGGGGAAAACCAAGTGGGGTGTGCTATGCAGTTGCGCTTGAAAAAAAGCAGGTGAAGGAGAATCTAATTCGGAATACCAAGCCACTTTCGGGTGGGTATGTTGTTGCAGCGTGATAAATCCTATGAAATAGCTGGCAACAAATTGTGGAAAAATAAACCCACAGGTGATCATGAAGAAAGGATTTTCACCGCGGACAAATGCAGACCAGATCAGCAAACTTATCCAAGCAACAAAAAGAATGGCCAGTTGAAGACGATCACGAAAGAATGCCTTGGAGTTTCTAGGAGCACGGCTGGCAATGGGAAAAAACTTCCATGTAAACCATTCTTTTAAATACAACCAACTACATCCGTACCAACTTCGGGTTACGCGATAACTGCATTTGCCCAAAAAGGATAGCTTCCTATATTCTTCTAAGTTTAACGGGGGAGATGCTATGTCTTTACCTTTGATATTGGTGAAACCATGGTGCAAACCATTATGAGCATGAACCCAGGATGTAACAGGATGAAAGGTGGGCGCCATCGAAATCCTGCCTGCCAACCGATTCATCCACCTTTTGGGAAATAATGTGCCATGCAATGCATCGTGCCCGATTAAAAGCATAACCCCAAGAGCATGACCATTGACAAAGCCTAGGATAATTTTAGCCCACCACGGTGCGAAAATGATTCCTGCGAGGGAGGTCATCCAGACAAGCAAAGGCAAAGAGAAGTGAAATAATCCGGGTAGAATTCTTTTTATTCGGTCTTTATCATTAACACTAGATCTTATCTCGTCTATTCCGGGCCATTCATAGTTTATTTTCATTCAAATGTTATTTCTAAAGTTGAGAGGCAAAAAAACAGAGCACTAATTTGGCGCATAGAAGCAATTTTAAATTCAGCTTTCACAACATTAAACAAATTAGATTCAACCCTTCTAAACTTTTCTCTACAAATATATCACTAGCAAACTTAAACCTAATTTTAACAGAAAATCTATTCAAGCGAAGGCATCTCTGAGACATAAAATAATTTTTAGGAATGTATCGGGTTATTTATACTTGTTCTACTATTTATTTTCATCAACCTGAGTTAAACCAAATCAGCCACACTTTGCAGTTCATCAACTTTGGTTTCAAGCAAGTATCTTTCATACAGCGATTCTGTCAAAGGTTTGCCGTCATAACCAATCCATTGGTGGGTAGAATAATCATAGAGCTTGCAAATACAGGTGCTTCTAAAGAAACCAATCGGGGTCCAATACTCTTGAATGATTTCATTACCAAAAGAATGCTCAAGCGCTTTTTGTGCCTCAGGAAGGCAATATAATGGTACAGCCGGGTCTGCATGGTGAACTGTGTGTTCCATAACATTGCGCATGACAACACGAAGAACATAGGGGAAAACCAAATGGGGTGCGCCATGCAATTGAGCTTGAAAAAAGGCAGGTGAAGGAGAATCTAATTCGGAATACCAAGCCACTTTAGGGTGGGTATGTTGTTGCAGAGTGATAAATCCTATGAAGTAGTTGGAAACAAATTGCGGGATAATAAACCCACAGGCGACCATGAAGAACGGGTTCTCACCAAGGGTAAATGCAGACCAGACCAGTAAGCTTATCCATGCGACAAAAAGGCAAAACAATTGAAGACGATCGCGCAAGAACGCCTTGGGATTTTTCGGAGCACGACTTGCATTAGGAAAAAACTCCCACTTAAACCACATTTCAGTGATATATAACCAGCCACAACCATACCAACTGCGGCTTATGCGACAACTTATTTTACCCAGAAACGACAGCGCCCTGTATTCCTGCAAGTTTAAAGGCGGAAATCCAGCGTCTTTACCTTTGATATTGGTAAAACCATGGTGCAAACCATTATGAGAATGAACCCAGGATGTTACCGGGTGAAAGGCAGGTGCCATCGAAATCCGACCGGCCAACCGGTTCATCCACCTTTTGGGAAACAAGATACCATGTAAGGCATCGTGCCCGATGATAAGCATGACCCCAATAGCATGACCGTTGACAAGGCCAAGAATAATTTTAGCCCACCACGGTGCGAAGATGATTCCTGCGAGGGAGGCCATCCAGACAATTAAAGGTAAAGAGAAGTGAAATAAACCAGGAAGAAATGCTTTGATGCGCTCTTTTTCATTAACGCTAGATCTTATCTCATCAATTCCTGGCCACTCATAGTTTATTTTCATTCAAATGTTATTTCTAAAGTTGAGAGGCAAAAAAATAGAGCACCAATTTGGAGCGTAGAGGCAATTTCAAGTTTAGCTTTCACAACATTAAACAAATTAGATTCAACCCTTCTAAACTTTCCCCTACAAATATATCACCATCAAACTCACATATAACTTTAACAGAAAATCTATTTAAATAAAGGCACCTGCATCAGTTTAAATAAGATTAGGCGAGTATCTGCTTACAAAATTAAGGGCGGGCAACAATCTCAACCCAGGCAGGCCCTTTTCCCACTTCAACCGAATCTGTTTGCGTAAGTTTCCCACTTTGATTATCAATCATGAATACTGCGATTTTGCCTGAATCTTGCCCTGCAACCACCAAAAACTTTCCCGTGGGATCGATATTAAATGCCCTTGGGATTTTTTCCGTTGCGGTCTGCTCTATAGCTTCAAGTTTCCCAGAACCTGCATCTACCCGATATCCAGCGATACTATTATGCCCACGGTTGGATGCATAAACAAACTTCCCATTAGGGGTCACATGAATATCAGCGCAGGTATTTGGCCCCTGATATTTTTCAGGCAAGGTGCCTAGTGTTTGAAGATGTTTTAATTTACCTGTAATTTCATCTTTCTCAAACACACTTACGGTACTATCTATTTCATTGACAAAATAAACTTCAGGAAGGATGGGATGGAAGGCAAAATGCCTTGGGCCACTCCCCTTTTTCGTATCCACATCATTGCTTGCATCCGTTGAAATTATACCCTTGGCTGCATCCCAACTGCGGACAAAAATCTTATCTGCACCCGTGTTGGGTACATACACCATTTTATTCGATTTATCGATTTGAATACTGTGGGGGTATTTAATCGCATCAAGCATTTGTATGGCCGAACCTGTGGGAATGCCATTGGCATCAAGCTTATAGACGCAAGCTTTTCCCTCGCCATAATGCGAAGTTAAAAGCCATTTTTTAGAAGGATCAACATTCAGATAAACAGGGTTGCCAAAGATGGGATTGCCCCCCAAAAACTCAGGTGTGCCCTTATCAGAAAGTTTATATGCAGAAACACTTTTTGCTCCCCTAATGCCTAGGTAGAGCATTTTCTGCTTCGGGTTGATCGCAATGGGGCCGGGACCCGCATCGGTCATAATTTCCCCGCCTTTTTGCAACTTGCCTTTCTCATCGAGATTAAACCATGCAAGTTTATTATCACCCCCCACAGAGATATAAACCGTTCCCAATGATTTAACATCTTCAGCAAATAGAATTTGAGAGGAAATAGTCACGACTCCAATCAAGACAAAAGACAGAAAACGAAACATGGGTTAGCTCCTAAAAAAACAGCCGGGCTTTAAACCCGGCTGCACTTAAATAACACCTTTAAGCCGAGTCCTACTATTCAGCAGCACCCTTCAGCTTGCGACGAAGTTTTGACAAAATCCCAGAGCGGGAATTGCTTGCTTCTGCAACTACAGCTTCGTCAGAACCTTTGGGGGCAGAAATCGAAGTTTTCTTGGCGCCAGGCTCGGAAGGATCTTGGCCATTAATCCAAGGGCCACCCAGCTTCATGTAGTCTGGGGGAACCACTACGCTGCCACTTTCCCCACCCTGCCAACCAATGATCTGGCTAGGTTTGCCACCTTGCTTGCTGCGTGCTTCCAACTTGGTCGCCCAAGAAGAATCAGCATCAATAGGCTTACGGGATGATTTGTCCCAAAAGAGACCCTTGCCTGTGCGATAGCTTTGAACACCCATCGCAACCGTGGTGAATGCAGCAGCGCCAAGTTCTGGAGTGCTAAGGGTTTCGCGTTTGCGAGCCTTGACGCAATCGAGGAAATTAGCCCACAGTTCGTAAGTGGCATTCCCACTCTTTTCATTGGTGAAAGTATGAATAGGTTTATCTAAGCCTTCTTTGGGTTTGGCAGGGCCGCCTGCAATATTCTGCCCATAGACTTCAAAGCCCTTCATGTAATCGCCACCACCTGTGAACTTAAGCGTTCCCAAGCGACCGCGAATCATTTCGCCCAACTGGGTATCATTACACATGGTTGCGGAAATGATCACTTGGCAACCTTCATCGTAATCAGCAACAATGGTTGCGACATCGGGAACATCACGGCCATCGTATTCAAGATAAATACCGCCACCGCCCACAACACGAGCAGGATAGCGCACACCCATTGCAGAAATAAGGTGGGTCATTTGATGCACAAAGAGATCTGTGAACATGCCACCACCAAAGGGCCAGTAGCAACGCCATTGTGCCCATACTGCACGATCAAAAGGAACTTCCTTGGAAGAAGGCCCAATCTTGGCGCCTGCACATTCAAACTTGTTGCCCAAAAACATTTCCCAATCGATTGTCTTGGGATTCATTTCTTTAGTAATCGGGTAGTAACGCCATTGACCGCCTAAATAGTTGCGGTAGTAACTGGTCTGCCCTTGGAATACTTTCCCTAATTTTCCACTGCGAACATAATTGTAAGCTTCGGTCCATGTTGGATCGGCCATCGATTGCACACCCACGCTCATCACGCGATTGCTTTTCTTGGCAGCATCCACCACTTCCTGAGCTTCAGCAATGGTTCGGGTCATTGGCTTTTCGCAATAAACATCTTTGCCCGCATTCATGGCATCGATCGACATTCTTGCATGCCAATGATCAGGTGTGGCGATGCAAGCGATATCAACTTCCTTGAGTTCCAAGATTTTGCGGTAATCCTTGCTAACGCGAGTCTTGTCATTTACATTTATCCCGCATCGTTCTGCAGTGGGATAAAGGCCACGGCCTTTGCCATTGCCCAGCTTTGGGTCGCCATCCCATACATCGCACACAGCGAATGGAACAACATTTTTGTTTTCTTTTTGCATCTGAAGGATGACATCAACATGTTGCTGGCAACGGCCACCAACACCCAAGAAAGCGATGTTGATTTTTTCGTTTGCGCCATACACCCGAGCTGCACTAGCAGCGGAAAGACTTAAAGCAGAAGCGCCAATCGCACTGGTTTGAAGAAAGTTTCTTCGGTTAAACTGAGTCTTAGCCATTCTAAAATCTCCATCTAAATAAATAAGATTTAACAAGGAACACTATTTCTACACGATTACTTAAGTCTTTGCTCTAAAATCCAAGAATAAAGTTCAGGATTTCCGTAAGCTTTATCCCAAGAGTTATGGCTAACGCCTGGGTATTCATCGTACTTTGGCTTACCACCCGCTTTTTTCAAGGCTTCAATCATAGCACGCGATCTTTCCACGGGTACAGCTTTATCTGCATCACCATGAAAACACCAACAAGGAATATTCTTGAACTTTTCTGCAGCAGCAGGATCGCCACCCCCGCAAATAGGAACGATGGCAGCCCAAAGTTCAGGCTTTTCCTGAGCCCAACTCCATGTGCCATAACCACCCATTGATAACCCTGTAAGGTAAATCCGCTTGGAATCTATCTTGTAGGCTTTCTTGGTATTCTCGAGTATTGCCATGGCCCTGATGCTGTCAGGGGAACCAAAGGCCCATTTTCCACGAGGAGCAATTTGTTCGCTTGCCTGTGGGAATATCGCAAAGAAAGGGAAGGATTTTTCCTCTTTGCGGATTGCATTACCCAATCCGGTCAATGCTTGTTTTTTGCCATCAGTGCCCGATTCGCCTGAACCGTGCAGGAACACCATAAGGGGATATTCCTTTTCAGGCTTATAGTCATGGGGCACAAACAACACATATTTGTAGGCTTTGCCTTTATCATCTTTGTATTCAAGATCTAAGAAACCCTTTTCGTCTGCTGCTGCCAAACAAAGGGCTGCAAAGGTTGCTACTATTGATGTCATTTCCATAATCCTTAAAAAATTAAAAGTCTCGATTGTTCCTACCTAGCAAACTATCACAACATTTTAACCGATGCCAGCTTTTGACAAGATTTTATTGCATGCATTTAGACTCCTTCCAGTTTGCAACTTTCCTATATCATTCCAATAGGGATTAGGGCATCAAAATTGGGGAGACTAACATCATGGCCAAGAGTCCGAATGACAAAGCTCCGATGAATTACAAGTCTGCGGGGCTTGACTTGGAATTGTACGAGCAAACGATCGACGCCATGGCGCCTTTGGTCAAGCGAACTCACACGCCCCGGGTGATGGGTGGTTTTGGTGGATTCGCAAGCCTTTTTAGTCTCGATTTCAACAACCGCCTTTTTGCCCGCAATTATAAACATCCCGTTCTCGTAACCTGCAACGATGGAGTAGGTACCAAGCTTAAAATTGCATCCATGATGCAAAAATATGACACCGTAGGCATCGATCTTGTCGCTATGTCGGTCAATGATTGCCTTTGCACAGGTGCAGAGCCCGTCGTCTTTCTTGATTACCTTGCCATGCCCAAGGACGATATTAAACTTGCAACTTCCCTTATCAAGGGAATTAGCGATGGCTGCATTGATGCGGGCTGCGCACTTACAGGTGGAGAAACCGCAATCCTTCCGGATTTCTACGCCCCAGGCGATTACGACCTCGCAGGCTTTTGCGTCGGAATTGTCGAAAGAGATAGCATTATCAACGGCAATGGCACTCGCCCTGGCGACCTCATCATTGGTTTGTCGAGCAGTGGGCTTCATTCAAACGGTTACAGCCTTGCGCGCAAAATTGTGTTTGAAAAAGCAGGTCTTAAAATCGATGATTCCATCCCGGAGTTAGGCACCACCGTAGGCCAAGCCCTACTCGAACCCACACGCATTTATTGCAAACCGATTTTAGATGTTCTTAGAAATTACCCCATCAAGCGAAGAGTGGTCCGAGGCTTGGCGCATATCACGGGTGAGGGCTTGGAAGGTAATGTGCCACGGTCGCTGCCCGCCAACCGAAGGGCGATCATCAAAAAAGATTCATGGCCCAAGCCTGCAATCTTTTCATGGCTCAAAAACTTGGGCGATGTTGAGGAAAAGGAAATGTATACGGTCTTCAACATGGGGATTGGTTTTGTCATGATCGTAAGCAGATTTTTTGCGCAAAGCATTGTAAATCAACTTACAGAATCAGGGATTCCATCGTGGGTTATTGGAGAAATCGTGGAAGGTGAAACCGGAGTCGATCTGGTTTAGACATCATTCTTTTGCAATTTCAACATTCATAAAGCAAAACCCATCCCGTTCCTCAATGCCCGCGTTGTGAAGTACGATGGGGGTTTTAAATATCGGGCCCGAATGGCAGAAGGTGTGAAATTCACCATTCTCCCCGCAAGGGTCAACACCGCTAGGAAGATCCTTCAATAACTGGTGATCAAATTCCCTGCCCAAGAATTTACGATCTAATTGCTTGGGATCAATGCAAATGATGCGGGTGCCAAAACCTGCATCGATCATTTCGCTTGCCAAAGACTTGGTGCCCTTTTCCTCACACCATATCGGGAACAAAGGCGTCAGCCCAGTTCCTTCCAACGTTTTGATTCTGTAATTGCGGACATCCTCTAAAAACAAATCACCAAACGCCAAATGGGTAATGCCCGATTCTATAGCCTTCGCAAAAGCCCCGCCCATCAACTTTTCGTACTCCATGTTGGTGCAAGGCCAGGGCAACTCAACTTCCCATAAAGGCAGATTCAACGCATCAGCTTGCGCCTTAACCAATTCCCTGCTTGTGCCATGCATTGCAACAGCACCAGAATTTTGCGAAAAACTAGTAAGCAATCCGACAACTTCGATTTCACTTTGCTTACGAAGTTGATGCAGTGCCCAAGCGCAATCTTTACCACTGCTCCAAGACAAAAGCGTTTTTACGGGTCTCATATGTTTACTTTTGTTGCAGGCTGCAAATATGAGGGTAAAGGATGGACGATCGGATCAATCGCATGAGCGAGAATTTCAAGGCTATCGACCAGCCTTGCTAAGGGAATAGGAAAAGGCCCCCAGCAGGTCGCCCCGTTCCCCCCCATGGCACTTTTGGCACTGTTGGGCGCTTCGTAACGCCCCCAATACTTTCATGCCATCCGGGCTGGTCCCAGTCACCAGATCCTCGCCTTTTCGAAGCTTTTCAAGAGCAGATGACTCGAACGATTCCAGTTTCCTCGTGGGAACCGAGCGAAGTTCCTTCATGTCGGGAAGATGGGCCGATATATACACCACGGGTTCCTCCTTGAGAAGCAGCCCTACCAATTCCACCCGCAATAGTTTCCATGGTTTGGGCATTTCGGGTTTCTCATTAAACTGGTGAGGTAACCCTCCTGCGACTTCCCTGCCTGGCCGGATTAATCCATTTCTTTGCGGATCCCCAAACTGAAACACATTCCCCCAATGGTTTTCTAGGATGCCATGCACGCCTTCGGGGTCTTGCTGGTCAATTTCCGGTATAAGGGAAACTAGGGATCCGGGCACGGGTTGTTCCAGCGGTTCCCGCATCTGAGCGTCGCGGATAAATTCACTGACCAGATTGGATTCGGACGGTCGTGGCATTCGTATTACACCAAACCCAGGGTTTTCAGTAAAATCTTTGATGGTGCTTTCATGAAGTTTTTGAAGCATATAAGATCCCCGTTGCGCCTCGGCCAGGCGGTTTTCCAATTTCACCAATGCCAGATTTGATTTCTCAGGCAGTGATTCGGGATGGTTCTCTTTGGATGGAACAGGAAGCGTCCCTTCCAGGCGAATAATGGGGTACTTTTCCCGCAAATGGGCCATTTCATGGATATAGCCTCTGCCACTCCAAAGGCAAAGGGCAAAGACCACAACAAAAGCGCCCAAAGAATACATTAAATACACCTTGGGCCTTCCCTCGGCGCTACTCCAGATTGCAAAGCCAATTAACAAAAGCATGAAGGTGAAAAACACCGGGGTAAAAAAAATGAGCCCTGAAAATGCCGGGAGGATTCCAAACAATACCCCAACGAGGGGAAACAGGAATCCCCACCTTCCTCCATAAGCCGCATTGTTGGCCGCGACCAGAATGATGACGGAAAAGATAAGGGATGCAATCAACATGAGTATTCCCACCTGTTTTAATGGAATTGCTCTCTAAATGTTACAACTGAATTTTTGCAAATCAAAACAAATCTAACTGACGGAGCAAGTTTTTCTCAGGGAAATGGGAGCATTGGGCATGCCGCATAGTCCAGTTTAAGTTGGTGCGAAGAGATTCGTTCAACCTAGCCCGGCAGGCTTCGCCGATTGTTTTCAGCTTTTGAAAGTCCCAATCGGACGCAGATCCTGGAGTTCCCGCACGAGCATTTGAAGTTCACCATCGTGACCAAGCAAATGTGCCTTTTCTGACCTTGGCCGTCAGGCAGTTGACAAGCGCCCAAGCGCAATCTTTACCACTACTCCAAGACACAAGCGCTTTCATGGGTTTCATTTATTTACTTTTGTTGCAGGCTGCAAATATGAGGGTAATGGATGAACGATCGGATCAATAGCATGAGCGAGAATTTCAAGGCTGTCGACCAGCCTTGGCCCAGGCCGGTTGAAGTATTGCGAACCATCCGCAACAAAAACCTTATCCGGTTTAAGGGATGCGAATTCTTTTTGCGTCATCACTTTATCCAACACAGGCAAATCCTGCATGGTGCGTTCCACATTAAAACCACACGCTGCGATAAACAGCATCTCAGGTTTGGCATCTGCGACTTCCCGCCATTCTAAAGTTCGCGAAGGCTGGCCTGATCGGCCAATAAGCTCGATGCCACCTGCCATTGCGATTAATTCGGGCGTCCAATGCCCCGAACAAAATGGAGGGTCAAGCCATTCGAGAAACACTACCCTAGGATTCTTTACCATTTTTTTCGAGCGCAAAACAACATCGTCAACGCGCTTTTGATAGGCAATCACCACGGTATTGGCGTGTTCTTCTTTACCAACTGCACGCCCTACTTGAAGCATGGATTCAAACACTTGCGCCAAAGTCATGGGTGCAAGATTAATAACTTGAGGGGTGCCAGGCAACTTGCACACCACTTCGCGCACCTCTTCTTCTGCAACTGCGCAAACATCACACAGCGCCTGGGTGATTATCAAATCGGGCTTTAATTTTTCAAGAACAGATTGGTTTAAAGAGTACAGAGCTTTGCTGGTTTTCAACCTCTCACGAACTAGTGCATCTATTTCTTTACTGCTTGCAGCTTCGGGGATGAGCGAAGTCGTCACCTTTGGCAACCCTAAAACTTCGGCAGGGTAATCACACTCATGGCTAACGCCCACCAAGGAATCAGCAAACCCTAATGAACAGATTATTTCAGTCGCGCTGGGTAATAAAGAAACAATCCGCATGATAATTCCCATGTGTAAAAACAGTTGTTTTGATTCTCTTACATTATTAGAGTACGCAGCATTAAAAAATGCAGCATTACAAAAACTTTTGATTCCCAAGACATACAAAGTCGACTGGGGATAAATCTCCACTATCATGCCAAGGCTTTATCAGGCTGATTAAAGAGTTAAGGGCTATTGCTGAAAAGGTTTTAATCCCATTAAGCTCAATTGTACTTGCAAAGAACGCTGGTTCTTCGCAAGCTATGCAATATCATTGTTTCTTTTAGTTTGGAGTAATTGGGTAATGTCATCTGAAACACCGCAAGAATCTTATCAACCGTTTGTGCCCGAAGATACCACCATGCCTGAATTCACATGGCAGGCAGTGATTGCAGGTACTTTGCTTGGCCTGGTTTTTAGCGCCTCTTCTCTTTATCTGGTTCTCAAAGTAGGCATGACGGTTTCCGCCTCTATTCCGGTTTCCGTTTTGGCAATAACCCTATTTAGGGCCCTTTCCAAGATGTTTAAAATGCGACAGGCTACCATCCTCGAAAATAACATCGTGCAAACTGCAGGGTCTGCTGGCGAATCTATCGCCTTTGGCGTAGGCGTTACCATGCCTGCACTTTTATTACTTGGCTTCAATATGGATATCCAACGGGTTATGGTCGTTTCTGTTTTAGGTGGCTTACTAGGCATTCTTGCAATGATACCCCTCCGCAGAGCTTTTATTGTTAAACTGCATGGCAAACCTGGGCAGCCAGGTACTCTTCTTTACCCTGAAGGCACGGCTTGTGCGCAGGTTCTTATTTCGGGGGAAAAAGGGGGCACGACGGGTGCAACTGTTTTCCTTGGTTTCGGAATCGCCTTCGCCCATAAGTTTGTCACCGAAGGCATGAGCCTGCTCGCTGTTTCTGCAAAAATCCCTTTCACCTTCATCAACAAAGCTGCAGTTTTTGCAAGCGAAATGGCTACTGAGCTTCTAGGCGTTGGATACATCATCGGCTTACGCACCAGTGCAGTCATGATGGCAGGCGCCCTCTTGGGTTATATGATCTTAATACCCTTGATCTTTTTCATTGGTGAAAACTCCCCGACTGCAATTGCTCCGGGCATTAAGCCAATTCGTGATATGAGCTTGGGCGAAATCCGAAATAGTTATCTGCTGTTTATCGGTGCTGGTTGTGTTGCAACTGCAGGCATTCTTAGCATGTTTCGCACTCTTCCCATGATTTTTCGATCCATTGGTTCAGGCCTTTCCTCCCTTAAATCTGGCAACACAGAGACCACGAAATTAAGAACCGAAAATGATATGTCCATGCTTGTAGTGCTTGGCGGCTGCTTGGGCCTGATCGTATTGCTTACTTTGTTTCTTACCAGTCAGGTAAATACTGTAAGTGCGATTTCGGGTGCGGTACTTGTCGTCTTATTTGGGTTTCTGTTTGTAACGGTTTCTTCGAGGCTTACAGGCGAAATCGGATCTTCTTCCAATCCCATTTCAGGCATGACGGTTGCAACACTCATGCTTACATGCTTGATTTTTCTGGCGTTGGGTTGGACAAGCTCCCGCGAAAGAGTCCTTGCGCTTTCGATCGCTGCGGTGGTCTGTGTTGCAGCATCGAATGGTGGCACCACTGCCCAATCACTCAAGACCGGGTTCCTTCTTGGTTGCACACCCAAATATGCACAGTACGCAATTCTGATAGGAGCATTGGTTTCCGCTTTGGTAATTGGTGGCACTTTAATTACCTTTAATCAGGCAGGCACGATATACTCTGCCAAGCCTGAATACCTACCCACCCTGGCACTTAACAAAACTGAAATTGATCGCCTGATGGA
>Ga0194055_10002865_pt1 | contig 13528 bp, 3 predicted proteins | sample SepL449m_MetaG_FD_155482 | JGI IMG/M metagenome (GOLD analysis project Ga0194055, IMG submission 155482) | Anoxic zone freshwater microbial communities from boreal shield lake in IISD Experimental Lakes Area, Ontario, Canada - Sep2016-L442-9m | ecosystem: Environmental > Aquatic > Freshwater >... | reverse complement strand
GTCGAGCGACTTCCGCAATTCGGCGAGGGCTTCGTCTGATCCAATCGCCTGGAGGGCGTGGGCGGCCTGCTCGCGGACCCCGCGGAAGCCATCCTCGCGGAGCGCTTTGCCGAGCCGCTCCACGGCGGCCCGGGAGCGTGTCTGCTCGAGCCCCTTCACGGCGATGATCCGGCCGATGGAATCGTCGGCAACGTCAAGCTGGGCCAGATGCATGCTTTCGGGCACCGGGAAGTCGACCTTCGCCAGGAGCGTGTAGTGGGGATCGAAGCGGACGAGCTTCGGTTGCCGGTCGAGGGGAAAGTGGAAGTCGTGCGCCGGGCCGGTGACGCGCACCGGCCGCTCGACGCTCGTGCCGTCATCGAAGGTGAAGCGGACCGCCGTATCGAAGGCGAAGGTCAGCACCTTGTCGCTGATCGGCTGGGTCTGCCGAACCGTGACATGGGCGAGCTTCTCCTCAGGGTTCCATTGGTAGCCAAGGCGGAGATCGGGATGGCGGGCATGGTACAGCCACTGGTCGAAGAACCGATCGAGCGGTTTGCCACTGAGCTCCTCAAAGACCTGCCGGAGGTCGTCGGTGGTCACCGTCGCCAGGCTGTGGCGCTCGAGATAGGTCTTGATCGCGCTGCGGTAGAGGTCATCGCCGAAATGGCTGCGGAGCATGTGGAGGACCCAGCTCCCCTTCGGGTAGGCCCGGTAATCGAACTGATCCATGGCGTCGTTGTAGCCCTTCCAGACGACCGGGCGGGTGTCGTCCCCCTGGGTGAGGATTCGCCCCTCGGCGTCGTTCCACAGCCCGTAGAGGAGCTCATCGCGACCGAACTTGTGGCCTTCGTAAAGATGAGCGTAGTAGGTCGCAAAGCCCTCGTTGAGCCACAGGTGGCTCCAGTCCTTGCACGTCACGAGATCCCCGAACCACTGGTGGGCCAGCTCGTGGGCGTCGAGGTCCCGCGACGAGCGGATCGTCTCGGTCGCCTTCGTGTGGAGGGTCTGGTCGGTGAGGGTCGTGAGGCTCGTGTTCTCCATCCCGCCGGCGACAAAATCCTGGATCGTCACCTGGTCGTACTTGCCCCAGGGATAGGCAACGCCGATGTCGTCCTCGAAGAAGGCCATGATCGACGCGGTGTCCTCGAAGGAGTTGACCGCCTCGGCCGCTGTCGACGGTTGCGTGTAGAAGCCGAGCGGCACGTCACGATGACGCCCTTCGAGCTTGGCGAGGTTTCCGGCGACAAGGCAGACGAGATAGCTCACATGCGGCTTCTCTTGGATCCACTGCACGCGCTTCAGCCCTGTCGCCGCGTCGAGCTCCTCGGCCACCTTGCGGCCATTGGAGAGAACCGTCATCTCCGGCGGCACGTGGCAGATGACCTCGGTGGTGGAGCGCTCGTTCGGGTAGTCGTGGCAGGGGAACCAGTGCCGGGCCTCGTGCGATTCTCCCTGCGTCCAGACATGCGTGTCGCCGGCCGGATAGCCCATGTCGGGGGTGCGGAAGTAGAGGCCGCGGCGCGGTTCGGCTTCGTGCTCGATGTGGAGCGTGATCTCGCGGTCGACCGGGATCGGCTCGGCGAAGCGGATGATCACCGCGCCGCGCGTCACGGTGTGATCGGCGATCGGCACGTCGGCCTTCACCCCATGCACGGTCAGATCGACCGCGTCGAGCCGAAGTTGCTCGAGCGGCTTGGCGATCGGCTTGAACGTCAGGCTCGTCGTGCCGCGGACGGTGTGGCGGGCGAAGTCGGGGGTGACATCGATGCGGATGTGGAGCATGTCGACCGCCCGGTCAGGGGCATAGCGCCGGCCGTTGCCCGGGTCGTCGATCGCCGCGCCGAACGCATCCTCGCCCGACTCGTGCCGATGGACGAGCCCCCCATGGCAGCGGCATCTGTATTCCTCCTCGGCAACCACCCGGCCAGGAGCCACAAGCGCGGCCAAGACGAGAAGACCGGCCAGAAGACGGCCCGACAGCGACGGCATGGACATCATCGACACCCCAGATGGAGAGGGCAGGAGGAGAGGGCCCGGGGGAAAAATCGAGCCGAGTATACTTCGGCCCGTCGCGTGTTGCCGCCCGCTCCGGAACCTCCGGAATCGGGTTGCCGCGTGCCCCATCCCCCCGCCAGGACCCTTCACATGCCGCCGATCGACCAGTCCCGCTCTGCGATCCTCGCCCGGCTCCGTGACAAGGTCCGCCGCGGCCTCCCCGTGATCGGTGCCGGCGCCGGCACGGGCCTGTCGGCGAAGTGCGAAGAGGCCGGCGGCGTCGATCTGATCGTGATCTACAACTCCGGCCGCTACCGGATGGCCGGGCGCGGCTCACTCGCCGGGCTCCTTGCCTACGGCAACGCCAACGAGATCGTCCGCGACATGGCCCGCGAAGTGCTCACGGCCGTGAAACACACACCAGTGATCGCCGGGGTCAACGGCACCGATCCGTTCCTCCTCCGCGACCCGTTCCTCCGCGAGCTCAAAGACATGGGCTTCTCTGGGATTCAAAACTTCCCCACCGTCGGCCTCATCGACGGCTTGTTCCGGGCGAATCTCGAGGAGACGGGGATGGGCTACCACCACGAGGTCGATCTCATCGCCGCCGCCCACTCCCTTGACCTCCTCACAACGCCCTACGTCTTCAACCCCGAGGAAGCCCGGCTGATGGCGGCGGCTGGCGCCGACATCATCGTCGCCCACATGGGGCTGACGACCGGCGGCACGATCGGCGCCGCAACGGCGAAGACCCTCGCGGGTTGTGTCGACGAGGTCCAGCAGATCGTCGACGCGGCGCGTGAGACGCGCGACGACGTTCTCGTCCTCTGTCACGGCGGCCCAATCGCCACCCCCGACGACGCCGGCTTCATCCTCGCGAAGTGCCCCGGCATCGACGGCTTCTATGGCGCGAGCTCGATGGAGCGGCTTCCAGTCGAGACAGCCCTCACCGCCGAGGTCCGCCGCTTCGGCGAGCTCCGCCTGCCGACGAAAGCCTGACGAAACGTTTCCCCCCTCAACGCCGCTCTGGCAATCCCCCGGCAGGATTCTTTCCGATGGGCACGATCGTCGTCCTCGGTACGTTCGACACCAAGGGGATCGAGCACCGCTACCTCGCCGAGAGGATCCGTGAGCTGGGCCACGCCCCCCTCCTTGTCGACGGCGGCGGCTTTGGCGTGCCGCAGATCATTGCCGACATCCCGCGCGAGCAAGTGGCCGCCGAGGGGGGCATCGATCTGGCCACGTTGCAATCACGAGGTGATCGCGGAGAGATGGTGACGGCGATGGCGGCGGCGGCGGCGAAGGTCGTCCGCCGGCTCCATGCGCAAGGAAAGCTCGTGGCGATCGTGTCGATGGGGGGATCGGGGGGCACGGCGATCGGGACGGCAGCGATGCGTGCTTTGCCGCTCGGAGTCCCGAAGGTGATGGTGTCGACCCTCGCCAGCGGGAACGTCGCCCCGTATCTCGACATCAGCGACATCGTGATGATCCCGGCAGTGTCGGATGTCGCGGGGCTCAATGCCTTCACGCGCGCCCAGTTCTCGCGGGCGGCGGCCACCGTCTGCGCGCTCGCCGACACCAACACCCGGCTCGCCGCAGCGGGGGAGGGGAAGGAGACAAAACCCCTCATCGTGGCTTCAATGTTTGGCAACACGACCCCGTGCGTCGAGCGGGCCCGGGGGCTCCTTGAAGCGGCCGACCGCGACGTCGTGGTGTTTCACGCCACCGGCACCGGCGGGCGAACGATGGAGGCGCTGATCGCAAGCGGCCCCGTGGCGGGGGTGCTCGACGTCACGACGACCGAATGGGCCGATGAGCTCGTCGGCGGAATCCTCGGTGCCGGGCCGACCCGGCTCGATGCCGCCGCCCGGCGCGGGATCCCGGCCGTGATCGCTCCCGGCTGCCTCGACATGGTGAACTTCGGCGCCCCGGAGACGATTCCCACAGCCTTCGCAGGCCGCTACTTCCACCGCCACAACGCCCAGGTCACGCTGATGCGGACGACGCCGGAGGAGTGCCGCGATCTGGGGCGGATCCTCGCGCAAAAGGTCAACGCGTCGGTCGGCCCGGCGACAGTGCTCATCCCGCTCGGCGGGATCAGCATGATCTCGGTGCCGGGCCAGCCGTTCCATGATCCGGCCGCCGACGACGCGCTGTTTTCGGCGATTCGTAAGTGGTTGAGCCCAGGGATCCCGCTTGTCGAACTCGACTGCGCCATCAACGATCCGCCGTTCGCGGAGGCCTGCGTCGAGCGGCTCCTGGCGAGCTGATGCCGTTGACCCAGCCGAGGCCGAGTTGCCAGCGGAGATGCTGCAGCTTCCGATCGACGTCGGGTAGATTAAAGGCTTGTCCGAGCATTCCGGCAGCCTTTTCATGCGCAATCCCCTCGTTCTTCTTGTCGCCCTGCTGGCCTTGCCGTTCGTTGAGCTGGCCTTGCTTTTGAAGCTCGGGGCGCTCACCGATTGGAAGGTGCCGCTCCTCGCCGTGGTCGTCATGGCAGGGGTGGGAATCGCCCTGATCCGTTCGATCGGGTGGCTCACCTTCCGTCAGTTTCAGGAGGAACTCGAGCACCGCCGCGTCCCGGGGAATGCGATCCTCGACACGCTCTGCCTGTTCCTGGCCGGCTTGCTGTTTCTCTTTCCAGGCATTCTCACCGACTTCTTCGGCCTGCTCCTCCTCGTTCCCCCGACCCGGTTCCTCGTGAAGCGGGCCATCGTCGGCTGGATCACAGCGGGAGTTCGCAACGCCCACGTGACGGTGCGAGTGACCGTGGACGGCGGGCCGTTCCCGGTCGTCGACGGCGAGGATGTGGCGGTGACCCAGACGCAGCCGTCACTGCCGGGGGAACGGCCGCGACTGCCCGCCCCAGTGGAGCCACCGGAAAAGCCGCGCCCGGAAACGCTTTGATCTGATCGCCCGGTCGCGAAGGTCAAAAGGGAATGGCTGCCGGCAGGGATCATCGTCCGTGGCTCTCCTCTGGCATGCAGCAGCGCTGATATGCCGGTTCCTCCGTCTCGGATGTCGATTCATCCCCACCTCGTGTCGATTCGTCAATTTGCCGAGCCCATTCCTTTTCGCCGGCGAAGAAGCCCTCTAAAACCGTCTGTTGTGCCCCCGGATTCACACCGGAAGGCCTTTTCCGCACCCCTCGGCCGACGGAATGAATTGACATGCGAATCAACTGGACGCCCGGGATCTGTCAGCGTCTTTACGCCACCTTCGTGCGCCACCGGTTGCAGACCCGCTCCTTTCACCGCTCTCGCAGGCGGGCCCTGCGGAACTCAGCTCGCACGAGCAACTGGGAAATGCTCGAACCGCGGGCGATGCTCGCCGGCGACGGCTTCATCACGCAGTCGTCCCTCGTCAACCCGAGCTTCGAGTCTGTCAACGCGAGCGTCTACAGCGATTGGTGGACCGACGTTCGAGGCTCGGTGGGCTGGGACAACACCCTGAACACGGGCGCCCCCTGGAACGCCGGATCGACGGCCACGACGGCCCCTGCCGGCAACTTCGACGCCATCGACGCCGGAAGCCTGATCGGTTCCCGCTACATGCACCTAGCCTCCGATGGCGGATCGATCAGCGGCTACAACGGCTCCGGCGCCATCTCCCAGCACCTCGGTCGGATGGAGGCGGGCAAGACCTACACGCTCACGGCCGACGTCTTCGGTGGCAACGGCAACACCGGCTTCGTCGTGGTGGCGACGCTGACGAGCGACCTCGTCGGCGGGACGACGTTTGCCACGGCGACGAGCGGGGAGTTGTGGGCCTACGAGTTCTCGGATGGCGGGTCGGTCGTCTCCCACACCGCTACGGCGCAGGATGCGGGCAGGGACCTGTGGATCACGTTCGCCACGACGCAACCGGGCGACGGCTATGCCCGCCGCGGCGGCATCGATGACATCCAGTTGCAGATCGCTACCAGCCAAGTCGTGCCCCAGGGGCCGTCGGCCCCCTCGAGGCCGGTGGTCTCCACGCTGGTAAACGGCAGCTTCGAGCAGATCTTCAACGGCGCGCGCGATCCTCTCTACGGCGGCGAGCCGTACACCAATATCCGGGACGCGGCGGGCTGGTTCCACGGCGTGAACACCGGCGCCCCGTGGAACACCGGATCGACCTACACGGCGGGCCCCTGGGGCAACTACGACGGCATCGACGAAGCGAGCCTGGAAAGTGCCCGCTACATGCGTCTGGTCTCCGATGGTGGCTCCATCTCTGGCCTCGCCGGCTACGGCGCCATCACCCAGTACCTCGGCCAGATGGAGGCGGGCAAGACCTACACGCTCACGGCCGACGTCTTCGGCGGCAATGGCAACGCCAGCTACGAGGTGGTCGCGACGCTGGCGAGCAGCATCGTCGGCGGGACGACACTTAACACGGCGTCGATCGCGAACGTCTCCACGGGCCAGATCTCGCGCAATGGCTCGGTCGTCACCTACACCGCCGACGACAACGACGCGGGCAAAGACCTGTGGATCAAGTACGCCACGACGCAGCCGGGCGACGGCCTCTACCGCCGCGGCGGCATCGACAACGTCCGCCTGCAGGTCACGACGGTTCCCCACGTCGTCTCCGCAGTGGCCAACGGCAGCTTTGAAAACGTCGATGGCGCCGTCTACCTGGGCTACCCATGGTCGATCACGGGGGCGACTGGCTGGAACCACAGCCTGACCACCGGCTCCGGTTTTAATGCTGGTTCGACGCCGTTTCCGCCGTCTCTCTCAGCCGGTTTCGGCAACTTCGACGCCATCAATACCGCACACGTCTCCAGCAACCGCTACCTGCGCCTGGCCTCAGACGAGGGCGACCTCAGCGGCCCGTACGGCTCCGGTGCCGTGGCCCAGTACCTCGGCCAGATGGAGGCGGGCAAGACCTACACGCTCAAAGCCGATGTCTTTGCCGGCAACGGCACGGCCGACTTCGAGGTGGTCGCGACCCTGGGGAGCAGACTCAGCGGCGGGACAACCTATAAACAGGCCACGAGCGCCCCGCTCGTGAATGGTGCGTCGTTCTACAACGGCACGATCGAGCAGGTGACCAGTGAGGGTGAGTTCCGAGCCGATGGCTCGGTCGTCTCCTACACCGCCACGGCCGACGACGCCGGCAAGAACCTGTGGATCACGTATGCCACAACGCAGCCGGGCTCGGGCCTCCGCCGCCGCGGCGGCATCGACAACGTCCGCCTTGCGGTCACCGATTCCACGCCCACGCCCCCGCCCGCGCCCTCGAGCAGCCTGTCGTTCGACCTCGCCACACTCGGTGCCACTCCGCAGACGGCCACGCTCCGGCTCAGCGACGACGGCAGCCGGTTGATTGTCGTCAGCGGCGTAAGCGAGGTCGCGACCGTTGCCTACAGCAATGCCAACATCAACGTCGCGCTGACAGCCCGGGCCGGCGACACGCTGATCCTCGACCTCCGGTCGGCCGCCAGCCCGCCGAAGGCCAACATCACAATCTCGGGCCCCGCGTCGGGCCTGTCGCTCGTCGTCCTCGGGCGGAGCATCGCGCCGGTCAACACGGCCACGACCCCGACCGCCGGGACGCTCGCCATCAACGCCGACACGTCGATCACCTACGGCGGCGTCTCCGGCCTGACGGCCGTGAGCGTCGCCGCTGCCGGCGACACCGTCGGCAGCGTGGTCCTCCGCACCGGCGGCGGCCTCGTCGCCGGGGGCGACAGCTTTACGGCGCTCAACGGTCGGCTCACTGCCGCCACGGCCGCCTCGTCGCTTGTCACCGTTGCCGGCCTCTCCTTCTTTCTGCCCGCCTCGGGCGTGGCCCCGGCCGTCGGCTACGACATCAGCCAGGCTGCGTTCCTGATTTCGGGGAGCGCCGTCGTGGCCCTCGGCGGGAGCAGGGTTCCTGTCACGCTCGGCTCCCGCGGACTCGTGATCGCGAACGGCTCACTCACCGCCATCGACATGACCTTCAACGGCACGCTCGGCAGTGGCGGCCTGGTCGTGGGCGGGGCAACGTTCACCCTGGCCGGCCTGCGGGTCGCCCAGACTGTCGTCAACTCGACGTTCACCGTGACCGGCGTTACGCAGGCGACTGGCATCAGCGGCATCCTCGACACGCTCACCGTGCGGCTCGGTTCCGCGGCCTCGGCCACGAGCCCCGCCACCACCGGCCTGGTGGTGACCAACGGCGCGATCGCGGCGTTCGACATGGCGGTGACCTCGGCGATCAAGCTCGATGGCCTGTCGCTCGCCCCCACCGCAGTCGCCGCCACGCTCGATGCCGCCACCGGCAAGATTCTCCTCGCCGGCACGGCCACAGCCTCAGGGATTACCGGCGCCGGTTCGCTCGCCGTGAAGTTGGGGAGTGCCGCCGCGGCGGCAACGGGCGGCACGCCCGCCATCCCGGCCACGACCGGCCTCGTGGTCGCGGCCGGCCGGATCGAGTCATGCGACATGGCGGTGATCGAAGGCACGTTCTCGATCGACGGCCTCTCCTTGAGCACCCGCGGCCTGAAGATTGCCCGCACGGCTGGCGGTGCTTACCGCATGACGGGACTTGCCGCCTTCACGCCGACGAGCGAGAGCGAGATCCAGGCCGCGCTGCCGGAAACGGGCGGCCTGTCGTTTGTCGGCGTCGGCGGCCTGACGCCGAGCGTCTCCGCGATCACCGCCTTCACGATGACCGTCAGCCAGGCGTTTTCCGCCGGTGGCCTCGCCTTCGCGCCGCTCGTTGCGGGAAGCGTGGCCGGCCTGACGATCCGCGAAAACTTCGCCACGAAGTCGTTCACGATCACCGGCTCCGCCGCGGTCACGGCCACGCGGCTCGCCGCCACCGAGATCATCCTCGGCGGCAACCAGACCGCCGGCTTGGTCATCAAGGATCAGGCGATCACGTCGTTCGTGATGCAGGTGGCCTCGACGTTCACAGCAGCCGCGCACGCCTTCACCGCCGGCAGCGGCATGACGCTCTCGCGGTCGTCGGGCGCAGGCACCAGTTCCCAGTTCGTGGCCGCTGGGACTGCCACGCTCACGAGCCAAGCCCGCAACTGGGCCGTGACGCTCTCCGGGGCGGCCGGATCGCGGCTCCTCGTCGCCGGCGGCGCCGTGACCGAACTGGGAATGGCGGTCGCGCCCGGCACCGTGACGACCAACTCGCAACAGTTCAACGCCAACGTCGGCAGCCTCGCCTACACGGTCGTGGCGGCCACCGGGGTCGGCCGGCTCACCGGCACCGCGCAACTCACCGTCCTCAACCTGCCGCTGACGGTGACGATCGGCACGACCCCTGCGGCGGGCTGGACCTATACCAACGGCGTGGCCGACTCCACCGTCATGAAGACCGGCGCCGATTTCGCCATCGGCGCGATCTCGTTTGGCAATAGCAACCTCACGATCCAAGGCTTCACCGCTCCGGGGTTCCCCGCCACCGGCCTGTGGCGGGTGACCGGAGCAGCGAAGTTTGGCATGGGGCTGTTCGACGCCGGGGTGAGCATCACCCTCGGCAGCGACGACGATCCCACCAGCGGATGGCTGGCAACCCGGACGAGCCTTTCGCAGCTCGACTTCCGGATCGACGCCGGATTCGACTTCCAAGTCATCAAGTTTACGACGACTCCGGGCGTGGGGCTCCGGGTCCGCTACACCGAGACGCTCGCCGTCGGCTCGGAACCGGCCCACAAAACGTTCACGCTCACCGGCGGGGCGTCGGCGGCGATCGTCGTGCCGGGCATGAGCCCGATGGCCCTCTCGTGCACCTTCGGCGGCATCGACCCGAAGACCGGCAAGGCGGTGCCGGGGCTCGTGATCCAGGATGGCAAGCTCCTCTACCTCGACGTCTTGGCCTCGTTCAGCGCCAACTTCGGCGGGACGCAGATCCTCGCCCGCGACATCCATTTCGTCTACGACCGGGCGGCGAAGCGATTCGCCTTCTCCGGGCAGGCCGCACTCATCATCAAGGGCACCGAGCCGAACCTCGCGGTGACGGAGTACTACCGCCAGTGCCTCGGCCTCCCCAACGTGGCTCCCGGCGTCGCCATCTACGGCGGTGTGCTGCTCGAGTTTGGCCAGAAAGGTCTGCCGGGCATCGAGGTCATCGCCGGCCGGCTCGAACGGCTCGACGTGGCGGTATCGGGCTCGCTCGGCGTGAAGAAGGTCACGTTCTCGCTCGAGAACATGCGGATCACCTACGTCGCCAGCACGCAGACGTTCAACCTCTCGGGGGCCGCCGGCGTCGAGTTTGCCAACCGGTTCGCGCTCAAGGTCACGTTCGGATACCAGACGTCGCCCGGCATCTACACTCCGGGCCTCACGATCGTGAACGGCACGCTCGAACTGCTCGACATGACGGTCGACTCGTCGCTTAAGTTCGGTGCGGTCGAGTTGGGGACCCAAGGCCTGCGATTCTGCTACGTCCGCGATTTCAAGCCCTCTGTGCCGGGGGAACAGTCGCGGTTCACGATGAACGGCACGATTTATGCCACCCTCTACGAGACCCAGAAGGTCTCCCTCCAGTTTGGCAGCGACGACGGCCAGGTGGCCGGGATCGTAGTCGAGGAGGGGAAGCTCACCTACGTCGACGCCCAGATCATCAGCGGCATGGAGATCGGCGGCTTCAAGCTGCCGCTCGATGCCCGGCTCGGCGTCGTCTACTTCGTCGAGGCGAAACAGGTCGTGATCTACGGATCGGCGATAGTCGAGATGAAGCCGCTGTTCACGATGCACACCCGGATGGGCGGCGGCAGCCGCGAGGAGGCGATCCGCACCAAGGACGACCCCAACGCCCCCGGCTTCGTGTTCGTGAACGGGAAGCTCACGAAGTTCGAGTTTGAGGTCACGGACGTCAAGGGTGGCCCGTTCCAAAGCGGCACGATGTATGCGAAGTGGTTTCCAGCCACCGCCGTCGCGGCCGCCCGGTTTGAATTGTCCGGAAGCGCCACGATCAATGCCGGCATCGGCCCGGGAACCGCTTCGATCGGCACGAGGTCCAACCCCGGATTGATCATCGAGGGGAAGACCCTCAAAAAGCTCGATTTCGAGGGCAGCTTCAGCGATACGCTGCCGATCATCGATCTCAGCGCCAACTTTAGCGGTCGCTACGACGCGGCCACGGGCTTCTTCCGATTGACCGGCACCGCGGGCTTGGCAATCGAGTCGATCGCCATCCCCGAAAAATGGTGGGCGATCACGATTAAGAAAGAGACGCCGCGGGTCAACGTCGGCCAAGTCAGCCTCGTCCTCAACGTCAACATCAACAATCCGCGGACCGACGCCAGCTACTTCACCGCCGGCGTGTCGCTGTTTGGCCTGCCGAAGGTGAGCGCGACGGTGAAATTCGGCACGCCGAAAATCGAACTCGACTTCAGCCCGTGGGGCGACGCGCTGAAAGACGCTATCAAGAAGGCCGCCGAAGCGGTCGCCGCCGCTTTTAAGGACCTCGGATCGAAGATCAAGAAGGCCTTCTCGAAGAAGGGTGAGATCGAGGGAGCGACGATCTACTTCGACCCGACCGGCAGCAGCATCGCCAACGGCGTCGTGACCTTCGTCCCAGCCAACTACATCCATGCCACGACGGCCGCCAACGGCGGCGCGGCGATCGACGTGCCCGAGGGTGGGGCCGCCGGGCGGCTCATCATGTTTGGCGGCAGGGACAACTCGACGACGCTGCAAAACAAGATGGTGTTGATTGCCCCGGGCGACTCGGAAGTGGTCAGCCCCTTCACGACCGTGCTCGTGAATCTGCTCGACAATCATGGCATCGACGTGGCCGCGGGTAGCGCGGAGATCCGCGAAGTGTTTGGCCTCGATTCCCCCTTCAACCTCCTGACCGATTCCTACCTGCTCAATACCCTCAACGGGAGCGAACCGGCCGCCCGGGGCTTCCGCGGCGACGTGAAGATCGCCTCCCTCACCGGCCTCGTGAGCGGCAGCCTCGCCGGCCTGCCCAACGCCCAGGGCGCCTTCCCCACGCAGGAGACGCTCGGTCTCTTCTTCTGCTCGGCACTCGCCGATGCGGTCCACACCGCGGCCCAAAACGATCAGCAACTCGATCTCGCCAACAAGGCCACGGTGCTCACGCTGATCCAGGCCACGGCATCACGGGCCGGGATCAACCTGACTAATTCAACCGTGGCTGCCAATGTGGATGCCGCAGCCGGCGTCGCGGCCGGCGTGATCGGCAGGATCGATGCGGTGACTCCCGCGGGCTCGGCCGCCTACATGACCGCGATCGTCAAGGTGCAGAAGCTCGCCACGGGAGCGATCCCGGAGCAGTTTGCGGCCGTCAACGCGGGCACAGCGACGAGTGCCGCCGTGGCGGCAGCCTTCAGCGGCTCGGCTCTCGACACACTGATCGCCGCCCAGGTGGTCGGCAACCTCTCCGCCCCGCGGATCTCCATCAGTGATCCGATCGTGTCGATCGCCCCCGATGGTTCGCGTTGGATGGATTTCGACGTGTCGGTCGCTGGGCAGTCGTCGTCGCTGTTGCCTCTTGAGTTCAGCTATACGACGAAGGACTCCACCGCCACGGTCGCAGACGGCGACTATGAGGCCACGTCGGGCACGCTCGTGTGGGAGCCGGGCGACACCTCCACGAAGCGCATCAGCGTGCACGTGTTTTCCGGGAATACCCCGACCCCGAGCCAGATTTTCATCGTGGACGGAACGGCGACCAACGCCATCGTCGACGACATCGGCTTCGGCCAGATCGACCTCGCTTCCCTGACCACCAGTGCTGGCCTGGCCGTGCGGAGCGAGTCCGCAGCCCCCCGGAACATCACGGTGCTTGAGGCGACGATTCTGTCTGCCGAGTCCGGCGACGTACCGGCCACGGGGAGCGTGACGTTCTACGACGGGTCGACCGAGCTCGGTACGGTCGATCTCGATCTCGCCGGCAAGGCCGTGTGGCAGAGCGATCTCTTCCTGGCCGGCAGCCATACGTTCCGGGTCGTCTACAGCGGCGGCACCTCCCAGGGCTACACGTTCGCCGCGAGCACCTCCGCCGACCAGGTGGTAACGGTTGGGACCCCCCAGACGATTTCGGTCGATCCGATTGCCAATCGCGTGTGGGGGGTCGACGACACCACGGTGCAGGTGATGGCCGGGTCCTCATCCGGCATGCCGGTGTCGTACAGCATCACCGGCCCGGCCACGATCGATGCGGACGGCCTCGTCACGACCACCGGCCTCGGGCACGTCGTCGTCACGGTGACCCAGGCAGGCGACGCCTACACGACGGCCGCCACGCCCGTCGTCGTTTCCTTCGACGTCGCTCGCCCGACGATCACCATCCGGATCGACAGCCAGTCGGCAGACTACGGCGACGACCTCTCGGCGCTCGGCCTCACCTCCACGTTGAGCGGCTTCCTCGGCGAAGATTCCTCGGCGCAACTGGCCGGCCTGCCGGTCCTGTCCGTCGCATCCGGCGCGGTCCACCCCGGCACGTACGCCATCGGCGCAACCCCGGCCGCGGACAGCAAGTACGACTTCCTGGTTGAGACGGGCACGCTGACGATCCGCAAGGCACTCCTCACGGTGACGATTGAGGATCATGCTGTCGGCTACGGCGCGAGCCTGCCGACGCTGACCTCGACGAT
>Ga0194055_10002863_pt1 | contig 13535 bp, 11 predicted proteins | sample SepL449m_MetaG_FD_155482 | JGI IMG/M metagenome (GOLD analysis project Ga0194055, IMG submission 155482) | Anoxic zone freshwater microbial communities from boreal shield lake in IISD Experimental Lakes Area, Ontario, Canada - Sep2016-L442-9m | ecosystem: Environmental > Aquatic > Freshwater >... | reverse complement strand
CGCTCCTGCACCGCCGCAGTGGTGCTGGCCGCTTGCAGGGAGCTCTCCAGGGATGTGATCTGCCGGCCCTGCTCCGCCAGGCTCTGCTCCAGCTGCGGCAGCCGCTCGGCCTGCTGCCGCGCGGCGGTGAGGGCCAGCTCCGCCTGTTCGGCGTCACGGATGGCCGCCGCCGGATCCTCGGCAGCCGCCCCCGCCTTCTCCAGCACGGCCTCCAGCCGGATGCGGATGTCGGCGAGGTGCATCACGGCGGCCTGCTGCTCCTGGTTGGCCTGGTTCAGGGCCGCTTCGGCGGCCTCGATCTGTCCCGCGTCCACCGCGTCGGCGGCGCTCCGGGCGGGTTGGGGATGGTGGCTGGAGCCGCAGACCGGGCAGGGGCTTCCGGTGCTGAGGTCGCCGGCCAGTCGCGCCGCCATGCCCGCGAGCTGGCGTTCACGCAGCGTTCTGAGGGCGGACGTGGCCAGCTGCAGCCGTTGCTCGGCGGCGCCCAGGCTTTCGATCGCTTCGCCTTCGAGCCGGCGGCCCTTGCGCACTTGGCGGCTCGCCAGGGCCCGCTCGGCCAGCGAGTTCTTCGCCTGGGTGAGGCCGTCGAGGCGATCGGCGGCCGATCGGGCGGCCTGCAGCGCTGCTTCGGCGCAGAGCCGCTGATCCCTCAGTAGCTGAAGCTGAAGCTGCACCTGCGCGATCTCCGCCTGGGCTTGCTGCTGCAGCGCCAGGGCCCGGGCGGCCCGGTCCCGAGCCTGGCGGGCTTCCTCGGCCTGGCGGGCCAGCCCCTCCACCTCCACCCGCCGGGTGGCCAGGACCGTTCGGGCATGCTGCAGATCGACGCTCTCCGGGAGGCTCAATAGGCCGAGGGCCACCACCGCATCCGGCAGGCCCCGGGCCCCATCCCGCACTGCCGCCGCCCGTTCCAGTTCCCGCCGCAGGCGCAATTCCAGGTCTTGATGGTCTCGGCGGGCCGCCTGGTCTGCTTCAAGGCTGGGCCGCAGGGCTTCGGCGCGGTCGGCAGCGGCCAGCTGCAGGGCCAGGGCTTCGATCGCCGGCTGCTGGGGTTCGAGCTCCGCCAGTTGGGTCCGGGCTGCGGCACGACGATCGAAGCGGTCCGCTGCCTGCACCACGGCAGCGCGGTGCCGTTGGGCTTGCTCCAGCGCCTCGGTGGCTCGGCGCCGGCTCTCCTCGCAGGCGGCCACCACTCGCCGGATCCGCTCCAGCAGCCGATCCAGGCCGGCCTGGTCGGTGGGTGTGCCGGGGTCACTGGCTGATGCGGGTCTCTCGGCTCCCATGGAGTCTTGGGAGCGGCTGGCGCCCTCGCCTTCAGCCCTGCCGTGGGGTTGATCGGTGAAGGGGAGCCATTCCTGGGCGGCCTGCTCGCGCAACCAGGCCAGGTGCCGCTTCTGCTCCTCGATCGCCCGCAGGGCCGAACGGGCCTGGTCCTCCAGCCAGCTGCCGGCCCGCTCGTGGATTTCCGTTTCGAAGAGGGTCTTGAGCAGGGCTTCGCGCTCCTCGGCCTTGGCGCGCAGCACCTCGGCGAAGCGGCCCTGGGGCAGCAGGATCACCTGGCGGAACTGGGCCGCATTCAGCCCCACGATTCTCTCCACCTCCCGGGTGACCTCGCCGGTGCGGCTGGCCACGGGCTGCTGCTCCGTTCCCAGCACCCGGAACAGGGCGGCCGCCGCCAGCTTCTCGGTGGTGCCGCTCCCCCGCAGCTTGGTGGCGGTGTAGGGCGGGGTGCGTTCCACCCGGTAGCGGGCGCCACCGGCGGAGAAGTCGAGCTCCACCCGCGGCACCGCCTGGGGTGGGGCGTGGTCGGAACGGAGGCCCTTCACGCCCCGCTCCCCCGACACTTCGCCATAGAGGGCGAAGCTCATCGCATCGAGCAGGAAGGTCTTGCCGGCGCCGGTGCTGCCGTGGATCAGGAAGAGGCCCTCGTCGCTGAGGGCGTCGAAGTCGATGGCCACCCGTTCGGCATAGGGCCCGAAGGCCTCGATCACGAGGTGGTGGGGCTTCACCGTTCCCTCCCGCGGCCGGCGGCTTCCAGGGCCAGGCGCAGGAGATCCAGCTCGGCGCTGCTGGCCGGCCGGCCCTGCTGATCGGCCAGGAAGAGACCAGCCAGCTCCAGGGGGGAGCGGGCTTCGCGGATCTGCCGGCTGCGCTCGTCGCCGCTGGAGCGTTCCACCGCCGGCGGTTGGTGACGCAGCTCCACCGCATGGGGAAAGCGCTCCCGCAGCCGGGCCATGGCCTGAAGGGGCAGGGCCTCATCGGTGAGGATCGCCCGCACCCGGGACTCCCGGGCCCGCTCGAAGGCCGGATCGCTGCAGAGCGTCGCCAGGGTGCCCTCGATCGTCTGCAGGCTCCGCCCCACACCCAGGGGCACCACCTCGACTGCCGGCGTGCCATTGGCGGCCAATTCCACGAGCCGCACCGATTTGCGGTGTCGCTCCTCGGAGAAGGAATAGGGCAGGGGCGTGCCGCTGTAGGCCAGCCGCGGCCCGTCCAGCTGCTGGGAGCCGTGCAGGTGGCCCAGGGCCACGTAATCGAAGCCGGCGAAGGTCTCCACGCTCACTCGGTCCACCTGGCCCACGCTCAGCTCCCGCTCGGAATCGGATCCCTGCCCCCCCGCCACGAAGGTGTGGGCCACCAGCACCGAGCGGGTTCCCGGCCGGCGCTCAAGGTCGCGGCGGATGCCCTGCAGGGCCAAGCGGGTGGTGGCCTCATGGCTGAAGCGGGCCGGGGCGCCGGCTGGAAGCTCCAGGGCCACCTCCTCGGCGGGGCTGCATCCGCCAGGGTCTGGCGCTGCCAGCAGCCGCGGACCATCCACCACCGGCTCGAGGTAGGGGAGGGGGTACACCGCCACCGCTGTGCCCCCGGCGGCGGGTTGCACCAGCACAGGCTCGGCGGCCCGGGTCACCGCGCCCCGGATCGTCACCCCCAGGGCGCTGAGCAGGGGGTCGTAGACCGAAACGCGCACGTGGGAGTCGTGGTTGCCGGCGATCGCCACCACCGCGATATCGGCGCTGCGCAGCCGCGCCAGGGTGTCGGTGAACAGCGACACCGCCTCGGCCGGTGGGATGGCGCGGTCGTAGAGGTCGCCGGCGATCACCACCAGATCCACCGCCGCCTCGCGGGCCAGCTCCACGATGCGATCCAGCGCCTCGGCCTGCTCATCGAGCAGGGAGGCCCCGTGGAAGCTCCGCCCGAGGTGCCAGTCGGAGGTGTGGAGCAGGCGCATGGGGCGACGTTAGGGCGGCTCCTCGTCGGCGCGACCAGCGGCCTGTCGACCAGCCTGCTGGGCTGACAACGGGATCGATTCCCTGCAAGCTGGCCCGATCGACTCCCCCGGCCCAAAGCTGGCCACCCCCGGTCAACAGCTGGGGGCAGCCCTGGTCCTGATGGGCGGCGCTGTGGTGGCCTGGGCGGCATTTTGGCTGGTGCCCACCGAGGTGGTGGGCAAGGGGGTGCTGCTGCTGCCGGACAACGCCGGACTGCTCGATGCCCGCGCCGCCGGCCAGGTGCGCCGCCTGCCGATCTGGGTGGGCGATCGGGTCCAACGGGGCCAGGTGTTGGTGGAGCTTTATCTGCCGGTGCTGGAGAAGGTGCTGGAGCAGCAGCGCGCCAACCTGCGCGAACTGGAGCGTCAGAACCGGTCCCTCGACGAGCGCGATCGTCTGCGCCTTCAGAGTGAGCAGGTCAGTGTGGACACCTCCCTGGCCAAGCTCCAGTCCGATCGGGAGCTAGGGCAGCCTGCGCGACACCGACGCCAGCAAGCTGCGCTTGCTTGATTGGTTGACCCGCCGCGAGGTGGTGGCGCCGCTCTCCAGCGAAGTGGTGAGAACCGAACAGGGCCTCACCACGGCCGGCGTGAACCTCGACCAGGTGCGGATTGAGCAGAAGAAGGTGCTCACCGCTTACCAGCAGGTGAAGCTGCCATCGAGACCGAAGCTCTGCATCGCCGCTATGCCATCGACGACCTGCGCCGGCGGATCCGGGTCATTGAGGCCCGCCTGGCGTACGTGGGCCAGCTCCATGCCGATCGCGACGGCGAGGTGCTCGACTTGCAGGTGATCGCCGGCCAGACCGTGGCGGTGGTCCAGCGGCTGGGCACCATCGGCAGGGTGGCTGGTGGGGGAGCCTCACTGAAGGCCGTGTCCTACTTCGCACCGGCCGATGCCCGTCGGCTGCGGAACGGCATGCCGGTGGAGGTGGCGCCCCAGTGGAACCAGCGCAGCCGCTTTGGCGGCATCGTGGGCAAGGTGCTTCAGGTGAACACCCTGCCGGCCACCGAGGAGGACATCTCCACCACGATCGGCAACCCCCAGACTGGGACTGGATCCTTGTGCACTGTCCGCCCTGCCACTGAAGGCGGTGAACCAGAAGGCCGGAGGGAGCCATGGCGCGAGCAACGCAGGACCCCGGAGGGTTCCGCGCCGCAGGTCAAGGGCTCGCCACCGCCCCGTTCGGCCCACCAGCGCCGGACATCAAAGGGCGGCGAGCCTGGCCCCGAACCTTGGCGCGGCGCGGACCATGGAGGGGCCTGCGGCAGCGGCGCCCATTCAGAGCTCAGCGAGAGCGGCGGATTAGAGCATCCAGCGCGACTCCCGAGCGACACAAGTGACAGGCGCTCCTCTGGTATGGCCAGTAGCAGGTCTCTGCCGGAAAAATCCCCTAGAGTCATCCCTTGGAATCATCCCTGGGGAGAAGGGCCGTGCATGCCGTCAGCGTCAGCGGACTAAAGCACAATCCGGCCGAGGCCCTGCGTCAGGCCCGGAGCAGCCCGGTGGTGATTCTCAACCGCAACAACCCTGATGCCGTCCTGATCGGACTGGAGGAGGGCGGGCTGCTGCAGGCTCCCGGCGTTCGCGCCGCCCTGGCCACGGCGCTGTTCCGCGACGGTGAGCTCTCCCTGGTGCGTGCCGCCCATGTCGCCGAGATGGATGTGGCGAGCTTCATCGCCCATCTCGGGCGGTTGGGCATTGCCGCCATCCGGCTCACAGCCGAAGAAACCCACGCCGATCTCGACACCCTGGAGCAGTGGCTGCAATCGTCATCGCCGACGCCAGTCCGCTGATCGCCCTGGCCCGCGTTAATGGGCTGGGTTGGTTGGAGGCTCTGTTCGGCCAGGTGCTGGTGACCGAGGAGGTGATGGCAGAGGTGCTCAGCGGCTATCCCGCCAGGGAGGAGCCGATCCAGGCTGCGATCTGTTCAGGTTGGCTCAGGGCCGTGGCGGTCGACTCCAGCGAACCGGCTCTGCCGGATCTCGATGAAGGAGAAGCGGCCAGCATTCGCCTCGCCCTGGTCAGCGGGCCCCAGACCCTGCTGCTGATCGACGAACGCGCTGGCCGAGCGGTTGCGGAAGCCTTCGGCATCAGATTGGCGGGCACGGCGGCGGTGATCGGCTTGGCCCGCCAACGGCGCCTGATCGAATCCGCTAGGGCCGTGTTCGCTGATCTCCACGCTAACGATTTCCGCATCGCCCCCGCCGTGATTCAGGCCGTGCTGGAGCGCTGCGGTGAATGAGAGCTTGTCGGGATTGCGGGGGCCATCAGTTCAGCTCATCCAGGCTGTCGAACCAGCCGCGCAGGCAAGCGCGCAAAGGTCCCGCATGGGCGATGGCCCAGGCGCCATCCTGGGTGGGTTCGGGGTGGCCTTCACAGGGATGGAGGTAGGCAATCGCTCCCTGTGTGAGTGTGTTGAGCGTTTCAGGGTTTGGCTGCCAGCCGGGGATCGGAACCCGCAGCCTGTCGCTCAAGATCTGCAGATCCCGGCACTTGCGTGAATCCACACCCTGGGCGATCAGGGCAGCGCGGAGATAGGTCTCCAGGCACAACTGAGCCAAAAACAAGCCGCTCTGATACGAGATAGTGAGATCCGCCAGCTGCTCCGCCATCCGCCAGTGGCGTTCGGCCCGCGCGATCCATTCGTTCACCACCGGGTTGCGGGTCGGGGTGTGAACTCGGGCCCCAGGTGTTGCGTTGACGTTTGATACCGGGCCTCCATCGCCAGGACACAGCGCGTCAGGCAGCCCCTCGCCATGCAGCATCACCCCGTGATTTAGGGCCTCGCGGATGAAGGGATCGCCCCACCGGTAGCGCGGTGCGATCTCCTGCGGCCGCCGCAGGTGCAGATCCAGCGGAAACGCCGGCTCGCAAGTGTTGCGCATCGTCTTCTCGGAGTCCTGCGGCCGTCCCTCGAACGACATCACCACCAGGATGTCGGCATCGGAATCCCAACGGGCTTCGCCGCGGGCCTGGGAGCCAAAGAGGATCACCTGCTCCGGAGCGAAGTGCTTAACCAAGCGCTGCGTGAAAGCCTGCAGAGCTTCGCGGGTCACGAGGGGGGCGGTGTTGGCGGTCATGGCGTCGGCTGGCCAGTGCCTGCTTTTGCTGGTCGCGGAGTCTGCCTGTGGCTGGCTTGCACGTTCAACCCAACGGCTGAGGGGAACCTCAACTTGCTGAGCGTTGATCCCTTGATGCGCGACGACCCGGCGGATGATGCGGCGGGCATCCACGGCACCCACTCAGCTCGAACTGGGCCACCTGCCTATCTTGGGCCTCCCTGAGCAGCTGATCGATCACATCGATCCGCTCCAGGAAGCTCTCCATCGCCGGGAGCAGCTCATCCTCCAGCCGGGTGATCTCCTCATACCCATAGGGGTGATCGATCCAGCAGCGCCTCAGGGGCTCCCGCTGGTGTCTGCTCAAGAGCCAGAGCGAAGAGCGCTGGCAGGACCACACCAGGGCAACCGGATCGCGCGTACAGAAGCGCGCCAACTTGTAAGGGACATGAACAGCAGACGCCAAATGGCGCCGCGACGGGACGCCCCCACCGCGTTGAGCCCTTGCCGGCGGCGGAGCATAAAGGGGGCCGGCGTGGCGGCCACGATTGGGAACAGGTAGCCGTGGAACTCCGTTCATGGGAGCCAACCGGCGCTCGGCCGATGAGTGCAGTAGACACCAACCAACACCAGCAGCATGGTCAGCTATAGGGAGACGGCTTCATCTCATGCGGCCATCAGTCTGGTGTGAGAAGTGAAGGGATTGCGCTGCCCGCGACTGGGCTGCTCTGATCACGGGGGGCAAGGCAAGCGTTGTCCGTCCCTGGGAATGCTGGTTGTAGTCGCAATTAACCCGGATGACCCTGCAGACCAAGACCGTTGTGGCAGAGACTTTCGTGCACTTGCGCCAATGCCTGGCAGAGATCGAAATCGAGATAAACGCGAGAGCTCTGCGCTTGTCAAGCTTGCCTCCCCCTCAGCCAGGAAAGATGACGCCTCTCCATTCCGACCATGTCGGAGGTATGGAGGGCCAGGGCCGGGGGGCTGAGGTCCGGGCGGCGTGGGGACAACTGCTGATCCAGCAGCCGAAGGTCCTGGTCGAGCCGCGCCCAGGAGCTCTCCAGGTGGCGGATGCCCGCCTCGACGGCTCCAGGTTTGGCTTACGGGGAATCGACAGCCGAACCGACAGTGCTAGCGAGGGTGATCGCCAGCCGGCCTGAGGCCAGGCAGCTCCAGGAGACAATCAACGGGGCTTGGCCGGCTTCAGGGGCATTCGTAGAGCCCGGGCGAGCTGGGCTGGCCCAGAGCCGGCACCACGGTTGCCGCCAGGTCGCGCAGGCTGGTGAGGGGGTCCTGCCGCAAGAGCGCTGGTGAGGCCAGGGCAACCCCTGTCATCAGGACCGTGGCCAGACCCGCCACCAGCCCTTCCACAAGGAACCGCCTGCGGCGTTGGCCCGTTGGAGGGGCTGGGTGGAGGGGGCGGGCAGGGCGCGGACCGCTCAGGCGCGGCCTCAGCACCTGAGCCGTTCTGGAGCGCGGATGGTGCAGGGTGCGGGGAAGCAGGGAGGGTTGCATGGCTGCGTTAACTGCTGGGCTCATTATGAAGCCCGCGAGGCGCTTCACCACAGTCCATGTAGGTGCACTCACTTCTGGCCGGATCGCAGTGCGTTCCTGCCTCCTTAACGCTTCCACACATTGTGATGAGTAAAGCTGCTCAATTTCGGACACCTCGCATGGCGGACTCTGTCAATCGGTTTAGGGTGTGGGAACCCAGACATTCCCCGCCATGAACAGCTTCTTCCCCCAGTCCCAGGCTGGCTTCGAGTCCCTTTCCGGGATCGGCGCATCAGAGATTGATGATGCTGTTGATGCGGTTGAGGCCTATTTCGAATGCATCACAACCTGCTCCCTCGATGATCAGGAGTGCATTACCGTCTGCACCACCAAATTGCGGGATCACAATTGAAACCACCCCGCCCTTTCCGGAGCGGAAGGGGCAAGGTCGGATTTCCGGGCTTTCGCACCGCTGAATCCGACCCTCGCTATCCGGGTGGATCCGGGCCAGATTAACGGCCACCTTCGGGGATCTGTTTCGGATCCTTTACCCATGCAGAGCACCTTCCCCCTGCGACGTCGCTTTGGCGAGTTCTTGGTGCGGCTCGGTCTTCGACTCGCCCCCGCTGCGGAGTCTCCTCCCGATCGCCCAGCGGTGCTCGTGAAAGTGCCTCTGTCTTCCCAGTCGGGTGGTGCGTCTGCTGATGCGATGGCCTCCCAGTCGCTGGCTGATTCCCGCGTCTCCGTTCCCCCGGCGGCTCTGTTCAGTCCCGCCAGTCGGGAGCCACTCACCGTGGAGGCGGCAGTGCTCAGCCGCAGCATGGCTCTGCTCAAACGGGAGGCTGCCGATTCCCTTGCGGCTCTTGGGGCTGCCCATGCGCTTGTGACCTCCGCCCGACTCTCCCAGGTGCAGCACCTGCGGGAGCAGGTGGAACGGGGAGCGGCAACGGGAGACGCCCTCGCCGCCCTGGCGGCCGATTACCAGGGCTGGCAGAACGACCAGGTGAGGCTGTTTGATGCCATGGCCTTGGTTATAAGAATGAGCGTTCCCAGCGGAACCACCCTCGAGTTGGTCGATCCCCAACTCCACGAGCAGGCCAGGGCGCACCTGGCCAGCCTGTCGGCGGAGTATCAGCGGGGCTTGTTGCTCGAGCAGTTCCGCGACGCCCCCTCAGCTCCTGAGGCCTGAGGTTTGCGGCACCTGGCTCAGCCTGTGCTCAAGCAGAAGCAGCCCCACCACTGTGGTCACGGTGACCATGATCAGCAGTGCCCCGAACTGCACGGTGTCGATTAGGCCCCGGGCGAGAGCTGTCGTGGCAAACACCAGGCCTGGCAGGCCGCGGGGAATCAGCCCGAACGCCACCACCCACGGATCCACCCCAGCCCGTCGGTCCGCGGCTGACACTCCCAGGCCACAGACCAGCTTGCACAGCAGAGCCACCACCACCAGGAAAGCGGCCAGGGTCCAGGCCCTTGGCTCCAGGAGGCTCGAGGCGGGCAGCCTCATGCCCACGCTGATGAAATAGAGCGGTAGGAACACCTCGGCCAACAGCACCAGCACCTCCCGCAGCGGCTGGGCCGGTGGTTCCAGGCGGGCCAGCAGCACGCCGGCCCAGAGCGCCCCCAGCAGGCTGGTCAGACCGCTGGCTTCCCCCACCCAGGCGCAGCCGATTAGCAGCAGCAGGATGGACAACGGCCCTGCCGTGGGCCGTGGCGCCGCCGCCCAACGGTCCACCGCCAGCCAGCTCAGCCACGCCAGCAGTAATCCCAACACCATGCTCCCGAAGGCCACGCCCCCCTGGGCGGCGGAGCCCTGGGCGGCCAGGTTCCCGCCGGCCAGGGCGGAGGCCACACCCAACAGGGCGATCGCTGGCAGGTCGTCGAGCACGGACACCCCCACCAGCAATCGCCCGGATGGACTCTGCAGGGCCTGGCGCTGCCCCAGGACCCGCAGGGTCACGCCGGTGCCGGTGGCGCAGAGCACCGCCAGACACAAAAACGTTGTAGCCGGGGCCATCCCGAAGCCGAATCGCAGTGGCCAAAAGGCGATCAGGGGGGCCAGCACACTGAGGGCCACCACCCTGAGGATCGATCCCCGTCTGGAGGTCAGCAGATCCCCCCGCACCTCGAGCCCTACCTGGAAGAAGAGCGCCAGCACCCCCAACTGGGTGAGCCCCTCCAGAGGGGCGACCGCTGCAAACGGGAGCACCGTGTTGCCGAGCAGGAATCCCAGGCCCAGCTCCAGCAGGATGGCCGGCACGGCCCAGCGGGCCAGGGGCCCGGCGGCGAACCGGGCGCACAGCACCCCCACCAGCAGGATGAGAAGGGTGGTGAGCAGACTCGGAGAGGTCATCGGGATCAGGGAGGAAATCGGCAGTCCTGCCAAGGAGACCCTTCAGGCCGCCGCCGACATGCCGGCCGCCAGCGATTTCAGCCCAGGAATCGACGCCTCACCCTAAGCAGCGGCAAACAGAGTGACCCTCCAGTACTCGCCGGTGCCCCTCGCCCAGCAGACTGGAGCCGTTTTGCATTGCCCTGCCGATGACCCGGCGCCCCCTGTCCCCCTGGTGGAGTGGCCTGCACCACTGGCGGGAGCGGCTCACGGTGCCCCAGTTCACCGTGGTCACGGGCCTGCTCGTGATCGCCGCCGGCACCCTGGTGCTGGCTTCGCCCCTCTGCTCGAGCGACAGCGTGGGTCTGTGGGAGGCACTGTTCACCGTGACCTCGGCGATCACGGTGACGGGGCTCTCGATCATCGATGTGGGCAGCGAGCTCACCCCGCTGGGCCAGGTCGTGCTGGCGGGTTTGATCCTGATCGGCGGGCTCGGCCTGATGGCGATCACCACCTTCCTGCAGGGCTTCGTGCAGGGGCGCTCCGGCCTGCGTCAGCGGCTCGACAAGGGTCGCGCCCTCGATGAATTCGGGGTGGGGGGCATCGGCCCCACCTTCAACCGCATCATGATCAGCGCCGGCTGCGTGATGGGCCTCGGCACGCTGGGGCTGTTCGGCTTCGGCTTCACCGACATCGCCAATCCAGTCGAGCGCTTGTGGGCGTCGCTGTTCCATTGCATCAGCGCTTACAACAACGCCGGTTTCGGCCTGCGGAGCAACAATCTGGTGGATTACCAGAGCAATCCCGTTGTGAACGGGGTGATCGGCAGCCTGATCGTGATCGGCGGTATCGGCTGGCGGGTCACCCAGGATCTCTGGAACCAGCGGATCCACTGGCGGCAGCCGCGGCTCTGGAGCCGGCGCCGCCTCAGCCTGCATACCCGGTTGGTGCTGCGCAGCACCGCGCTGCTGATCGTGCTGGGGGCCTTGGGACTGTTGGTCACCGAGCAGTTCGCCCCCGATGGCGTGATCCAGACCCTGCCGCTCTGGCAACGGCTTCAGGTCACCCTGTTCCAATCGATCACCACCCGCACGGCTGGTTTCAATACCGTGCCGCTCTCGATCACCACCCTCTCCGATGCAGGCCTGCTGCTGATGATCGCTCTGATGTTCGTCGGGGCCAGCCCCGGCGGCACTGGCGGCGGCATCAAAACCACCACCTTCGCGGTGCTGATGGGGGCAACCCGCTCCACCCTGGAGAACCGCACCGATGTGGTGATCCAGCGGCGCTCGATCGCGCCGGAGCTGGTGCTGCGGGCGGTGGGGGTGACCCTGGCTTCGGCCCTGTTCGTGCTGGCGATGACCCTGCTGTTGGGACTCGGGCCCACCGCCGGCGGTCAGCCGCTGGTGGCGCAGCCCACCTTCCTAGAGAGGCTGTTCACCTGCATGTCGGCCTTCTGCACCGTGGGCCTGGATGTGGGGGTGACCGCCACGCTGGGTCGCTGGGGCCAACTGGTGCTGATCGTGGGGATGTTCGTGGGAAGGATCGGGATCCTGCTGCTGCTCTCCGCCATCTACGCCCGGCGGCTGCCGAGTCGGGTGGGGTATCCCCAGGAGGAGGTGTTTCTTTGAACCGGTAGCAACGAACCGGTAGCAACAACGTCTGCCGCGACCCAGACCGAAGCGGCATCGCCAGACCGGCGCTGCTGGGTGTGCGGAGTGGGGGCATTATTCAGGGGCCCCCCTGGTTCCGTAACCTAAGTGAGCAAGCACTCACTTTTACGGCCGACCTCTTGCCCCGCGCCGCCGCCATTCCCGCCAGTGAACGCCGGGCCCATGCGGTGCGGGTGCTGCTTGAACTCGCCCGCACGACCGCACCGGATGCGATCAGCACCGCCGCCATCGCCGAGAGAATGGGGGTGAGCCACGGGGCCCTGTTCCGCTATTTCCCCAGTCGCGAAGCCCTCTGGGCCGAGGCGGTGAGTTGGGCCACCGGAGAATTGGAGCGCCGCTTCGATGCCTGCCTGGAGCCCCCCGCCCTGGCTCCCACCACCATTGCCGCCTCGCCGGCGGATCCCAGCGCGGTCCTGCCTCCTTCAGAACCCCTGCACCAGGTGGCCGCTCTGATGGCCAGCCATGCTGGCCTGCTCCAGCAACACCCGGGGCTGGTGCGAATGCTGTTCGCCGAGCTGCAGCGGCCCGCCACCAGTCCGGCGCGGGAAACGGGTAAAGCGTTCATGCAGCGGTTTCGCCTGCGGCTGGCCACCTTGATGGGCGCCGCCCAGGCAGACGGCGATCTGGCGCCGGACCTGGATCCCCACGAGCTGGCCGCCCTGCTGGTGGCCACCCAGCAGGGGCTGATGCTGCAGGCCCTGGTGCACGACGGTTTCACCGGTCTCACCGACCGCTCCCGCCGCTGCGTGGCCCTCTTCCTCAGCGCCGGGCCGGGGCGGATGCCTGGGCCGGTGGCCGCCCCAGCAGCAGCACCAGGGGAATGACGGCCAAGAAGAGCAAGCCCACCAGCCGGAACACATCGCCGTAGGCCAGCAGCGCCGCCTGGCGGTCCACCTGCTGACTGAGCACTTGCAGGGCCTGATCGGGCAGGGTTCCGCCCGTGCCGGACCGGGAGGCGAGCCAGAACTGCAGTTCCACCAGTCGCTGTTGCAGCCGGGGATCGGTGATCGCCAGGGATTCCACCAGGTGGGCCCGGTGCACCGCCTGCTGGTGCTCCAGGGCCAGGGTGAGCACGGCGATGCCGAAGCTGCCCCCCAGCTGGCGGGTGAGGTTGTAGAAGCCGCTGCCGGCCCCCACATCCTCCCGGGGCAGGGGGCCCAGGGTGGCCAGGCTAAGGGGCAGGAACATCACCACCGTGGTGATGCCACGAAAGATCAGGGGCCACCAGAGGGCATCGGCGCCGGTATCGGGCCCGATCGTGCCCAACGCAAACATCGTGGCCACCATCCCCAGGGCCGCCGCGCCGATCAGCAGGCGGGGATCGAAGCGGCTCACCACCCGTCCCAGCAGGGCCATGGTGACGCCGGAGGCTAGGGCGCCAGGGAGGATCAGCATCCCGGTCTGGGTGGCGGTGTAGCCGAGCACCGTCTGGGCGAACACCGGCACCACAAACACGGTGCCGTAGAGGCCCATGCCCAACACCAGGGAGAAGGCGCTGCCGGCCGCCAGGGAGCGGTGGCGGAGCACCCGCAGATCCACCGCCGGGTTGCGCCGCCTCAGCTCCCACCACACGAACACCGGCAGGCTGATGGCCGCCAGCAGGGCCAGGTTGCGGATCAGGGCACTTTCAAACCAATCGAGCTGGTACCCCTGCTCCAGCACCACCTGAAGGCTGGCCAGGCAAAGGGTGAGCAGAGCGATGCCGGTC
>Ga0194055_10002862_pt1 | contig 13537 bp, 10 predicted proteins | sample SepL449m_MetaG_FD_155482 | JGI IMG/M metagenome (GOLD analysis project Ga0194055, IMG submission 155482) | Anoxic zone freshwater microbial communities from boreal shield lake in IISD Experimental Lakes Area, Ontario, Canada - Sep2016-L442-9m | ecosystem: Environmental > Aquatic > Freshwater >... | reverse complement strand
TGGTGGAGGGAAGCTCCGACTCGGCCCTCGGTGCTCTTCTGCTATGCCTTTGGCAAAGCCCAGCGGGTGCTGGCGGAGCTGCGGCAGCTGGGGGTGGAGGAGGAGGTGCTCCTGCACGGGGCGGTACATGCGCTGATCGAGCCCTACCGCCAAGCGGGCGTGGAGCTGCCCCCCACCCGACCACTGGCCGAGCTGGATCGGGGCACCAGCCTGGCCGGGCGTCTGGTGTTGGCCCCACCCGCCGCCGCCACGAGTAGCTGGATGAAACGGCTTGCCGGCGCCCAGACCGGCTTCGCCAGCGGCTGGATGGCCGTGCGGGGGGTGCGGCGGCGGCGGGGTTCCGGTCGGGGCTTCGTGCTCTCTGACCACGCCGACTGGGATGGACTGCTGCGCACGGTGCGCGAGAGCGGCGCCCGAAACGTGCTGGTGACCCACGGCCAGGGGGAGGTGCTGGCCCGCTATCTCCGGGAGGTGGAGGGACTCGCCGCCGAACCCCTGGCGACAGGGCGGGCTGCTGAGGCCGAGGGGGAGTCTTCCGAGGATCAGGAGCTACCGGGCGACGCGGTGCCCATCCAGGAGGAGAGAGCCGGATAAGGAGCCAATACGTTGCTGCCGCCATTCGCGCCAGCCCCTTGCGGGGAGCCAGCCCCTTGCGGGGAGAAGGTCCCTCGGGCGGATCCACCAGCGGCCAGCCAGTCGACTAGGGCGAGCTGACGGGGCAGGCAGATGCCGTGCAGGTCGAAATGCTGCTGCACGGTGCGACGCGCCTCCAGGGCGAGCGCACGGTGCGCGGCGGGATCGGCGAGAACTTCAGCCACCCGCTCGGCGAGGGCTTCGTGCGAAAAGAAATCCACCAGCAGACCATTGACACCATGGCTGATCACCTCCGCCACGGGTGGGGTGTCTGAACCGATCACCACGGCTCCGCAGGCCATGGCCTCCAGCAGGCTCCAACTCAGTACGAAGGGATAGGTGAGGTATACATGGCAGGCGCACACCCGGAACAGGTCGTGGAGCACAGGGTGGGGAACCTGGCCCACGAAATGAATGCGGCCCAGATCGAGCTGACCCTCCAGCTCGGCGAGCAGCACCTGCTTCCAGCTGCCACCCTCGGCAGGCGGAGACCCATAGCTGACGCCCTCGCCCCCCACCAGGATCATGTGAGCCCGCGGCCGCAGCTTCTGCAGCAGCGGCAAGGCGCGCAGAAAGGTATGAAATCCCCGATAGGGCTCCAGATTGCGGGCCACAAAACTCACCACCTCGTCGCCGGGCTCGAAGCGGAGCCCTCGCTTCTCCAGGTTCACGTGGGAACCCAGGCGGGGTGCAATCGCGGTGGTGTCGATGCCTTCGTGGATCACTGACACCCGATCCCGGAAGGCAGCAGGGGCGGTGGTGGCCTGCCAACGGGTGGGAGCCAGGGCCCAGTCGAGATCATGGAAGGCCATCAACTGGGTGGCCCGCCGCAGCCGCAACCGGGTTTGGGAGCCAAGGGCGATGGGGAACTCGGGATCGAAACCGGTGTCGGCCCCCTGGAGCTGGTACACGAACTCCAGCTGATGGAGCACCGGAACATCGGCCCAGTGGTCCTTGATCCCCAGCAGTTCCCCCCAACCTGGATGGCCCAGGATCAGATCAGGCCTGACGATCTGGTCGGAACGTTCGCTCAGGAGCCTGAGCACGGCCTCGGCTCGGATCACCTTGACCTGGAAATCCTGGGCCCAGGGATGCACCGCCGGCACGGCGCCAACGGAAGGCAGCCGGTAACGGAAGCAAGACACACCCGCCATCCCCGGGGCGTTGGGAGCGCCGATCGCCTGAACCTCGTCGCCGCGAGCGATGAGTGCTCCCACGAGGTGCCGATATTGGCCCGGGAAATTCTGATGAATGATCAGAACACGCATAAGTAGTCTTAAACCCCCAATCAATCGTAACCGCTGAGGAGATGCTGCGGATCGAGGCAAGCTCCGGGCACACGCGGTTCGACCGATGCCAACGCGGTTGCTGCAGTTTGCAGCCGAGGCGCCTCATAATAGTTGTGGGGAGGGCTTAAATTGGATGATCATGCTTTGAATATGAGGGCGACTGCTCGTGGATTAACCACGCTCTACCCGCTTTACATGGGGTCCACATGAACGAACGACTACGCATCCTGCAACGTCAACCGCGACGCATCTCGATCACCCTCAGTTTCCACGTGCACGACGAATTGCTGAAACGTTCTGAGGAAGAGGGCCGCTCGATGTCCAATCTTTGTGCCTTTCTGCTCGAAGATGCTCTTCGCCATAGCAACGGAGCCCTTCCTGCACCCATGGGGAACGGCACCGTGCACGCCAACAACGAGCTGCGGCCCCGCCCTCGCTCGCCCTTCTGAGCTGGGCGGTGAGAGCGCAGGACTGAACCCTTCGCACAAGGGGGTGGGTGCAACCGAGTCGAAGCCGCTTCAGGCAACCTGGAATGGAGTAATGGTGTGATCCAAGTTTTGGCACAGGAGTATTGGACTTACCCCAAGATTTAAAGTTCTGTTTAAACCATCAATGCCCTCTAAAAACCTTCTGATGCCCTCGAAAAGAGATGGGAATCTTTGCGGGATCTCGACGACCTGCTCACGCGCAGCCGTTGGGGTCTGAGAGAGGCGCCATGACATAACCGCGAGCGACTAGCCGAGCTGGATTGGTGCCCTCACCTGGACAGCGGCGGGTCCGGTGAGGGCACAATGGACCTATGCGCCAGTTCTGCCAGCTGTTTCGGCAGCTTGATCGCAGCACGGGTAGCCATGAGCGGGTGGCTGCCCTCGTGGCCCATTTCGGCAGCGTGCCTCCCGAGGACGCCGCCTGGGCTCTCCACTGCCTCCTAGGCAAACAGCGGCGTCGCCTGCTCACCGCCCGCCGGCTACGCGAGATCGCCCTGGACGCAACCGCCATGCCGGAATGGCTGTTCCAGGCCAGCCATGCCCAGGTGGGAGACAGCGCTGAAACGATCGCTCTGCTGGTGGGTGGAAACGCGGAGTCAGCCTCAGGACTAGCGACCCCGCCCCAGGAGGGTGAAGCCAGAGTCGACGCCGCCCTGCCACTGCATCGATGGATGGAGCGGATCCTGCCCGGCCTTGCCGCCCTGCCGGATGCAGAGCAAACGTTGGAGATCCAGCGGCTCTGGCGAGGGCTCTCCGCCGAAGAAGTGCTGGTGATGGTGAAACTCCTCACGGGCTCCTTCCGGGTGGGGGTGGGTGCGGGGCTCGTGATCCGGGCCTTGGCAACCCTGTCCGGGTTGGAGAGCGTTGAGTTGCAGCAGCGGCTGATGGGGCCCTTTGAGCCGAGTGCAGCGGCGTTTAACGAGCTGCTGCGGCCCGATCCCAGCCAAGAACGCCCCTCCAGCCGCCCCTATCCCTTCTTTCTGGCCAGTCCGCTCGATGCCGGGCGGCTCAGCGACCTCGATCCAGCCCAATGGCTGGTGGAGTGGAAATGGGATGGCATCCGTGGCCAGCTGATCCGGCGCGGAGGTGCCGGCTTTCTCTGGAGCCGCGGCGAGGAGTTGATCAATGGGAGCTTCCCCGATCTGCTGGAGCAGGCCAACACCCTTGCCGATGGTCTGGTGCTGGATGGGGAGGTGCTGGTCTGGCCCGCCGGGCAGGAACGGCCGGAACCTTTTGCCGTGCTGCAACGGCGCCTGGGCCGGCGCAGTCCCTCGGCGACCCTGCTGCGTTCCATGCCGGCCGCCTTCGTGGCCTACGACCTGCTGGAAAGCGAAGGGATCGACCGGCGCAAGGAGCCGCTGCAGCGGCGCCGGGAGCGCCTCATGCAGCTGTTGGCCAGCGGTGTGTCGGGTGCGCTGCGGCTCTCCAATGACCTGCCGCTATCGGACTGGAACGACCTGGAGGCCTGGCGCGAGAAGGCCCGAGATGCCGGTGCCGAAGGGCTGATGCTGAAGCATCTAGCCTCGCCCTACGGGAGCGGGCGGCGGCGAGGCAGCTGGTGGAAACACAAACTTGAGCCGATGCGCCTCGATGCGGTGCTGCTCTATGCGCGCAACGGCAGTGGCCGCCGCGCCAATCTCTACACCGACTACACCTTCGGACTCTGGGCCGCGGTCGATTCCCCTGAAGCCGATGCTGCCCCCTTGGCTTCATCGCCCCTGGAGGGCACGGCGCCAGGCGATGGCACGGCCGCGCCAGGCCAGCAGAGACGGCTGGTGAGCTTCGCCAGCGCATACTCAGGCCTCAGCGACGCCGAGATCCAGGAGCTGGATCGCTGGATCCGCCGCCACACCACCGAGCGGTTTGGACCGGTGCGGGCGGTGGCGCCGGAGTTGGTGTTCGAACTGGCCTTCGAAGCGGTGCAGCGCTCAAGCCGCCACCGCAGCGGGCTAGCGGTGCGCTTTCCCCGCATCAGCCGCTGGCGCCGCGACAAACCGGCCGCCGAAGCCGATACCCTCGCGGCGGCCTTGGCCCTGATCCCGCATTGACACCCACCCGCCGGGCAACCCCGATGTCCACCTCTGGCGCGGACCAGCGGCCTGTGCGGGCGCAGCGTTGAATCGCCCCAGCGCCCCGTCCAGCGCAGTGGACCTATCGTCAGCCTCAGCAAGGGCTCGCGGCAAAGCCGAACCACAGCTGCTGCCCCCAAAACTCCAGCAAGTCCCGACTGACCCGCAGGGTTGCGCCACCTCTCCCGCCGATCCCCTGGCACCGATCGAGGCCTGGTTTGAGCGCAAGGGCTGGACCCCGATGCCCTTCCAGCGCCGCTGTTGGCAGGCCTTCCTGGAGGGCCGTAGCGGCCTGGTGCAGGTGCCCACTGGCTCCGGCAAGACCTACGCGGCAGTGATGGGGCCAATCGCCCTGCTCCTGGCCGCTGCCCAGGAGCAGGGAACGATTGCGGCACCCCCTTTCAGATGCGGGGACGGCCCAGCCCAAGGGAAAGCTCAAAGAGCCGGCGGCGCCGCAGGGGAGGGCAGGGGCAAACGGGGCAAGGAGGCCCAGTCCGGGACGGGCGGCCTTGGCATCAACCTGCTGATCCTCACCCCGTTGCGGGCCCTCAGCCGCGACCTGGCCCTGGCGATCCGCGAACCGATCGAGGCGATGGGCTGGCCCCTGCGGGTGGGCCTGCGCAACGGCGACACCCCCAGCACTGAGCGCAGCCGCCAGCTCAAGGCGCCCCCCGAGATCCTGATCACCACCCCGGAATCGCTCGCCCTGCTGCTGAGCGGCCCCCATGCCGAACGGCTGTTCAGCGGACTGCGGGCCGTGGTGATCGATGAATGGCATGAATTGCTCGGCAGCAAGCGCGGCAGCCAGGCCGAACTCTGCCTCGGGTGGCTGCGGCGTCTGCGGCCGGAACTGCGCACCTGGGCAATCAGCGCCACGATCGGCAACCTCGAGGAGGCGGCCCGTGCAGCCGTGGGCACGGACCGCGAACCGGAGATCATCAGCGCCGCCCTGGAGCGCTCCACCTCGATCCGCAGCCTGCTGCCCGAAGCGATCGACGGCTTTCCCTGGGCCGGCCACCTAGGGCTGCGCATGCACGAGGTGCTGGTGGGAGCTCTCGATCCAGGGATCTCCACCCTGCTGTTCACCAACACCCGCAACCAGGCGGAACGCTGGTTCCAGTGCCTGCGCTGGGCCTGCCCGGAGATGGAGGGGTCCCTGGCCCTCCACCACAGCGCCATCGACCGAGCCGAGCGGGAGGCGATCGAGGCGGGGGTGAAGGAGGGATCAATCCGCTGGGTTGTGTGCACCAGCTCCCTGGATCTGGGGGTGGATTTCCAGCCGGTGGAGCGGGTGGTGCAGATCGGCAGCGCCAAGAACCTGGCGCGGCTGCTACAGCGTTCTGGCCGCTCAGCCCACCGGCCGGGGGGCTGCAGCGAGGTGCTGTTTCTACCCACCAACGCCCTGGAACTACTGGAAGTGAGCGCCATGCGGCGGGGATTGGCGGCAGGGCTGGTGGAACACCGCACACCGCCCCAGGCACCGCTGGATGTGCTGCTGCAGCACCTCACCGGTCTGGCCTGCGGGCCGGGGTTCGAACCTGAGCTGGAATGGGAAACGGTGCGCCGCTGCTGGAACTTCCGCGAGCTGTCCCGCGCCGATTGGGACTGGTGTCTGCGATTTCTCGAACACGGGGGCGATTGCCTCGGGGCCTACCCGCGCTTCCGCAAGCTGGAGCGGGAGCCAGCCCCCGTCACCCCCTTCCGCTACCGGGTCAAGGAGCCCGCCATCGCCCGGCTCCACCGGCTCCAGATCGGCACAATCACCGCCGATCGCGCCGTCACGGTGCGCTACGTGCGCGGGGCGGTGCTTGGCCATGTGGAGGAGATGTTCGTGTCGCGGCTCAAGCCGGGCGACACCTTTTTCTTTGCGGGCCGGGGATTGGAGTTCGTGCGGCTGCGGGAGATGACCGCCCAGGTGAAGGCCTCCAGCAAGAAGAGCAGCACCGTGCCGGCCTGGGCCGGCGGCCAGCTGTCCCTCTCCGATCTGCTCAGCCACCACCTGCGCCAGGAGTTGAGCCGCTGCGCTGCCGGTCAGCTGGACAGCCCCGAGCTCCTGGCTCTGGCTCCTCTGCTCGATCGCCAGAGCGATCTTTCCCGCATCCCCGGGCCCGGCGAGCTGCTGGTGGAGGTCTGCCGCAGCCGCGAGGGCAGCCACCTCTACGCCTACCCCTTTGAGGGACGCTTCGTGCATGAGGGCATCGGCTTCCTCTGGGCCTGGCGTCTCGCGCGCCACCAGCGGGGCACGATCACGGTGTCGGTAAACGATTACGGCTTCGAGCTGCTGGCCCCCCGCGGCTACCCATTCGCCGAGCTGTTCAAGCAGCACGGCGAGGCCTTGCTGGCAGGCGAAGACCTGCTGGAGGATCTGGCGATGGCGATCAACCTGTCGGAGCTCTGTCGCCGCCGCTTCCGCGCTATCGCCCAGGTGGCGGGGCTGGTGAACAACGGCTATCCAGGCAAGGGCAAGAGCGGCGGCCAGTTGCAGATCAGCGCGGCCCTGCTCTTCGATGTGTTCAGCCGCCATGAACCCGGCAACCGCCTGCTGGCTCAGGCCAGGGCTGAGGTGCTGTGTGAACAGCTGGAGGTGGAGAGGATCGCGGCGTCCCTGGAGCGACTACGCGCCGCCAAAGTGGTGCTGGAGCTCCCGCCAAGGCCTGGCCCCCTGGCCTTTCCGCTGCTGGCCGAGCGGCTCAACAACCGCATGAGCAATGAATCGGTGCTGGAGCGGCTGGCCCGGCTGCGAGCCGATGCGGAGCGGGCTGAAGGGCTCTGATGGCTGGATTCAGGCACGCTCGAGCCGCTTCACGATGTAAGCCATCAGGGCCAGGGAACCGGCCAAGGCGATCAGCAGGGCGATGGTCATCGAAACCGGTACAACCCTCTGCATTATCAATGGCCTGCCGATCAGCAGCTGCCGCCATGGCCCAGCCCGCCGATCACGATGATCCTGCGGCATGCGCATCGCCGAACGTGAAAGGGAAGCAGCGGGGCAGCACGAGCAGCCCCAGGATCCTGTGACCCACGGCGCGTTCGACGTGGCGCCTAAGGCATTGCCACAGGAGCGGCAACTCGTGTTCGTCTACGGCACCCTCAAACGCGGTGAAAAGAATCACCACTGGCTCGAGGGTGCCAGCTGGCAGGGCGAAGCGGAACTGAGCGGGGTGCTCCTGCACGACCTGGGCCCCTTCCCCATGGCGGTGATCGGTGACGGCACGGCCATCGGGGAGGTGTATGCCGTGGAGGAGCGCGGGCTGGCGCGGCTCGACGAGCTGGAGGGCTACCCCCGTCTCTACGACCGACATGTGCTCACTCTGAACGACGGCCGGCAGGCCTGGGTGTACCTGGGCCGCCCCCGCCAGGTGCGTGATGCGCCGCTGGTGGTCGGCGGCAGCTGGCATGCCACCAAAACCTGAGCCTTACCCCATCACCAGGGGAGATCGCGGACACGGCCGCCAATGCGTTAGAAATCGCAAAGTTGCAGCTGTTCCATGGCCCAGTCCCCCGCCGCCCAGCCCTCCCGGGTCAGCCGCCAAGCCGATGAGACCAATGACCGTCAGGTGCATCTGGCCCAGCTCCGCAGGGTCGAATTGATCAACGGCCGCGCTGCCATGGTGGGCCTGGTGATCGGCGTCGTGGTAGAAGGCCTCACCGGCTTCGGCATCCTCCACCAGATCGGCCTCGGTGCCCTGGTGGATGGCTACACCGCCTGCCGCACCCAATACCTGCCCTTCTGCTTCTGAACCCAGCGCACTCAGATCACGGCCTGTTTCCAATTAATGGCCCGTATCAATGGCCCATGCCGGCTTGAACGAGATTGCCGCTCCAGCATCATGTCTCGATCATCGCCTGGTTGAGCTCCTGGTCGGAGGCCTTGCTATCGCTCACTGAAGCTCAACCCGCGCCCATCAGCCAACGCCCGGCAGCAGCCACGATCAGGGTGCTACCTGCCTGCAGCAGCCAGCTGATGCGATCAGGCAGCAGCAGGCGGCGCAGCAGCACCACCGAACCGATCAGGCCCAGACCCACGGACAGGGTCTGGCAGAAGCCGATGACATGGGGATCGGCAGCCCAGGCCGGCAACCCCGCTAGGACGGCGGCCAGGGAGCCGGCCCCATCGCCAAGCCGGGATTTAGCCAGCAGCGGTGCAGCGCTCACCGGCAACACCAATCCCCCTTCGGCCATTCCGAGGGTCAAGTGATGGGCCAGCATCAAGCCCCAAAGCAGGGGAACCAGGGCATAGAGCAGCAGCCAGGGTCGTCCCCGGCCTGGCAGCAGGCGCGCGGCGGCGCTGCGCGCCACCAGCCAGAGGCCGGCGGGCAGGGATAGGGCAAGGCATCCGATCGCCAGTCTGGGCAATAGGGGGCCTTCGCTCAATGAAAATGCCTCATGAACCTGTAAACCCAAACCTCCAGCAAGGGCCGGCACAGGCCACCCATGGCCGCTCGCCAGCGCCGTCACCTTTCCGGGCAGCCACCCCAGCAGCCGCTCCCAGTGATGCAGGCAGAGCCCCCCCGCCAGCACCAGGATCAACCCCGCCTCACCGGCCGGGGGGTCCATCGACCGCTGCAGGTCAGCGGCCGGGGGGCGCAGACGCACGGTCACAGATCGATGGGGGCAGGCCTGGGCGCAGGTGAGGCAGAGCACGCAGTTGCGGTTGTCGGCTAGGTGGGCCGGATGGGTGCCCACCGGGCAGCCCGCCGTGGCGTAGCCCTCCCCCTCGGCCGGCCCTCCCTTGAAGCAGGCAAAGCTGGTGCAGCTACCGCTGCAGGTGCCGATCTGGGCCCGCAGCTCACTGATGGCCAACTTGGCGAACAAACCGTTCATTCCGCCCACGGGGCAGAGATAGCGGCACCAGAAGCGCTTTTCATAAGCCAGCGACCCCACCACGGCGCCGGCGGTGATCAGCAACAACAGGCAACTGCTCAGCCAGGCGGTGTTCTCGAGGTTGGCCACCGCTTCCCAGAGGAGGATCGCAGCGAAACCGGCAGCGAGCAGGGGGGCCGCCCAGCGGTCGCTGTCGCCGCGGGGCCAGCGCTGCGGTTGCCAGCCCAGCAGTCGCGCCAGCCGCTGGACGATCTCTCCCCACACCATGAAGGGGCAAAAGGAACACCACAGCCGTCCCACCAGGGGATAGGTGAGCAGGATCAGCGGCCACCACCAGGCCCAAAAGAGGTTGAGGCCGCCGTTGTGGGCCCGGTCCTGGGGACCCAGCCAGAGCCAGAGGTTCACCAGCACGAACACCCAGCTCACGACCCCGAACAGCAGGGTGTTCCACAGGCGGGGTGAGCGCATCAGGTTGCGCAGCTGCGGTTTCCAGCGCCACAGCTCGAAGCGAGCCCGGACCTGCTGGCGCCGCTCGGTCCAGAACACATCCTCCGGCAACACCGGCGGCCGGCTGGCGGCGCACTGGCGCAGCGCCCGGTCGATCAGCTGGCTGAGTTCGCGAATGTTGCCGGGGAAGTCGTAGGTCTGCAGCCGTTTCACCAGGGCCGCACTCACCTGGGGCGGGGGGCTCCAGCCCAGGCTGCGCGCCTTCTGGCGCACGCCATAGCGCAACCATTCGCCCAAGTCCTGGCGGCGCACCCGTAGCGGCGGCACCCGAATCGGCCGATCGATCGCCTCGAAGCCGTCGAGGTGGGTTTCGGAGGTGAGATAGATCCTGCCGCGGAAATCGTGCTCCAGCCCGTCGGGCCCCTGCCAGCGACGCTCCAGGGCCAGCTCTCGCAGGCGGGGCAGCAGGGCCGGATCGACACGATCCACCTGATCGATCAGGAGCGCGCCGGCATCGAGGATCTCCAGGAGTGCCTTGCCGTCGGGCCCCGGTGCAAACAGCTCGGCGCCATCGGGACGCAGCAGGGCGCCATTGAGACGCACCAGCAATTGCTTGCGGGCCGCGGAGCCGTAGTGAATCAGGGCGGCAATATTGTCCTTCTCCAGGCCGGGCTCGCCGCTGATCAGCACCGGCGCGCCGCTGGGATCGGCGGCGGCCAACCGGATCGCATCACGAAGTTTCTGGGCGTAGCGGCTGCTCCCCACAATCCCCCGCCGCACCCGGCCCAGCAGCAAGGGGGCAAGGCGGCGCAGGTCGGCCGCCGTGGGGTTGGCATCCATGAGCATCAGCCGGGCCCTGAGAACTGAATTCTGATCGCAGACCCTGGCTCAGGAGAACCAGGCAGGCAGGATCGGCACTGGCCGCTGCATCGGCTGCGCCTGGGTGCCGCCCGCCGGCTGCCTCGGGCTCCGCTTCCCTCCAGATCCTGACGCTCAATGCCAGTCTGGCGATGATGAACAGGCCTCCCCCACCGACCCCATGACCCTCACCCTCTACGGCGCCGCCCGCAGCCGGGCCTCGATGGTGCGCTGGTACCTGGAGGAGAAAGCGATCCCTTACGCGTTCGTGCAGCTCGACCTCAAGAGCGGCGAACACCGCCACGAGCCCTTCACCACCATCAATCCCTTCGGCAAGGTGCCAGCCCTGGTGGATGACGCCCTCGCCAGCCCCGATGGAGGCCCCCTGAAGCTGTTCGAGAGCGGCGCCATCCTCTTCCACCTGGCCGAGCATTACGGCGAGGAGTTCGACCCCCAGGAGCCCGGCGGGGCTGAGGCGGCCGCCGCCCGGAGATCCTTGACGGTCCAGTGGCTCCTGTTCGCCAATGCCAGCCTCGGTCCGGCAATGTTCCAGCTGGAAACGCGGCCGGATGAATTCGCCCGCCAGCTCGCCACGGTCGATGGGCTGCTGGCGGCAGGCCCCCACCTGCTCGCCGGCGTCTGGGGTGATCCCGGCTGGGGAGCGGCCGATTGCGTGTTGCAGTCCTACCTGGCCTACATCCCCCTCTTCTGCCCCCAGGTGGACCTCAGCCCCTATCCGGCGGTGCAGGCGGCCATTGAAGCCACCAGCAACCGGCCCACTTACCAGAAGGCGATGGGGGTTGCTTGAGCATCGGCTCCGGCCAGCACCCCTGGATCTGGCACGGTCACCGCCTCGATCTGCTCGCCGAGCGGGCCGTGTGGGATCCGCAACAGCGCACCCTGCTGGTGGCCGATCTCCATCTCGGCAAAGCCGAGCTGTTCCAGGCCCATGGCGTGGCCCTGCCCAGCGATGGGGATGCCGCCAGCCTCAATGCCCTGCTGGAGCTGGCCCACCGCTTGGTTCCCGAGCAGGTGGTGGTGCTCGGGGATCTGATCCATGGTCGGGTGGGCATCACCGCCGAACTGCGGCAAAAACTGGTGGCCCTTCCCGAACTGCTGGGTTGCCCGCTGCGGTTGATCGATGGCAACCACGAACGGGGCAGCTGGCTGGAGGGCCTGCGGCGGGAACCCTCCTGTGCCCTCGGCCCCCTTTGGCTCAGCCATGGGCCCGAACCCAGGCCAGGCCATCTCAATCTTTGCGGCCACCTGCATCCGGTGGCGGTGGTGGGCCATGGGGCCGACCGTCTGCGACTGCCCTGCTTCGCCTATCGGCGAGGGGGCGATCGAGGAAGCCGTGGCCCGAACGGCGAACAACTGGTGCTGCCAGCCTTCGGTTACTTGACTGGAGGCCATCCCTGCCCCGAGGCTGACGGCCTCTGGCTGGTGGCCGAGGGAACCGTGGTTCCCTGGCGAACCCCGCGGCCCACCTACGGGCCTCACTGCCACGCCGACGCTGGAACCTAATCGATGTTCATCTTACTTCCGCCCAAGCCGCCGAAACGCTCCAGCAGCGGATCCGCAGCCCAGACCCCGGAAGGGGAAAGCCACCATTTGAGCAGCAAGTTGAGCAGCAAGCCTCGGCCACGACCGCGGCGGCGAAAACGCACACGCAAGCGTCTCTGGGCCCTGCTCCTTCCCGTGGCTGCCGTGGGAGCCCTGGTGGCGATCGCACCACCGCTGCCCCCGGCCCCTGAGCCCGCCGCCAAATCCCCCAGCGCCCAAACCCCTGAGCCCAGTGGCGAGAGGGCCGGTGCCTTCCGCTACTCACCCGATGCCGAGGCTTTCAGCCTCGACCTCGATCCTCGCGCCGTGCAGTTCGACCTGCTGGAGGGCTGGGATAAGGAGCAGGAGGCCTTCGCCGATGGCAACGCCCTGGCCTTCGTCTCAGGGCCGATGTACGAGCGTTATGGCGAGGAAGGCACGGCCTCCACCGTGCCGCTCGGTGATCTGAAGCTGGGCGCGCGGATTTGGCGCGGCCCCAACCGCAGTGCGGCCCGCCAGCGGGGCTTCCTTGGCATCCGCAACGACGGACAGGTGGATTTCGGCTACGGCGAGCTCACCCCCGCAAGGGCCGAGCGCTACGACACCTTCATCGGCGGCCTGCACAGCATCTACAACGACCTGGAAGAGCCCCCCGCGGAATACAAGGGGGCTTACAGCATCGGCATGGGGCAGCAGATTCGCTATTACCTGCCCCGCATCCGGGTGATCTACGGCCTCCGCAACGATGGCCGGCTGGCCATCTTGATGAGCCGTGATGGCCTCACCCTGGAGCAGACCCGGGCGATGGCCCGGGAGAGGGGCTTCGTGGCTGCCTACATGCCCGACCATGCCTCCAAGAGCCGCTTCATCATCCCGGGCGTGAAGGGCTTCAGCAGTGAGGACGCCAACTGGATCAGCGGTGGCGCCACCAGTTTCGTGCACGTGCCGTACATGCTCCGGCTCAGCCGTCGGACGCTGCCCCTCTCGGGCAACCTGCTGGCGAGTTTGACCCCCCATCTGCCCCAGATCTCCTGCGGCAACCCGGTCGACTGTGGGTCCAGTCTGGCTAAGGGTGTGGCCGGCAGCCTGGCCGATCGGGTCCTGGCAGGGTTGAACCGCCTGATGGAGCAGGGGGTCGAACCCCTGGCCCGGCTGATCTGGGCGCCGCAGTTGCAGCATCGCAATCCGGAGCGAACACCGCAGCGCTCTCCCCTGCGGGAGCCGGTGATCACCGCCGATCCCCAGCCGGTGCAGGAGCGTCAGGAACGGGACCTGGCGATCCGCCGGGCCGAGCCCCGCGAGGAGCCTTGGTCTCCGAGCCTGCCCGAGCCCCAGGCAGAGCCCGTCAGGTCGCAGCAGCAAGCCCCCACCAGCGCCACCCCCACTG
>Ga0194055_10002861_pt1 | contig 13538 bp, 8 predicted proteins | sample SepL449m_MetaG_FD_155482 | JGI IMG/M metagenome (GOLD analysis project Ga0194055, IMG submission 155482) | Anoxic zone freshwater microbial communities from boreal shield lake in IISD Experimental Lakes Area, Ontario, Canada - Sep2016-L442-9m | ecosystem: Environmental > Aquatic > Freshwater >... | reverse complement strand
GGTCAAATGTGAACATTAGGTCTTTGTGTCCTGCTCGGGGGTTGATGTCCACGTGGTCGTCTGCGCCCTCAAGTCCGCCATCTTGGTCCATGAGCGTAAAATGAACTTTACTGTAGCGCTTGGTTCAATCCATTGGAATGATCCAGTTTGGCTCGCCCTTGTCCTTTGCCATAATTTCGGTTTTGTACGTGATGCCGTTCACGATGACGATGGCGAAAAAGTCAGCTCGGTTCTTGCCGAGAGCATCACCCTTGTCAAGGTTATCAATAGCATGTAGCTGTTGGACTAAAAGGTATGGACGACCTGCTTGGATAAATTTTGGAGCCGGAATAGAGCCGTCTGCCATTAGTGATGTGAGAATTAGTGTTGTGATCATCATTTGCCTCACATCTGACAACGCCGAATGGTTTCTCGCTGTTCGATTACTGTAGGAAACTAAGACACGGGAGCTTTCTCGGGCTAGTTTTCTGGGTGATAAGCACCAAGAACGTTGACGTAATCATCGGTCCAAGCCTTGACGCTTGGGGCAATATCTATATCGTTCCAATACATCGGCTTCCAGAGGTTATCGCGTTCTCCGGGATTGCGAAGAATTACCAACCAGCTTGATTGGGTCTTCCCAAGCCGCTCTTCTTCGGAGTTAGGAGATGGAGCATCGACTTGATTAAAGGCCCAAAGGTTTGCTTTTCGACAAGTCAAAGCTATAACCGGCGCGAGCTCAAGGTATCGATTGGATATATGCATCGCAATCATGCCACCGGGTGCGAGTTTGCGCTCGTACATCTGGATTGCTTCGAGGGTTAGAAGATGGGTCGGAATCGCGTCACTACTAAATGCATCGAGGACAAGGAGGTCATAGGAGTGATCGGGCTCTTTCGCGAGGGTCAACCGAGCATCTCCAAGCACATACGTCATCTTTGCCTTGGCATCCTTTAAAAAGCTGAAGAATCCGGAATCCCGAGCTAGGTAAAGAACTTCTGGATCAATTTCAAAGTAAGTGAAATCTTGTCCGAGCTTTCCGTAAGCCGCAAGAGAGCCGACGCCAAGCCCTACGAGTCCGACCTTATGAACCCGTTCCATCAGCGGTGCCTTGGTGAAAATCTGTCCAATGGGTCCGGTTGGGTGGTAGTAAGTTAACGGGAGGTTTTTGAATTGTTCGATGGTCGATTGGCGACCATGAGTGGTATTGCCATGCACGAGAGAAAGATAGTCTTTACTTGCCAAGACCCGATGGACGCCGAAGAATGAGCGGCGAGTTGCGAGAACTTGACCAGGAGCGGCAATTTGGAAGAAGTTGACTCCTATGAATATGAGTCCTAGACCCGTGGCAAAGACCTTGACGCGATCCATCGCAGCGAAGACTGCCACTAACGGAATTCCAATTGCTAGACCAGCGCGAAGTTGTCCTGCTGGCAATGCATTTTTGATTGACAGCATTGCGACGAAGGAAATAACCGCGATTGCACCGAACCAAATCAAATCCTTAGAAAGTGGCTTTGGTTGCGGTCGAACGAGACAAGCGAGGACAATTGCCAGCGGATACTCAGCATAGGTTGCAAAGATATGCGGAGCGATGAGGGAGTTAAAAAGTCCGCCAATTGCTCCACCGACGGAGAGCCAAAGGTAGAACTCAGTCAACTGGGTTGCGGGGGGACGTTGCTCAGCGAGCAAGGAGTGGCACATCCAGCCGGCTACCAGCAGGATAATGACGTGGAATGAGGCTAACATTACCAACGGTTCGGTAGCTTCGATGCATTGAGTAAAGACCAAAGGGACGACGAGGATTGGAAGAATGCGAGCGAGCTGCGCCGATTTTAGGAGTGGCTTTGTGGCAAAGGCTAACGTGAATGAGAGTAAGTAGACGGCGAGAGGCACCACCCAAATGAGCGGAACGGGAGCAATGTTGCTACTGATGTAACTGGTTGCACCAAGCAACAGTGAGCTAGGTACGGCAGCATAAAATATCCACTTTGATCGCTGGTTCCAACTGATCGCTTTAGGTGGTTCAGGTTTGGATTCAGCTGATTCGATCTCAGGAACCTTAATGAAAAATGTACAGATTGCAAAGATGGCAAGGAGGACAAGGAAGCCATTACGCCACAGGACTGCTTGCTCTGAGAGACCGAATCGTGGCTCGATAATAAATGGATATGCGAACAACCCGACCATTGATCCGACATTGCTGAGGGCATATAGGAAGTAAGGGTCTTTGGCGTTCGGGTCCTTAGTGGTGGCAAACCAACGCTGAAGTACAGGTGAGCCGCTAGAAACAATGAAGTAGCCCGCCCCGACAGTCATAAGAAGCAGTCCAAATACAAGAAGGGCTGGTTGAGTGGTTTCCGTTGCTTTGGCTTCGAAAGATTTGAAGAGGGAACTATGGGTGGTGACCGGAAGCGTGAATAAGGCAAGGAGCAAGAATCCTATTTGAACGAATCGCTGCTTTGTCGGGCCAAGGTAGAGGTTCGAAAAGTGAGCAAACGCGTAGCCAGCCAGCAATGCGACTTGAAAGAAGAGCATGGCTGCAGTCCAAACCGCGGGAGAACCGCCAAAAATAGGAAGCAGCATTTTGGCTGCCATTGGTTGGATGAGGAACAGCAAGGCTGACCCAACGAAGGTTGCAAGCGAAAAGAAAATGCGTTGTGCTCGCACGAGTGATAGGATATCTGAAAATTAGAGCAAGGGCGAAGGCGGGGGCGAGAAAATTGGAGGATCCGCAAGAACCAAGCGGAGATGATAGTTGTAGTTCGTGTACTTTCTCGGCGAAGCGTCAAAGGCTTGGCGATATATAGAGTAGAACTATTAATATGAAACAATATCAGATTGGATCGAAGTCCTTTGGCAGAATTGGACTCGGTTGCATGGGAATGAGTTGGGCCTATGGTCCGAGTTCCGATGACGCGAACTTTGAAGTTTTGGATCGAGCGATTACTTTAGGAGTGAACCACTGGGATACTGCAGACCTATACGGTGCGGGAGAAAATGAGACTCTCATTGCTCATCGAATAGGGAAGTATCGGGATCAAGTTTTTCTCGCCACCAAATTTGGCAACGTATTTGATCGAACTTTGACATCGCATCAAGACCAGGTGGAAGCGAATTCGCCTTGGATCGTGGATGGAACGCCGGAATATATCAACAAGTGTATTGACAATAGTTTGAGTCGATTAGGTGTGGAGTACGTTGACCTTTACTATCAGCACCGGGTTGATCCGTTGGTACCCATCGAGGAAACCGTTGGCGCACTTAAGAATTTGATTGAGCAAGGAAAGATCAAACATTATGGGTTGAGCGAAGCATCGGCAGAAACGATTCGTCGAGCCAATAAAGTGCATCCGGTCGGGGCGGTTCAGAGTGAGTTGTCGCTTTGGACTCAGGACTTTGTTCACAATGTTGTTCCGACATGTTTTGAACTTGGAATCACTTTTGTCGCTTATTCACCGCTTGGGCGGGGGTTCCTTACCGGAAAGTACGAATCGCTGGACGACTTTGCTCCGGACGATGCGCGTCGAAATCATCCTCGGTTTGCCGAAAGCGCTCTATCCGCTAATCTAGCCATTGTTGATCATGTAAAAGTCGTAGCCGGTCGACATGGTTGCAGTGCGAGTCAAGTGGCATTGGCATGGGTGCTGGCTCAAGGGCAACATGTTGTCGCGATTCCAGGCACAAAGCGCCTGCAGTATCTTGAAGAAAATGTTGGCGCGGACATTATTACGTTGTCGCCTCTAGATTTTGAAGAATTGAACAAGATCAAGCCGCCAATTGGTGAGAGATATGGCGAGACAGGGTTGAAGTTCGTAAACCTCTAACGGGGCAAGCTCATTCCTAGCACCTGAATTGTGAAACGATATTGGGGGCACCTTCCTGAAGGGGTCAGTGTTACTATAGAGGTGAAGAGGCGGCGTAAGTTCAATTGGCTTTGGCTTGTGGTTGGAGTCCTCATCGTAAGCGCAACTTGTGGCTTCGGATACGAAGCTCGTCAAACAAGGACACGCTTTGAGACTGCTAAGGATGCCTTTGCCGTTCGAGATTGGGAGCGAGTGGTTGAATGCCTTTCAGAAACCAGTAGCTCCGGACGCCCATCTCCCAAAGCATTCACGACATTTTTAAGAACTTATCTAGATCCCGAATTGGCAAGCGGCAAATATGAGTTGAAACATCGAGAAGTGAAATCATCATTGGTGCCGATCCAAGATGAAACCGTTTCGTATCAACAAGCGAAAGGGCCTCCGATCGCGATCATCTCATTAAGATATGTGGATGATGCAGTTTGGTTTAATGTTCCATTTTCGTCAAAGCGGGTCGGAGTATTTCGCGGAAAGCTCATAAATCTGTCTTTCATGTCGGTTTTTTACAGAATTGCGTGGAAAAGTTATCCCCAAAATGATCGGAGAGACAGCTGGAAATCGGTTTTGGCGTTTGTAAATTCGGAAAAAGAGCGTTTGACCGAGATGGGAATTACGCCATCAAACCTTTACAGTCAAGAAAAAACTTGGGAAGAATTCTCAAAAGAATATGAGGCAAGAATTCGTAAGCGGCTAGGCTCGCGGTGAACCTAAATATTTGGGCCGGCAAAAGATTCAAGACGCCTATAAAATCGAGAAAGATTCGACTTTTTCAACTTATTTTGAATTTAGGGTTGACTCTCATAGTTCAAATGAGGAACAATATTCCCTGCGACCAGTTAATGGAAGCTGATCTTTGAAAGCGGAATAAAGAAGAAATACAGTCAGATTATGACGGTTGAATTCGAAACTTAACGAATCAACCCGTAAATCTTACTCTCTCTAGCAATAGAGAACAAGAGTAAGGTTGTTCAAAATGAGTAAAAAAAGAAAAGAATCAAATCCTACTTAGGTAGGTAATTTGATCAACACTTTCTACGGAGAGTTTGATCATGGCTCAGGACGAACGCTGGCGGCGTGCCTAAAACATGCAAGTCGAACGACCCTTCGGGGTAGTGGCGAACGGCGTAGTAATACATGAGAAACGTGCCCTTAAGACTGGGATATACCGAGGAAACCCGGAGCAATACCAGATGTGACGGAGTGGTGGCATCACCATTCCATTAAACGGTTTTTCGCTTAAGGAGCGTCTCATGGCCTATCAGGTAGTTGGTGAGGTAATGGCTCACCAAGCCGACGACGGGTAGCGGGTCTGAGAGGATGATCCGCACGAGTGGGACTGCGACACGGCCCACACACCTACGGGTGGCAGCAGTTGGGAATCTTGCACAATGGGGGAAACCCTGATGCAGCGACGCCGCGTGGACGATGAAGGCCTTAGGGTTGTAAAGTCCTTTTTTGGGGAAAGACTTAGGACGGTACCCCAAGAATAAGCTCCGGCTAACTACGTGCCAGCAGCCGCGGTAAGACGTAGGGAGCAAGCGTTGTCCGGATTTACTGGGCGTAAAGAGCGCGTAGGCGGCTCGTTAAGTGTGAAGTGAAATCTCCAGTGCTCAACACGGAAACTGCTTTACATACTGGCGAGCTTGAGGAAAGCAGAGGCAACTGGAATTCCTGGTGTAGCGGTGAAATGCGTTGATATCAGGAGGAACACCCATGGCGAAGGCAGGTTGCTGGGCTTTATCTGACGCTGAGGCGCGAAAGCGTGGGTAGCAAACAGGATTAGATACCCTGGTAGTCCACGCCCTAAACGATGGATACTAGTCGTGAGAGGTATCGACCCCTCTCGTGACCGTAGCTAACGCGTTAAGTATCCCGCCTGGGGACTACGGCCGCAAGGTTGAAACTCAAATGAATTGACGGGGACCCGCACAAGCGGTGGAGCATGTGGTTTAATTCGATACTAACCGAAGAACCTTACCCAGGTTTGACATCGATCGCAAAGCGTTGAAAGGCGCTCCTCCCCCACAAGGGGACGTGAAGACAGATGTTGCATGGCTGTCGTCAGCTCGTGCCGTGAGGTGTACGGTTAAGTCCGCCAACGAGCGCAACCCACGTTCTGTGTTACCAGCGAGTAAAGTCGGGCACTCACAGGAGACCGCCGGTGTAAGCCGGAGGAAGGTGTGGATGACGTCAAGTCAGCATGGCTCTTACGCCTGGGGCTACACACATGCTACAATGGGCGCAACAAAGGGCAGCAATACCGCGAGGTGGAGCCAATCCCAAAAATACGCCCCCAGTTCAGATTGTAGTCTGCAACTCGACTACATAAAGTCGGAATCGCTAGTAAACGCAGGTCAGCTATACTGCGTTGAATACGTTCCCGGGTCTTGTACACACCGCCCGTCAAGTCACCTGAATTGTCTTCACCCGAAGTCCGTGGCCTAACCGAAAGGAGGGAGCGGCCGAAGGTGAGGGGAGTAAGGGGGACTAAGTCGTAACAAGGTACCCGTACCGGAAGGTGTGGGTGGATCACCTCCTAAAAAGATAAGCACTCGACTTTGCACTGCAAAGTTCGACATATCTAGGTCGAAACTGATTTCTTCTCCGCTTTTAAAGAACAAAAAAAGAACGAGGCTTCCGCAAGGGAGTCTTTTTTTTGCCTGAAATTTGGCGAAATTCCGTAGAATTCACCTTGTGAGGTGGCTATCGAGAATTGTTCTGCTTGGACTTTGCTTCACGTTGCTCTCCTGCAGCGCACTCAGTGTCATCTTTTTACATAACGACACGGGTGGATCTTTCGAATATAGAATCAAGGCAAAAGCGCTCCGAGAACGCAAACCCAACTTAGATGAGTCGGGAGTATTAGCATCCGGTGAAGTAGTTGAGGCATTGCGGTACTTTTCGGACTCAATTACACAAGTTGATGTTGAAATTTTCCAAAAGGGATCGGTTCGGACTCGTTCCTTTAGCGGAGCCGAACTACCGGAAAGTTTGAGTAAGCAGTCAAGCGGTGGGCTCTGGAGTCACATAAGGGTTCAAGAAAAGGACTTCGCAATTGGAACGGGAAGCGGAAACTGGTTTTCCGATTTTCAGCATCAATTTGGTCTTATGTGGATACCTTGTGTCGGCCTTGTGATTATTCTGGTTCTTAGCCTCATCATCTCAAGCTTGGTAAAGAAGTCGAAGGGACCCTTGAGAAAGCTCGATTGATTAACTTAGGGCTCTAAAAAACTTATCAACGAACAGGCACGGGCCATTGGGCCATTGGGCCGTTAAACCGCGAACAATCAATGAAAAGGCAAACAGCCGCTGCGGTCCACATCGCGCTCTGCACGACCTTTCCGGAAATTTTGGATAGGACGATCGTCGCAGCAAATGAACATTTGGAATTGGAAGAGTTTCTCTCAGAGGGGTATCTGCAATGTTTGTACTTTCGCGATTCCGTCACTGTGCCTCAACTCGAAGCTTTGCCGGAATTTGCAAAAGAAAGCTAGCGGCTAAGCTAACCACTCGATCCAGCGAGCGTGGGCATCGGTATAAGCCAGGGGAAGGTCAATGCGCTTGCCGCTTCGGTAAATCGTAGCGTGCAGGTGCGGCTCGATGCAGTTATGGATGTGAATGATGTCTCGCTTCGATCCATATTCCTCCACAATTTTGAGCAAGCTTTGTCGCTGTTCCTCTGTGAACTGGTTAGCAACAAAGGTGTGATAGACAGCCGCAATGTCGGTTTCAGGAACTTTGGTCAGCACTTTTGGTAAAAATTCTAGCGCATTGCCTTGGATCATCTCAACCGGATTCACCATCGCGATTCGGATGGCTTTATTGAGCCGCTTTTTTCGTTCGTGGTGCTCGGGCCAAATCAGCGCTTGGAGCCACTGAGTCTGGTCGCGATTCATGAGGTCAATCGGGTGCAAGTCGATTCCCGTTCGGCTACTAACCATTGGCATCGGACCTGATAAGTCAGGACGTTTATCGCCCCTAAACATACTTGTGAGGGTTAAAGAAGATTCGGTTAACCCAGTAAGTTCCCCCTCGTCGTACTGATACAGGTAGTGGTCCCAAAGTAGGTTGAAGCCTGCGCTCGGTCCGATTTCAATGAGCCCAAGGGGTTTGTTGTCCAATAGTCGGCTTACGGCTTTGAATGCTGGATAAAGGAATGCTGACCGTCTAACCTCGTTGGTCTGGACCAGCCTAGTCTCGAGTATTTCGATGATCTGTTTCGAGTTGGTGAGAACGAACTTCCTGAATGCCGGAAACACATGGTCCGGGCTTTCGTGGTTTATTGTCAAGCTCGGATAGTATCGCGACAAGGGGTCTGCCTTGCCGTTCATTAAGAGGTAGTGAACCGCGCCAAAGAGCATGTTTGGGATCGGTTGCCCAGGTTGACTGTGAGCTGCAATAGTCAGGAGCTCTTTGTCTTTGGCGATTCTCACCGTGAGGAATTCGTAGAGACCACTTGAATCGTGAAAATATTGGGCGTAGTCGGCGAACTGAGCGGACGCTTCATTAAGATTCCCTTCGATCAACGGCTCGCCCGTGGGATTTTCTCTTAGCGGGGCTCGCTGTTGCAACTCTTCCTCGCTTCGAAGGGGAGTTTCGTGAACTAGGGCCCAAACTTGCGTATAGCCAAGCTGCTTGAGGGCAGCAATTCGATGGTGACCGTCTGCCAGATTTATTGTTCCTTCAGGATCTTTCCATCCGATGACAGGAGGCAGGTCGCTTGGTCGGGGCATTTTGCTTGCAATCGCTTGAACTAGCTGTACCCATTCGTCAGGATCTTGCGGGAATATGAATTCTGTACCTTTGCCCACCACTCGATCAAAGTTGGAGATCGGAACCAATTCCGGTCGTGCCCAGATGACCGAGTACGCTCGGATACGTCTCAGAACCTCTGAGTTCTCCCAACCGCGACCTTGGAGGTAGTTTTCGATCCATTCTTGCAGGCGACCTTCATCGAACGCCTTCATACAGGAATCGAGATCCCATTCCATGTATTTAGTATAGGAATCGGGTGGCAAGTAATCTAGTATTTTTGTCAATGAGCTTGTCCTGAAAAACTAAGACAAGGAACCGAAGATATAATTGAGAATGGACAGCTTGAACTCAGAAGCAGCCGCGCATTATGATGAAGGTCACGAACACGAGCGGCTCATGACGCCACACGGGCGGCTCGAATTTGACCGATCCAAAGACATTATTTCCCGTAACTTGTTCAATGCTCCCGCAAAAATTTTGGATTTGGATGGCGGTACGGGACACTATTCGTTCTGGCTCGCGAATCAAGGTTTCGAGGTCCACCTAGTTGATGTCGTGGAATCGCATATCGAGACCGCCAAAAAGGTTGTTCAGTATTTCTCCCTTGCTTCAATTACGGTCGGAGACGCACGCGGAACAAAATTTCCTGACGAATCATTTGATGTCGTTCTCCTATTTGGTCCGCTGTACCACTTGATTGAAAAACGCGATCGGATCAAGGCGTTGGAGGAGGCCAAGCGGGTTCTTAAGCCCGGTGGACGCCTGATGGCAGTCTGCATTTCGAAGTATGCATCGCTAATGGACGGCTTTCAATCGAGGTTTATCGAGGATCCCTATTTTCGTACGATTGTCGACCAGGATCTGATCGATGGTCAGCACCGAAATCCAGAGAATCACCCTTACTATTTCACGACGACTAAATTCCATGAGCCAACCGAGTTCCAGAGGGAAATCGAGGAAGCTGGCTTCTACGATGTAAAACTTCATTCCGTCGAAGGGTTTGGAAGTCAGTTGGCTGACCTCGAAACTCACCTGAATGACGAAGACAAGAAGGAAATCCTGTATGACTATTTGAGGTTGGTTGAATCAGAGCCGTCCCTTCTTGGATCATCTCCGCATATTATGGCGGTTGCCCGAAAATGGATCGCGCCTAGGGAGTAGTAGTTTTGAACCCAAAGGTTGCATTTGGATGGTTCGCCCTCACCCCTTTGTCCCCCTCTCCTTCTTCAAAAGGTGCCTTTTTGGCATCTTTTGACAAGGACTCTCATCCAAAGTGACAGGAGAGGGGGGAAGTAACTAGTTGCCGATCTTGCCGTTCTTACCAACCTTTGGAACAGTCTTATAGACTTTCTTTGGTGGCAACTTCGCAAGTTCTTCCATCAAGTGCTTAACCGCAGCTTCGAGCTGAGGATCTTGACCCAGCGCAACCAAGTCTGGTCGCAGATCGATGTCCATATCAGGATCGATTCCCTGGTTCTCAGCAATGATTTCGCCGGATTCTGGATTATAAATCGAGAATGTCGGAGCCGTTAGGTTTCCTCCGTCAATTAAGGTGTACCCACCGCTGATACCGACTAGTCCACCCCAAGTTCTCTTTCCGATCAACTTGCCTCTGTTGGCTTGTCTAAACAAGTACGGGAAGAAGTCGCCACCCGATCCGGCATAGCCGTTGATCAGCATTGCCATTGGTCCTTCGATCGTAGGAGCGTCAGGTTGGTGCGCTCCGTTCCTTGGTTGAATCATTGCCTTCTTCTTTCGAGCCAATGTGTCAACAAACCATGGCTGAATGTATCCTCCACCATTCCATCGCTCATCCACGATCATTGCTTCCTTGTCTGTTTGAGAATAGAATCCTCGAACAAAGTCGCTTGAACCGGGACCAGCAGTATCTTCGATGTGCATATAGCCGATTCGACCGTTTGACAGCTTCTGAACCATCTTTCGGTTATTCTCAACGAACTCGTAATATCGAGCAGGAACATCGGAGGCAATTGGCTTTACTCGTACTTTCCGAGCACCACTCAACGATGGGATACTATTAACGCTTAACGTTACTGACTTGCCAACTTTGCCCAGCAGAAACTGTCCAGGATTGGTTTCGGCGGTGACTGGTTTACCGTCAATTGCAACAAGATATTCACCGTCTTGAACATCGATTCCTGGCAGCCCGAGAGGCGTCTGATATTGCTCGAAATCGTTGGATCCGCGGACGATTCGCTTGAAAGCTACCATTCCGTTTTTGACTTCGTAGTCTGCCGCTAATGTGCCAACAGGTACACGGTTAAAGGGTGCACTACCAATATCACCAGGAGCTTGAACGTATGCGTGCCCCGTGCCAAGTTCGCCGATCATCATTCCGAGGATATAATTCAGATCAGAACGGTGGTTTGCCCATTCTAGGTAGCCTTCATACTGCTTGAGGATGGCGTTCCAATCGGCACCGTTCATATTTGGGTCGTAGAAGTTATCTCGCTCATATCTCCAAGCATCGACCAAGATTTGATGCCATTCTTCTCGAGGATCAATGACGGTTTCAAGGTTTGACAGGTCGGCTCGACTTGGAGTCGCAGCCGTTAGCCCGGGTTGAACGGTAACGATTTGGATGCCTCCAGGAACCATGACCGCCATCTTCGATTTGGAAGCGTTGAATACGAATGGTCCTACTCCTTCGTAAATCGGAGTCGGAGCCTTTGCCCCCATTGCGTATTGGAACAATGTGCCATTGTTAACATAGAAGAACCCGTTGTCTGCGCTTGAAAGGCCGCCATATTGGCTCACTCCCATTGGCAAAGCAATGACTCGATTTTGAATCCCGGCAAAATCAATATCCGGACCAGACTTTGGCTTTTCGTCTTCTTTCTTTTCGTCCTTTTTGGTGGAGTCTGGCTCTTCATCATTCTTATCAAGGAACGGATTAGGAGTGTCCGCCTTAAGCGAAACGGCATATAACCTTTCCGTAGCATCAACCTTTAAGCTGAACTCATTTCGACCGAACGTTAGGTTAAACACTCGGCTGGATGAGAAGAATAGCCACTTGCCGCCTTTGTCAAAGCAAACATCGCCGTCATCAAAAAAGCCTTCAGTTACTTGATGTTTCTTTCCGGTCGCAACTTCATAAATCCATACTGATTTGAATCCACCTTCTTTGGCCTTGGTGTAGGCAATCCATTTACTATCGTTAGAAAACGAAAAACCGAAACCGTTACCACCATGGGTTAAGTCATCAATTTGGGTGATCTTCTTAGACTCAACATCGAGAATATTGACTTCAGTTGCGTTGCCGAATAGAATGATTTTCTTGCTATCAGGTGACCAAGTGTAGCTGCTGGCTTTAACCGTTCCGTTCGTTAGTTTTTCGGCGTCGCCACCAGTTTGCGGTTGAACATAAAGTTCATATTCTCCGCTCTTGTCACTCATATAAGAGATCCATTTGCCATCGGGTGACCAATCAACCGTCATTTCTCGCGAGCCGCTCGAATTTGTCATGTTGCGGGTTTCGCCAGTCTTAGAAGGAACTGAGAAGACTTCGCCACGGGCATCAATGGCCACACGAGCTCCCGATGGAGAAAGTGCCATCCCAGAGATGTATGGGATAAGGTTCTTCAGCGCCGGTCGAGTCGCCAAGTTATCGCCAGGGATACGAATATTTAGTTTTGATTCCGTATTTGACTTAACGGAATATTGGTAAAGATAGCCTTCGCGCTCATAGACGATGTTTTGTCCGTCAGTACTTGGCCATCGAATATCGGTGCTGGTTGACCTGGTCAACTGAGTATCTTTGCCATTCTCATTTTTATAGAGGTTGAGATTGCCGTTTGCCTTATCAGAAACGTAATAGATCGATTCGCCAATAACCATTGGGAAGAAGTTCTGATCTCGCTTTGCAGGCAGTTCTTCGTATTTGTTGGTCTTCATGTCGTAGATCGAAATCTTGCCTTGGGATCCACCGCGATACTTCCTCCAGTTGAAATTGAAGCTTCCAAAACGGTTGTAAGCGATTTTATTTCCACCGGCAAAGAAGGAGACGTTGGCGATTTCTTTAACCGGGGTATCTTCCGGCAAACCGCCCTTAGGATTGACAAGCATGAGTTTGGCTTGGCGACCCAAGTACGGATTGCCTTCGGCGGTTGAATAGGCTATTTTTCCGTCAGGAGTCCAACCAAGGGCTTGGTCTGTACTATTGTTAAACGTCACTCGCTTTGGCTCACCACCATCAATCGAAACGACATAAATGTTTGAAGATCCGTCAAAGTTGCCGGTGAAAGCAACCCACTTTCCGTCAGGTGATATGTGAGGGCGGGCTAGTGGGCTGACGGCTGCACTAGTCCGGGCTCCGACGCCGCTAGCAATTCGTCGTGCCACGGAACCACCGTCTGTGGTTGAGGCCCAAAGGTCTCCAGCATAAACAAAAACGACCGTGTTGCCGTGTACATCAGGTTGGCGAAGCATCCGAGGCTCGGTAGTTTGAGCATGGGCGTTCATCAAGGTTGAGGCGAGAGCCAGAACAGATAAAGAAGTCATGTTGTTTCGTAACCCCTCCGGGGTTTCCTGTTAAATTACCGATAACCGTTTCCAAAAAGTTGCAAGCCAGTCCATAATTCCCACGATGTCAAAAAAGAATGCGTTAATTGTTTGGGGTGGATGGGACGGACATGATCCTGAAAACGTCGCCCATTTTCTCGGTGATCTCCTCACTGCTGAAGACTTTAACGTAACGATCTCGGAGACATTAGACTCATTTGCCGACGAGGATTTGGTCTTTGCTCAGAATCTTTTGATCCCGGTCTATACGATGAGCGAGATCACGAATGAGCAGTTTGAGCCGGTTCGTAAAGCGGTTGCGGAACAAGGAATTGGAATGGCTGGCTGTCACGGGGGAATGTGCGACGCTTTCCGAACCAATACGGAATGGCAGTTCATGACGGGAAGCCAATGGGT
>Ga0194055_10002859_pt1 | contig 13541 bp, 12 predicted proteins | sample SepL449m_MetaG_FD_155482 | JGI IMG/M metagenome (GOLD analysis project Ga0194055, IMG submission 155482) | Anoxic zone freshwater microbial communities from boreal shield lake in IISD Experimental Lakes Area, Ontario, Canada - Sep2016-L442-9m | ecosystem: Environmental > Aquatic > Freshwater >... | reverse complement strand
TTTTTTCACGTTCTTTCCGAACTCCGCTAAACAGGTTCGCTTACTTGAGGTCTAGAATAATGCAGTAGCGAGCGGCGGATTACATGAATTCGCTGGCCGCGATTCGTCGCAACTGATTGCCGTGCATGACCCATCAACGTTGACAATCCCCTGATATACCGTAAAACTTCGGTGATGTTTTACCGTATTTCTTCGGTCGACTATGTGTTCGCTGCAAAAACTGATGAAGACGCACGTCGAATTTCGCACTGACGCATTTCCTCCATACGACGGCGAGGAGGATGAAATCAATCCCGGGCGATACGGTAAACGCGTGGCAGAGTTCCTTGTCAGTGGTCTGAAGCAAAAAGGGTTCGAGCTGCTGGACCCGTTCGCGGAAGACTGGGGCTGGGTGGTGCCCGTCAAAAATGACGCGTTCAGTCTGTGGATTGGATGCGGGAACTACGACGAGTATCCTGATGATGGGTTTCTGTGTTTCATCGAACCCCATCAACCGAGAATCCGTCGCTGGTTGTTGTGGACGGTTGATACGTCCGCAAGAATCGCGGCATTGCAAGAAGCCATCGACCAACTGCTCTCGGCGAATACGGCCGTCCGGGACAAGAAGTGGTGGACTTACGACGAGTTCAACTGGCCGGGGCAGCAGCGAACCAACGGATGAAGCTGACCGGGGCCGCCATCCTGGTTTCACGCGGCATTAAGGTCTTGCAGGCGGCCCCGGCAGCTTATACTTATCGTTATGCGGCGGAGAATCCGTCGAGTGGCAGGCTGCTTCATGAACGATCCTGAATTCTCAGATTTCGGTGCTTCGTGCTCGGACGGTGAGATCAGGGTGCGCGTTGTGGATCATTGGACCGGCGAGCCACCTCAGGGAGTGCCAATCTACTTTGGTGCAACCGAAGAGGCGGCGATGGGGAAAGTCTGTTGCCAAAAAGGAGGCGGGGTCACGGACCAAGACGGGTTTGCTCCCGTCATGGAATGGCCGGTGGGCCCTGTATACATCTTCATTCCTCCAGACTTCATCCAGCAAGCCTTTGTTGTTCCGAGTGAGGCTTCAGAAGTAATGTTTGAATGCCCTGACTTTGTTAAATCGATTCGGCACGGGTTCAACTGGTGAATCGATCACCGCCTAACAATGCGGCTGCACGGACCACTCCACGGGGCTTCTGAGAGATTGCCGTGGCAAGCTTCGGACTCCGTCTGGTAAAATCGCTAGTCGCGACTCGTGATTGCAAAAGATGAGTGCCTGGTTTCGGGCCGTACTGAATAACAGAATTGCCGGGACATTTGATGACTGCCGCATCTCCAAAACTCGGGCCTTTCGATTTAGAAAGGGTATTCCGCACCGTGGACAAAATCACCGAGCGGCTTAACCGGGCGACCGCAGGCCTTAATGCCGCTGGAATTCCGTATGCAGTCATCGGTGGAAACGCGGTCGCAAACTGGGTGTCCCGAATTGACGAATCGATGACTCGCTTTACGAAAGATGTTGATATCCTGTTGAGGCCAACAGATCTCGATCTTGCGGAAGCGGCGCTGGTGGCATCGGGTTTCCAAAAACGCACCACGCTTGGAATTGTTGCATTTCACGATGGACCTGAGGGCAAGTCTGGCGATGCGATCCACGTGGTACTTGCAGGACAAAAAGTCCGTCCAGAATATCTGTTACCTGCCCCCGATGTCGAAGAGCGAGAACGCGGCCCCAATTATTTTATCTTGAATCTGGATGCTCTGGTCCGCATGAAACTCACCTCAAACCGCGATCACGACCGGACTCACATTCGTGATCTCATGCGAGTTGGACTCGTCGATGAAACATGGTTGTCTCGCGTGCCGTGCGAACTTGTGGAACGGCTGAAGTACTGCCTCGATACGCCGGACGGCTGACCAAAATTGAAGAATCGAGGTTCAGGCCAAATCCGTCCGAGTAACTATGTGTCAGCATACTCGGGAAATCGCTCGACGGCGATTCGGATGATTCTCATGAGGTCACGGCCCTGCCCCGACGTCAACGATGGCCAAATGGCAAACATGTGGTTGGTAGGTGCGAATTGAGGCTTGGCATGTGGCCAAGGGTATTCGGAATTAGGACCGTCATTAGCAAGTGCGGGTGCAAGACGCTCAAGTTCATAGGCGATTGGGAGAGTTGCCCGAATCCACGATTGAAAGTCAGCAAAGCGATTGAAGGTGAACAGATTTGCAATTCGATCGCGATCTTCCTGACGAATTTGGCCCAGAAATCGCAGAAATCGCACAAAACTCGCATGACTTTGAGGTGGTGCAGACCCGGATCTCCAGAAGTAAGCCTTCGCGATCTTTTCTGTCACCATCTGCAGGTAATGCAGTGAGTGGCACTGCGCAACTCCCATGCCACGAATCAACACGAATGCTTCATGATCCGATATCGCCTGTTGCCACCACACTTTCTGGTAACTGTTCATGATCGGTATGAAATTGCATCTTCGAGGGACCAATTGCCCGGAAGATCGAGGTCGCGCACTTGAAATCGTTTCCATTGCGCGGGAGTGACATCCAAGACAAACAGTTTGTGCGCGTTGTCCGTCCCTGTATCAATTCCAAAATCTATTGGTTCAAGTGAGTCATCGTTTCGATCGCCGATGAGTTCGTTGATTTCAACGAATCGGATTTCCCGGTCATCCGCATTCGTGGGCAGGTAGTAAACAGCCACGATTCCTGGATCCGTCTGAAGATGTTGATGCGCATACCAAGCCGCCATTGAATCACGATCAAACAGCGTTGCAGACATCTATCTACTCCGTGTTGGGTCAAGGAAGAAGCTCTTCAGGAACGAAAAAACAGTCCGAACGAACCGTCTTTCCATTTTAGAAATGTCTGTCATGCATGCAACAAATTATTCGGCATAAAATACTGCCAGCCAGATCGTCGGCTCAACCGGTGTTGTCCATTCGACCCGATGCCGACGATGAGCTGGAATATTTACGAAGTCGCCCGGCTTTAACTCGATGACGTCATCTTCGAACCGAAGACGCGCCGCACCCTTCAGGACGATGACCCATTCGTGCTCGTTCTGGTCATACCAGAAGCCTTCGGGAGAGGCATGCCCCTGCGAGACGATGCGTTCGAGTCGCACGTTGGCCGAATCAAGCAGCGTGGAGAAAATCTCGGTCGGCAGATCTCCGGGAAGATCTGCTAAGAGATTCTTGCAGGTACCTCTGTCGACAGTCATGGACGCGCGTCCTCAAAAACATCCAGATTTGTCTACAAGATCCGCAAGCCTTTGGGTAGCGATTCTCCAAAGATCAGCGACTGGTCTTCGGATTCCAGCGTTCCGACTTCTCGAACCAGTTGGCGATATCGCTTGGGGGCCGAAACCTTGTCCATCCAGGCTTCGACACTGTGGACAGTACTGCCGTCGATATCGCGATAGCGATCACCGGTCTTGCGACTGAGTTGCATCACGGCAAATGCCGCCAATGATTCGGTGGTGGGCGTCTGCATCAGGCCGATCAGCCAACGGGTCACAATGTCGGGAGCGACCACCCCGTTGAGCGGACCATAGACCAGACGTCGTGCACCAACGCGACCCAGAGCCCAGTATGCGGCCGAATGCAGTTGCGCAAATCGATCACGTCGCAGGATGTCCAGCAACAAGTCACCGATCTCGTGCTTGAGCGATAGCGGCAACAGTTCACAGGCTCCGAGAAGTCGCAGGATCTCAGCCGATTCATGGGGGTTGCTGCCAAAGTCACTCCCTTTGCCACCGCCTGATTGACGGAGTCCCTGTCGAACGGATCCGGTGAGTGGATTGGCCAGGGCCAGTTGCTGACCGGCCGTCAGTCCACCTGCGATTCTGCGCCAGAGAATCAACGACTCCGCCCGAGAGGCGGGTGTTGGAAAGGCCTGCTTCCCATGAAGCAGCTTCCAGGTCTCTGCCACGCGCCAGTCATCAACCGCCAATCCGTAGCCGGGTCGCAGCGAGAAACCCGCCAGGTTCAGCCAGCGGGCTTCGTGCTGAGCACTCAATCGGCGCCCCGGTTCGATTTCAATCAGCGATTCCCAAAGCTGACGCAGCAGGGTCGTCGGCCATTCGTCGCGATTCATTCCCAACGTCTCGGTCAGTCGCTTCATCAGCGATGCCGGGTCTCCCTGGCGTGGTGTAAACGTCTGTTCGATCACGACTCGTGCAGACTCGCGAACCGCGTCATCGAAGACCCCTTGACGTTCGGCGATCGCTTCGTGAGCGGCGATATCCGTATGAGTCGCTGAGCGGACATCGAACAGCAGTTTCCAGGATCGTTTGCCGTCAACTTCTGTACACCACAGATCGAGTGTCCCGATTTCTGTCAGCTTGGCCTTCAGGATGACCGAGACCGTCGCCGCCTCTTTCGATTTGCCTGTTTTGAGGACAGTCCGGATTGGCGGCAGGGACTTGATCTGTTCAGGATCAACGTCGACCAACTCACCTGGCTTGTCGGTCAATCGCGTGCTGGAGACGTACAGCGGGAACTCGATCGGCTGGGACACCAGCAATTGAAACTGCTGCTGTGTCAGATCGATTTCGTGACCCGGTTCAATCCCCGCAGGAAGCAGGCACAAGGCGCGATGCGTGGCTTCAGACGGAGCATCGACCCCGATGTAGTAGGTCCGCGCCAGCCCCGCGGAAATTCGGACCCCTTCACCTCGCCTGACCATTCCGTAGTAAGCGGCACCTCGTGCCACGGCCAAGTCGAGGCGTTCGTTTTCCAGGACAACCGGAGTCCACGTTGGATCCCCCTGTCGAAACCATTTCTCCAGTGCGGCGACCAGACGCTGTTGAAGTAATGGTGATGCGAACACGCCTCCGTTAAACAGAACGATATCTGGTCGCGCCGGGTCGATCGACGTTGACGCCGATTCCGCTTGATCCTCCATCGCCACGAATCGATGTGCCGTCAGAAACTGAGCGAGATACTTCGTAATCGCGGCATCTGGGGCATACGGCAGACCAAACTCCTGAAAGCCGGATTGCGAGGTAATCGGCTTTGCGTCGAGCGGCACGTCTGGAAAGAAACCGTCGATCAATATCGATTGAATCTCGTCCCGTGTCACTGAGACCTGCAATCCACCACCGATCAATCGCGAGCCACTCCCCGGCAGTGTCAGAGTCCATTTTTCCGGGGCGTCAGCACCCATCAGGACTTCTTTTAATTGGCGGCAACTGCGCACCAGAACACTCCATTGCCGTGGCTCCAGTCGTCCATCACCTTTCAGGCGACGCTCCAGAAAATGAGCCAGTGCCAGGTCGAAGTTGTCACCCCCAAGGATCAGGTGATCACCAACCGCGACACGATGGAATAGAACAATCCCATCACTCCCCTTGCGGACTCGAATCAGAGTGAAGTCGGTTGTTCCCCCTCCCACATCGCAGACAAGAATCTTTTGCCCGGGCGAGACCTGCTGATCCCATGTCTGAGCATGCTTATCAATCCAGGCATAGAACGCCGCCTGCGGTTCTTCGATCAGGACCACTCGATTCAGACCGGCTTGTCGAGCGGCTTTGACCGTGAGTTCGCGAGCCACTTCATCGAAGGATGCCGGAAGTGTCAGTACGAAATCCTGATCGGCCAGCGGGTGCTCAGGAAATTTCGCATCCCAGGCTTCACGGTACTGTTGCAGATATCGTGCACTGACGGTGACTGGTGACAATCGTTCGACGTCTTCAGCCCCCTGCCAGGGGAGCAGGTCGGCTGTCCGATCGACGCCGTTATGACAGAGCCATGATTTGGCAGATCCGATCATCCGGCCAGGAACCTGAGTTCCATGATCTCTCGCAAAATGTCCGACGAAATATCCCCTGTCCGATTTCTGCCATGGCATTTGAATCGAGCCGACTGGAAATTCCCCTGCAGCAGGCTGGTAATGAAACGAGGGAAGCGTGTCGCGTACTTCGATCTGGCCAGGGGCGACCACTTGAGGGACTGAGAACGTATGGATCTGCCGGGGAGTCTCGCTGGAATCCACATACGCCATTGCGGAATTAGTTGTTCCCAGATCGAGTCCAACGACGAATCGACTGAGGTCTGGTGCATCTGAACTGGTCATCGTGCGACAATTGTCCTGGCGCGGTTATTGAGGAATGCGGTCTTCATTTGGTGGGGAATGACTCTTCGTTCGGACTGGGGTTCATAGTGCCATGGGTGCCACGGTCTTGGAGCATAGGTATCTACACAATGCAATTTTCGGTAGGTTCAGCCATGGTTTGCGGCCCAAAGGGCCGGTCGTTCCTTTCGATGAGTCTAAAGACCAAAGGAATGTTCGGCCCTTCAGGCCTCAGATCCTGTTTTCACATCGTTTCCCAGGGCCGAAGGGCCCTGGCTGGGTGAACTGCTGGCCCACTTGGGCCGTAAGACCGAAATCTCCCGGGGTTTCTGAAAAGCACTCACCTCGACTATTTCTTTGACTTTATGTTTCAAAACATATGGGGTTGGAGTCCTCGACAAGGCCGTACAGATCACAAATCGACGGCTTTCTGCGACGCGATTTGTTGTGCTCCGCCGCTGTTACAGAGTTTCTCGCCATAAATCGAAAATCCCTGACCGTGGATGTACTATACGACCTTTCCCCGTGACTCATCAAAGCACTCGCTCATCCTTTGTGAGGATCCCCATGCACGTTTCGATCCGTTCGTTCATGATCATCGCCCTGTTTGCATCCGGTGGATTTGCCCAGGATGTCAAAGTTCGGGGAACCATTGTTGACTCGGGCACAGGAAAACCAGTAGCAGCCAGGATTTACATTCAGGGAGCGGACGGGAAATGGTACTTTCCCAAGTCCGATGATGCGACCGGCTCTGCCATCGAATACAAGCGACAGGTCGGGACGAGCAGCATCGAACAGCATGTGACTCTCTCAGCTCATCCGTTCGTCGTAGACCTGCCGCCGGGGAGGTACACATTCCTTGTCGAACGAGGAAAGGAATACCAGCCCATCGAAAAGGTGATTGAGATTCCCAATCTTCCGGCGCCGATCCTGATCGAGATCCGGCGCTGGACGAATATCGTCAGTCACGGCTGGTATTCGGGCGATGTCCACGCGCATCGTCCGCTGTCTGAGATGCCGAACCTGGTGATGGCGGAAGACTTGAATGTTGCGATGCCCCTGTCACATTGGGTGACAGCAGCAGAAACCAGTCCTGTCAGCGGAAACCGCGTGAAAGAACCTGCTCCCAAGCCCGCATGGATTCCTGTCGACGCGACACACGGAATTTATCCGCTGAATACCGAATACGAGATTTTCACCGTCGGCGGAAAGTCGCACACACTCGGAGCGGTCCTGATCTGTGGTCAGAAGTCGGTGATTGATCAAGGGGTTCCCCCTGTCAGACGAATTGCAGAACGAGCCCATGCGGAAGGGGCGTTTCTGGATCTGGAAAAGCATTCATGGGCCTGGTCACCGATGATCGTGCCACTGATGAAAGTCGATCTGTTTGAACTGTCGAACAATCATTGCTGGCGCACCCCGTTTGGCTTTTCGGCGTGGACTGTGGATGCCGCTCCGAAAACGATGAACCTCGAAATGACCGACAAAGGATTTACCGAATGGGGGTGGATCGAATTCGGCCTGAAGAGCTATTACGCCTACTTGAATTGCGGCTTTCGCATGATGCCGTCGGCAGGAACGGGGGCCGGGGTACATCCAGTCCCATTCGGATTCGGCCGCGTCTATGTGCATGTCCCGGGCGAGTTCACCTACGAGAAGTGGCGGAATAACCTGCTGGCAGGACGCAGTTTCGTGACAACAGGCCCGATGATGCGACTGTCATTTAACGGGGCAGGTGCCGGCGAAACCTTTCGGGTCACCGAGAACACCGCCACGGTCAAGGTGAGCGGAGTCATCGAATCTGCTGCACGACTGGGCCGCGTCGAAATCCTGCGTGACGGTGATGTTGTCTGGTCCATCTCTCACGAGGAATTGAAGCCACGCGACGGCGTCTATTCGGTCACGATCGATCAGACAGTCTCGTTTGAGCGATCTGGCTGGATGGTCGTACGGTGCTTTGAATCGCACGCAGACAAGCGAGTCCGATTCGCGCATACCGCCCCGGTCTTCGTAGAAATCCCCGGCAAGCCAGCAATCCCCAAGAAGTTCGAAGTGGAACATTTCGTCGATCGCATCGAAAAGGAACTCGCCCGCCCCAAGGGAGTCCTAAATGCCGACACAATCGACGAATACAATGAAGCCCTGCAGATCTATCGCGGACTGTTACCAATTTCGCGATGAAAGGTCGAACGAGTTCGGCGTAACAGGCGCCAGTTTCCCAACGTCTCCCAACCTCGCCGAGACGACCGACCGAAGGACACACCAAATTCACGACTGGCGCGGTCGTAACTTTCGATTTTCGGTTGCTTCATCGTCATCACAGGCGACATGATGCCACGGAGGCTATTCATTCGGACGCCGTTACCAGCACGTCAATTCGAGACCCGGGAAAACGAGATTGGATAATCGCTCAACGAGTTACCTGCGAACGAGCTCAATTGTTCTGGGATGTTCCACGCTTTTAACGCTGATGTTCTGGGGACCACTCTGGTTTGGATCCGGATTCGTCGGTGGCGACCTTTATTCGTATTTCTTCCCTCAAAAGGCGTATCTCGCGGACCGACTGCACGCCGGTGAATTTCCACTCTGGAATAATCTGACGGGATTTGGCTATCCGGTCCTTGGGGAAAGCCAGACCGGCGCGGCTTATCCTCCCTATCTGGTGGCGTACTTCTTTCTTGAGCCAAATACCGCCTACAACCTGCAGCATCTGTTGCACTATTTCCTCTGTTTTGGCGGAGTCTGGCTGTACTGCCAACGGATCGGAATGCGAACCAGCGGAGCGATATTATCTGCCATTGTGTTTACCTATGGCTGGTTTCCTCCCCGCGCCTGTCTGGAATGGGCAATTGTCACCGGGGCCTGGTTCCCCGTGGCATTGTGGTGTGTGGAATCGTTCCTGCAGACTCGCTGGTGGCGTTATGCCATCGGGTTGAGTCTGGTACTTGGCCTGCAACTTCTTCCCGGTCACTTTCATCTGGCGTTTATCACGCAGTTGGTCGTGGTGGCGTACGGAACATGGCGCGTCTTCTGCCTGCCGAGTCCGGGCGTGAAACCTGGAAGCATGGTCTCGCGCGACAAGATTCAACTGCTGTCAGCCTTGTCTGCCGCGATTGTGGCGGGATTTCTGATCGGGGCTGTTCAATTGATTCCCGCGTGGGAGTTGAAGGCTCGCAGCAGCCGAGCTTCTGTCGGAGCCGATCATGACCCCTCGTACGGGCATCTTCCGCCGCTGTATCTTTCGCAGATCTGTATGCCCTGGTGCTGGTACAGCCCGGCAGAGATTGAGGGTGAGGAAGGAATCCGTACGCTGACCGAGTTTGGTGCTCCATGGCACTGGTTTGGCCCACATCATGATCTCGATCAGGCATTGATGAAGTCACGGGCCGGCGGGCTGACGACAGTTTCCACGAACAAGGTCGAAGCTCATTTGTATTGTGGGCTGATTCCGCTGGGTCTTGCCTGCTGGTGGCTGCTCGGTAGCCTTGCCCGTACCAGGGTTGTCATTTCCAAGTCCATTGGCGATATGCCGGTTTCCGATGATCGGCTCGCATTGTTTTCGTCGCGTCGAGCGGAAGCCCGTTTCTGGGCTGTTGCCGGGACCCTTGCGGTGATTTACGCGACAGGATGGTTGTTACCGATCGCCCGGCACATTCCTGGTTTCAATTTCTTCCGCGGCCCTGGACGTTACGGAATTGTGACGACGTTTGCTGTGGCGATTCTGGCAGGTCGAGGGTTTGGCAAACTGGTCGAAGGTCGGTCGGGGATTGGTCGAATCGCCTTGATTGGCTGCGTCCTCTGGTCAACGGTCGGTGACCTGTGGCTGGTTTCGCGAATGGTGACTTATGCCACTATCGTTCCTCGACCTGCGATCACTCTGCGAGACCAGAGTCCCATCCGCAAGTTGTTGCTGGAGCAAGCAGAGTCGCCGCGGCTGTATGCGCCAATGCAGAATCTGGGAAATCTTCTGGGGGTCTCGTGCCTGCCCGTTTATCTTGGTATTGCCCCTTCTGAATACGCCGATCCGAAGTTTGCCGGCCAGGGTATGCCCAAAGGGGATGTCGCGGCACGTCCAAACACTGCCAATCCGGAATTGCTGAATTGGTTAAAGGAATCCGGCGTGACGCACATCCTCAGCGAAACCCGGCTGGACCATTCGTCGTGGCAGGTGACTTTGATCTGGGAAGGTCACGACCCGATGTTGAATACGGCCATGGGGCGATCAGAACCGCTGTTCCTGTACAAACTCAACAAGTGCAAAGGTCGAGCGTCGATGATTTCGACGAACGGATCCGGGACCTCCGTAATTGTTCCCGTTCAATCAGCAGCGAACTGGATTTCCATGGTAGTGGATTCGGACGGAGGTCAGCTGATTCTGCGAGACTTGAACTATCCGGGATGGCAGGCAGAAATTGATGATCGGCACGCTGAGTCTGTCACGTCTGGCGCGTTTCGTGAAATTGAAGTTCCGCCGGGGAAACATACGGTGACGTGGGTCTATCGACCGTTCAGTTTCTGGCTCGGGTTGGGAATCAGTATCGGGACGCTGTTCGTCCTGGCAACGATCAGCCACTTTCGGTTCTGGCGCGGTTCGCCCGCCGCCGTTCGCCTCTTGGAGTCAAAACGCCCCCTCGTTCACACAACCCTGCCTAGTTGAGCTTGCTTTTTCTGTCACGCCAATCGCTCTTGAGGTCCTTGACGTGCTTGACGAGGAAGTTAAACAGGTGCTGTTCTGTCTTGAGTTGCTTGCCGATCAGGTCGGTTCCGCGAAGCTTGGTGTCATAAAGTTCCAGATACATCATGTCGAAACCCTCTTTTTTGGGGGCGAGGATGTCATGGATCTTTTTGGCGGCGGCTGCGTCCGTCGCGTTCTTGGCTCCAGCAGCAATCAGAACAGGGCCCTTCATTCCGCGGATCATGGCATAGGCTTTGTTTGTGGGAAGGCCTGCGGCGTTTTCTTCCGGTGACAGCAGTGCCAGCGCCCGGACATCCTGACCGCGTGGCGTTGACTGGGCCGGGGTCGGGGCGTCGTCGTAGGGAAGCTTACTCCAGTCGACTTCTGTAAAGACGACAGCCACTGGTGCGCTGGTATCCGCAGCAACAATTCCCAGCTTGTTCATGTTCAACTGCTTGTTCTGGTGTTCCTCGAAGATGAATTTCTTGACCGCATCCAGATCGAGCATCATTCCGACGTAGTCTTTTGCTTTGAAAGGGCCTTCGTGCTTCTTGCCCCCGAGGTTGCTTTCCCCGTGGTTACGTAGATCGACCGTGATGACGGCAAATTCTACTTTCTGAAGCTGCTCAGCAAACGATTTCCAGGCCAGGCGATTTCCACTCTTGCTGGGAAGCAGCACGACCACGGGAGCGTCTTGTCCCGCCGTTGATTTGAAGTACGTTATCTTGATTTCGACGCCATCTTTTGTCACGACAGACGTGTCGTGACTCGACGGCTTGGCGGGAGCCTGAGCCCAGGCCGAATTCGCTGCCAGCGAACAGGCCAGCAGTGCCGTCAATGGCAAAAGACTGCCTGCAAAGGAACGAGCACGTGGTAACCAGCGCGTGGGCGACAAAATCGGTCGCATAGGATTCCTCCAGATGTCGATCAGCAAGCGAAAATGCACGCCGTACGGCGTTGATGCAATAGCTTCGCACGGGGATTGACGCCGTGTCGAGCGACTGTCAGTGTAGAGCCCCAGAAATCGACGGTCAATTCGCCGCAGGTTCTGGCTACGTAGTTTTAGGGGACTTGTCCGATTCCGGCTGTTGTTCCGCTTCGCGTGATTCCTCGGGATACTCGTTTTGAACGAGCCCCATTTTTCCGTCATTGCTTCAGGATCGTTTGCGTTGAATTCGGACGTCGTTACTCAAGGCTTGTTCGTGACCGGTACCGATACTGCCGTTGGCAAGACTCATGTCGCCGTTCGGATTCTCCGTGAATTGTCAGCCAGCGGGACAAAAGCGGGTGCGTACAAACCTGTCTGCTCGGGTGCAATTCAGGAACCAGGCAAAACGGTTCGCTGGGACGATATCGAGCGGTTGCGTGGGGCTTTGGACGAAACCTGGCCCGACGACAAGATCTCGCCGCAACGGTTTCTGGCCCCGCTGGCTCCACCGTTGGCAGCTCGTCTGGAAGGACGTGAAGTCGATTTCAGAAAAGCCATTGAGGGGGCTCGCTGGTGGAATGGCCATGTCGATCTGCTGCTTGTCGAGGGAGCGGGAGGCCTTCTTGCCCCCGTTTCTTCGGGCGAATTTATCGCAGATTTGGCCAGAGAAATCGGGTTCCCGCTGGTGATCGTCGCTCGCTGCGGATTGGGAACGATTAATCATACTCTGCTCACGATAGAAGCAGCAAAACACCGTGGATTGATGATTGCCGGGGTTGTCTTGAACCAGAGCCATCCGGGCGACGATTACTCGCTGGCCGAATCGAACGCAGCCGAAATTGAGTCCCGGGGAGGGTGCCCGGTTCTGGGAGTTATGAAATGGGGGGAGTCTGACGGTTTGCAACGGCACGGAAGTCCCGTCACAATCGCATGGACGGAATTGGCTCGAGCCTGAGTGGGAGTGCCTGAGTTCAACGCCGTTTTTGAGAGTTGACCGGGCCGAAGTGATTCTTTTTGTCAGACAGGTGCGTGTATGGCGACGGAAGTCAGTTGTGGGCAATGCCAGGGTCGGCTGCTCGTGGAAACGTTAGGAGTAGTTGTCGCGTGCCCTCACTGCGGGACTCACCTCTCGATTCCAGCGCCGGCTCCGGAACTCGCATCTGCGGCTGTACCTCCGACGCCGGAACCAGTCCCCGCCCAAGTCCTACCTGTGGTTGCGGTTTCTCATCCGGCACCGGCTGTCGAGCAACCGGCGATGATTCCGCAATCGGCGGGTGCACAGACCAGCCCGATCCCGGCAACCCCGGAAGATCCCAGCGTTTTTTTCGCCAGCGCTGACGATTTCAGTGCAAATCCAGGCCAGATCGGCTGGCACAGTGCTCCAAACCTGTTTCTTTCCAGTGATGCCGAACAGGCTGCGGCACAGTCGGAAACAACGATTGAGCAACAGCCGTCAACGCCACCGCAGCCGTTGTTTACCTCGCCGCTGATGGAGCGTGATGAATCGGCGGCGTCGGCAGCAGCCTTGGAACCGACCGTCACATTTGCCGCAGTTCCAGCACCCGAAATTACGTCAGCGACACCCGTACCAGCAATCCAATTTGATGTCTCTGCGTCGCAGCCACTGGTTTTCGGAACATTCGCCGCGGACGCGGGTTCCACCGACGCCACGACGGTGATGCCACCGGTTCCAACACCGCCTGCGTTTGAGGCGGCACCGGCTGTGTTTAGTGCTGCCCCGGTGGCTCCGGTTTTTGGCGCCGCACCTGCAACGCCCGTTTTTGGAGCTGCACCTGCACCAGCTTCAACCCCGGCCGTCTTCGGTGCCGCACCCGCGGCACCTGTTTTCGGCGCTGCACCAACGAACATGGCCAGTAC
>Ga0194055_10002858_pt1 | contig 13548 bp, 12 predicted proteins | sample SepL449m_MetaG_FD_155482 | JGI IMG/M metagenome (GOLD analysis project Ga0194055, IMG submission 155482) | Anoxic zone freshwater microbial communities from boreal shield lake in IISD Experimental Lakes Area, Ontario, Canada - Sep2016-L442-9m | ecosystem: Environmental > Aquatic > Freshwater >... | reverse complement strand
GCTGTGTTCGAGTCGCGAACTTGGGCTTGGCGATGACCACGAGGGCATCCTCGTTCTCAATACCGAGGTGGGCCTTGGTGAGGATCTCCGCACGGCCCTCGGGATAGAAAGCGATGTCCTCTACGACCTTGAGATCAATCCGAATAGGCCCGACGCGATGTCGGTCGCTGGTATAGCGCGAGACCTCGCGGCGCGGCTCAGCGTCCCCTTCACCCAAAAAGACCCAATGCCGGCGGTTGGCGCTACGTCGATGGCAGGCCGAGCGTCCGTCGAAATCCTCGCACCAGAGCTATGCGGACGGCTGTTTGCGCGAGTGTTCGACGATGTGACGATGAGCGCGTCACCCCAATGGCTCGTGAATCGACTGCGTTCAATGGGCATGCGATCGGTCAATCGTGTCGTCGATGTTTCGAACTATGTGATGCTCGAACTCGGCCAGCCAAATCACACCTACGATCTTGACCGCCTTGTATCGCACCATCTGGGAGTTCGATGGGCTCGCGAGGGTGAGCGAATCATGACTTTAGATGGAGTCGAGCGCGTCCTTAGTTCAGCTGATGGCGTGCTCGCGGATGGAAATGATGCCGCGGTTGGTATCGCTGGCGTCATGGGCGGCGCGTCAACAGAGATTACTGATCAGACCACTTCAGTCCTCCTTGAAATGGCGTGGTGGGATCCGATGACGATTGCTCGGAGTTCGAAACGGTTAAACCTTCGTAGCGAGGCATCAGCCCGATTTGAACGTGGAACCGACCCCGAAATACTCGAGCTTGCGACATTGCGTTTTGCTGAATTGCTGGCTGATTCTGCGGCGTTGGCCGAGGGTTCCATCAACGTTGAGGGAAATCGTCCCGCGGCATCGGTCGTGCGCGTGCGCACCGGCCGGGTCAATCACATCGTCGGAATCGAGTTGTCTCCCGATGCGATTGTCTCGCTTCTCGAACCAATTGGATTCGGTGTCGAGCCGATTGCGAATTCGAGCGATTTCGATGTCACGGTTCCGAGTTTTCGGCCCGACACTGAAACGGAGATTGATGTGGTCGAGGAGGTCGCTCGCCATTTTGGCTATGCGAACATTCCGCGCACCATTCCTCCATCGGTTCGGGCTGGCTCGCTTAGTGCTCACCAGTTAGATCGTCGTGTCACCCGGCAGGTGATGGTTGGACTCGGACTGAACGAGGCGATGCCATTGCCGTTTCTAGCCCCTGGCGACTTAATCGCTGCGGGCCTTGATGGGGATGCCATCACATTGAGCAATCCTTTGGCGGCCGAAGAATCTGTGCTTCGAACGTCGATGATTCCTGGGCTCTTGAAGAGCCTTTCCTACAACGCTTCGCATCGCCTTGACGGCGTTGGATTGTTTGAGATCGGAAAGGTGTTCCGGGTTCCGGCCGCGGGGGAGCAGCAGCCCGATGAACGAGAGTTGCTCACCGTTCTCGCTGCCGGTCGTGGGGCGCCTGACGCAGTCGAGTGGTGGCATGTGCTCGCCGACGCGCTTGGTTTTGTCGATGCGGGTATCGACCAGCGGCCTATTGCTGGCATGCATCCGGGGCGGTCTGGGGTCCTGAGGGTTGGCAACGACATGATTGGGTCAGTCGGCGAGATCGATCCACGGGTGCTGTCAAAGTTCGCGCTGAGCGAGTCGGTAGCCGTTGTGGAAGTCGACCTCGAACACCTGTTGAGTTTGCCGCACGGGCTGCAGGCGTATGTGTCAGTTAGTCGCTATCCATCGAGCGATATTGATCTGGCATTTGTCGTCAATGATGACATCCCTGCATCCGCGGTTCGCGAGACGATTCGCCGCTCGGCGGGCGAATTATTGGTGTCACTCAGCCTGTTTGATGTGTTCCGCAGTGATGCACTTCCGTCCGGGACCCGCAGCTTGGCCTTTGCCCTTCGTTTGCAGGCACCGGACCGGACATTGACCGAACAGGATGTGGCGACTGTCCACGCGGCAGTCATCGCCTCGGTCGAGTCGACCCACGACGCATCGCTGCGGGCCTAGGACCTCGGTTGGCCAGCCGCGTTGCCTCGGGTGTTAGTTGGTCTTGATGAGGTACTCGCTCATAGCGGCAAGTCGAATGCGGTCGAAGTCAAGAAAAGCTCCGACGCTTGTCAACATGATGTTCATTCGCTCGGCCAAGAGGTCGTCGTCGCCATCGGCGAGATAAAATCGCATCGGATCATTAACCGTTTCAATTGACGGCCACGCTTCTTCCACGATTCCTCGATACGGAGGCGCTCCCGGGGTTAGCGGTCGAGCTACGGCATTTCTAACGTAACGAATGCGGGGCTGAATGTCAGTCGACATTGGTGTCTGCGTGCCGTACCAGTGTTGATACCACTCGTCAGAACTCAACCGGGTCGGTTTTTCCATCAACGTGAGCATCACCACTCCAGGTGATCGTTCGCCATCAGGCCAATCTCGACGACTAGCCCATTGGTTGTCGCCATAGTCGGTGGGTATTGATTCGGTGACCAGATAGCCAGCGATTGCTTCGGCATGCGGCTTAAGTAGTGCCTCGAATCGAGTGCGGTCGTCGTGACAATTAATCCACAGTGAAACGAGGGCGAAGGGACTTGGTTCGTCGGGCGGCGGTGGCAGAGGGACTTGCACCGACGATGCATCATCGTCGGCAAGATCCATGGTGAGCCCAGCCGGGTTCTCGGCGAGTAGTGCTTGGGCAACCGAGCCAAGCATGGTGCGAACAAGCTGCTTGTCGGCCCTGCCTGAGCTATTCCAAAGCAGATAAACGATCTTTTCCATTTGACCTCAGCTAGCAGCGGGATCCCGCCGGGTTCGGCAATCTTACTGAAACCACATGAGATGGTGCTTGTATGTTTATGCGTGTAGTTGTATGATCATGAAATGATTACGGTTGGGATAATCGGCGCATCAGGCTATGCGGGTGCGGAGTTATTGCGTTTGTGCGCGGGTCATCCCGAGGTTTCGGTGGCTTGCGTGACCGGCGACACCCAAGCGGGCACCTTGGTGCGCGACACCTACCCGAACCTAGCGGCGGCTTATGGTGACTTGGCGTTTGAGTCCTATCAATTGTCGACGTTTCCCTCGGTTGACGTGGCGTTCCTCTGTCTTCCGCACGGAGCATCGCAAGCAATCGTTCCCGCCCTTCGCAACCACGTTCGTTGGGTAGTAGATGTCGCCGCCGATTTTCGACTTCACGATGCCGGTCTCTATCCGCTTTGGTACGGCGAGACCCATTCCGCTCCCGAGTTGCTCCCCGAATTTATCTATGGGCTGCCCGAGTTATTTCGTGATGCCATTTCTGACGCAACCGCGATTGCCGTACCGGGTTGCTATCCCACCTCAGCGATTCTCCCACTCGCTCCGTTTCTTTCAGCGGGACTGGTGGAGCCAATGGGATTGATCGTTGACGCGGCGTCGGGCGTATCGGGTGCCGGTCGGCCCGCGAAAGCAACGACAACGTTCTGCGCCGTCGACGAAGACTTCACCGCCTACGGATTGCTTAATCATCGGCACACGCCCGAGATCGAACAAGCACTCAGTGACGTTTCCGGCATGAAGTCTGGCTCGGTCCAGGTCCTGTTCACCCCGCACCTTGCACCAATGAATCGTGGCATTTTGGCCACCTGTTACGGCCGGGCGAGTGCGCCGACTTCTACCGCCGAACTACTTGCCTGTTTGCACGACACTTACGATGACGAGCCATTTGTTGTCGTGACCGATGGATCTCCTTCAACCAAGGCTGCGCTCGGTAGCAACGTCGCCCATGTGACCGCCAGATTCGACGAGCGCACGGGCATGGTGCTTGCCATTGGTGCTATCGACAACCTGGTCAAAGGCACAGCGGGTCAGGCATTGCAATGCGTCAATATCCTCGCGGGCTTGCCGGAAACGACGGGTTTGCCAATCACCGGGGTGTATCCGTGAACGAAAACATGACAGGACAGCAATCCACGCTTGGGCGTGCGGAAGTGTTGATCGAAGCGCTCCCCTATATTCGGCGGTTTTGGGGCAAGACGATCGTGGTGAAATTCGGTGGAAACGCAATGATCGATACTCAGTTGGCTGATCGTTTCGCTGAAGACATTGTGCTGCTTCAGGCGGTCGGAATCCGAGTCGTGGTCGTCCACGGAGGAGGTCCACAAATCGGCGAGCTGCTAGCTCGGTTGGGGATTACCTCTGAGTTCCGCGATGGACTCCGGGTCACTGACGCCGACACCCTTGACGTCGCCCGGATGGTGTTGGTCGGCAAAGTGAATCGTGACATTGTGTCGTCGATCAACGTGCATGCGCCCTTAGCGGTCGGCCTATCAGGCGAAGATGCCGGGTTGATCACGGCGACGGAACGGGCTGGCGATCTCGGGTTTGTTGGTGATGTGGCAGCGGTCAATCCGGCAATCGTTGAACGACTTCTCGCCGAGAATCTCATTCCAGTCATTTCCACAATAGGAGCCGACCTAGCGGGTCAGGCATACAACATCAACGCGGACACCGTGGCCGGTGCCCTTGCCGGAGCGTTAGGTGCCGAGAAAGTGATTTACCTCACCGATGTATCAGGTCTGCTTCGCGATAGTGACGATCCAACGAGCCTGATCGCCAATATCGCGGCACCGGAACTCAACAGTTTGGTGTCCGCCGGTGTAATGAGCGGCGGAATGATCCCGAAGATTGAAGCGTGTCTGCAAGCACTTGAGAGTGGTGTTGGGTCTGCTCATCTGCTTGACGGCCGCATTCCTCACGTTGTGCTGTTGGAACTTTTCACCGATTCTGGAATCGGGACCATGATCACCAGCGAGATTGCGACACCGTCGTGAGCGATCCGTCTTCGAAAGCGGCCGGCTTGCCGGCCGCACCACCCATGACGCAATCTGGCCCGCAAAGCAGCGTGCACCCGCCAGTCCCAGCGGTGCCACCGGGGCTTGACCATTGCCCATTTTGGCCCACCTATGGCGCGCCAACCGTTGAATTTGTGCGAGGTGAAGGCACGCAACTGTGGGACACCAACGATAAGCGGTACCTCGATTTTCTTACCGGTCTCGCGGTGGTCGGCCTCGGTCATGCTCACCCGGAAGTTGCCGAAGCCCTCAGTCGACAAGCATCGACATTGCTGCATACCTCGAACCTGTTTGCTACGGCGCCTGGAGCCGAACTTGCCGTAACACTCGATCGACTTCTCGGTGGCGGCGGGCAGGTCTTTTTGTGTAATTCGGGAGCGGAAGCCAACGAGGCGGCGATCAAACTGGCACGTCGATGGGGCGGCCGAGGCAAACACGTCGTGGTGAGCGCGTATGGATCGTTTCATGGCCGCACGCTGGCGACGTTACATGCCACTGGACAACCAGCGAAGCACGAAGCGTTTCAACCGTTGCCCGAAGGATTCCGTCACGCACCCTGGAATGATCTTGATGCGCTGAGAAATGCTGTTGACCCATCGGTTGCGGCGATCCTGCTCGAATCGGTACAAGGTGAGGGCGGTGTGAATCCGGCTGATACGGCGTACATGCAAGGAGCGCGTGCGCTCTGCGACGAGCGTGGCGTACTGCTGATGATCGACGAGGTGCAAACCGGTCTCGGTCGCACTGGCCGTTGGTTTGGTTTCGAGCATTACGACGTGCAGCCAGATGTTGTGACCATGGCGAAGGCCCTCGGTAATGGGGTGCCGATCGGTGCTTGTTGGGCTCGACGGGAGATCGCAGCCGCAATGTCCCCCGGCGACCACGGAAGCACTTTTGGCGGTCAACCATTGGCATCAGCCGCGGCCAACGCGGTGCTGTCGGTCATGGAACGTGAGGACGTTCCAACTCGCGCTCGCGAGCGAGGTGCGCGTTTAAAATCGGAACTCGAACGACTCCCTCAAGTTCAGGAAGTGCGAGGCTTGGGACTGCTAGTAGCGGCAGAACTCGTTCCGGGAATCGACGCGAAACAGGCAGCGTCAGCAGCGCTAGATGCTGGCCTCATCGTCAATGCTGTAACCCCTACCGCACTTCGGTTCGCGCCGCCGCTCTTGGTCAACGACGACGAGATAGCTGAGGCAGTCGCTCTGCTGGCTGTGGTCTTGCAGAACATCGGAGAAGCAACATGAGGCACTTACTTGAAATTGACGACCTTTCCGTCAGCGAACTCCAAACGATTCTCCAGTTATCGGAACGCACTTCGGTAGCCCCCGTGTTGGCGGGCCAAGGGATGGCGCTGTTGTTTGAAAAAGCATCGGCGCGCACTCGCAACTCGATGGAGATGGCCGTATCACAACTCGGTGGCCATCCAGTGACCATCCGAGCCGACGAGGTTTCACTCGATGTACGCGAAAGCGTCGAGGATTTAACGAAGACCTTGGCTTGCTACCACGCGGCGATCGGTGCTCGAGTCTTCGATCACCGGCACCTCGAACGAATGGCTGAGACCAATCTTGTTCCAATCGTGAACTTATTGTCTGACGAAGGCCACCCGATGCAAGCACTCGCTGATGTGCTCACCATGCGGCAGCATTTTGGGTCACTTGATGGTCGGGTCTTGGCCTATGTGGGCGATGGCAACAACGTCGCTCGGTCTCTTGCGCTCGCTGCTGGCATGTTGGGCATGTCGGTACGAATCGCATCACCATCTGGCTATGGATTGAGTGATCGCGCCCTGTCCCGTCTTGGGGCGGTTGGCATCGAGCCATTCCTGACCAGCGATCCGGCTACTGGAGTTGAAGGTGCGGACGCCGTGTATACCGACGTCTGGACGTCGATGGGACAAGAAAGCGAAGCGAACGTGCGCCAGCAGGCATTTGACGGATTCACGGTCGATACTGCGTTGATGTTGCACGCGGCCCCCAACGCGGTGTTTCTCCATTGCTTGCCTGCACATCGTGGTGAGGAAGTGTCGGGTGATGTTGTAGACGGACCAGGAAGTCTCGTGTGGCCCCAAGCCCGCAATCGCATGCATGCAGCTCGAGGACTTCTTTCGTGGATCATGGTGCAGTCATGAGTACCCGTCGAAGCGCGCCTCGCGCTGCAAAGCCCGTCGCCACGGCGCGCTTGGGTAAGGCGCAACGGCAACACTTGATTGGCAAGCTCATTGAGCGCAATTCGGTACAAAGTCATCCGCAGCTTGTGGAACTTCTCGCTGCTGAAGGTTGCCTCGCGACCCAAGCAACGGTGTCTCGCGATCTTGCCGATCTCGGCGCGATCAAAGTACGAGTTGCCGGGGGCGAGAGCGCGTATGCGATTCCGGAAATGCCGGCGCATCAGGTTGCGCCAGAAGATCACCTCCGTCGCGTCTTTGGTGACTGGGTTGTCGAAGTCGCGTACTCAGCGAATCTCGTGGTGTTAAGAACTCCGCCTGGTTCGGCTCATGTCGTTGGTTCTGCACTCGATCGGGCCGGGTTGCCCGACATACTCGGCACGGTGGCCGGAGACGACACCCTTATTGTGGTGGTTTCGGAGTCGGCTGGTGGCGCAGCAGTAGCTGATGCCATGACTGATCTTGCGGGGTTGTAATGCACATCCCCTCCACGAATGTGATCGTGCACGGTTCACCAATTTCAGGAGTCAACCATGGCTAATCGAGTAGTGCTTGCCTATAGCGGCGGCTTAGATACCTCCGTCGCGGTTCGGTGGATGATCGAAGAACTTGGCGTCGAGGTGATCGCAGTTGCCTGCGATCTTGGCCAAGGTGGCGACTGGGAGGCCATCGAGGAACGCGCGATTCGCGCGGGTGCCACTGACGCGGTCGTCGTCGATTGTCGTGAAGAGTTTGCGCGAGATTTCGTGGCGCCGGCGCTGAAGGCAAACGCGCTTTACGAGAATCGTTATCCACTGGTCTCCGCATTATCGCGTCCGGTGATCGTCAAGCACCTTGTCGAAGTTGCTCGGCGGTTCGATGCTGACGCTATTGCCCACGGTTGCACCGGAAAAGGAAACGACCAAGTTCGTTTTGAGGTCGCAACGCGTGCTCTCGCGCCTGATCTTGAAGTTGTCGCGCCAGTGCGTAATTGGGGCATGACCCGGGCTGATTCAATCGAATACGCCGAGCGGTACGCGATACCAATCAAGGTGACCAAAGAACAGCCCTACTCAATCGATGACAATTTATGGGGTCGGGCCATCGAGTGCGGTGAAATGGAAGATCCCTGGGCTCGGCCACCCGAAGGCGTGTGGTCGATGACCAATGCGCGGGTCAGCGAGTCGCGCGAAATCACCATTCGATTCGAACAAGGAGTGCCGGTTGCATTAGACGATCGGCCGCTCCCACTCTGGGAACTCGTGACGATACTGAATGACATTGTCGGTTCGTATGGCTGGGGCCGACTCGACATGGTCGAGAATCGGCGGGTTGGAATCAAAAGTCGCGAAACCTACGAAGCACCGGCAGCGCTGGCACTCATCATGGCTCACATCGATCTGGAAGGCATCTGCCTCGAGCGCGATCTCTTTCACGAAAAACAGCGACTCGAGGGACGATATGCCGATCTGGTCTATGACGGGTTTTGGTATTCGCCGCTCAAGCAAGCGCTTGACGCATTCATCGACGAAAGCCAGCGGTTCGTGACTGGTGACGTTCGGCTTCGGCTCGAACCGGGTCGTTGTTTTGTCGTGGGACGGCGCAGTGAGTGGAGCCTCTATGACTATGGACTCGCGACCTACGAAGCGGAAGACACGTTCAATCACGTCGACTCGGAAGGTTTCGTCAAACTTTGGGGCTTAGGTGTTCAGACCTGGGCGGCCAAGCAATCGCAAAAGGACGCAGCGAATGCACGGGACGGGCATCCGACATGAGCACCCTTTGGCATGGTCGTTTTGATGGTGAACCGTCAGCCGAATTGTTGGCCTTCACCGTGAGCCTGCCGTTTGATAAACGGCTCGCTCACGATGACCTCGTGGGGTCGAAGGCGCATGTACGCGGACTAGTACTTGCGTCGATCTTGACCGACGATGAAGGCACTGCGGTACTTGCCGCACTTGATCAGGCTGGCGACGAGCTAGTCAATGACCGGTTCGTTTATTTGGATTCCGACGAGGACATCCATACCGCGATTGAGAGGCGTGTCACCGAACTCGCGGGACCAGCTGGAGCGAAACTCCACACCGGACGCAGCCGCAATGACCAAATCGCCACCGATCTACGGCTATTCGCCAAACGTGAGATTCAGTTGGTCGCCGGTCGCGTCCTGATGTTGCAAGAGGTCTTAGTCGAATTGGCTCAGGCCGCCGGCGACGCGTATCTACCTGGTTACACCCATTTACAACGAGCGCAACCAGTGTTGCTTGCTCATCACTTGTTGGCTCATGCATGGGCACTGGCACGCGATGTTGACCGGCTGATAGACACCCGGCGGCGCCTTGACGTGTCGCCACTAGGTGCAGGCGCACTCGCGGGTTCTTCGCTTGCGCTTGATCCGCCGTCGGTTGCCGCCGATTTGGGTTTTGCTGCCGCGTTCGACAATTCGCTCGACGCCGTAAGTGACCGTGATTTCGTTGCCGAGACGTTGTTCGACCTCGCTCTGTTGGGGGTGCACCTCTCGCGCATTGGCGAGGAAGTCATTTTGTGGTCAACCGTCGAGTTCGGTTTTTTGTCGTTGGCGGACGAGTATTCAACTGGCAGCTCGATGCTTCCGCAGAAGAAGAATCCTGATATTGCCGAGTTGGCTCGGGGCAAAGCTGGTCGGCTCATCGGCCATCTGACCGGGTTTCTGGCAACCCTTAAAGCACTTCCCCTCGCTTACAACCGTGACTTGCAGGAGGACAAAGAGCCGCTTTTCGACGCGCTTGATCAGGTCAATTTGGCCCTCGCTGCGATGTCGGGGTTGCTGGCATCGTCAGTCTTCGATACTGAGGCCATGCAACGCGCCGCCGACAGTCCGACAAGTTCAGCCACAGATCTGGCCGAATATCTCGTTACAACTGGAGTGCCTTTTCGTGACGCACACGCAATCGTTGGTTCGCTGGTTCGGGACGCGATCTCCGGCGATGCGACCCTCGAGGACCTCGTCGCTGCTCACGACGCATTTGGTCCTGATGCCGTTACGTTATTGGAACCCGGTGTCTCCGTGCGGCGGCGAACCACTCGTGGCGGAGCAGGTCCTGAGGCGGTAGCCGAGCAGTTTGAACGATTCCGCCTTCGGCACGCAGCCGACCAGGCCCGCATCGCTGCAGGTTCTTAGTCCGTAATGTCCTTGCGCGACGCCATGAATCTGAACGCGTCGCTGCAATCTCGTCAGTGGGTTCTGCACGCTGCTCACGACGTGGCGATGCAACCGACGTCCGATCTTCGCGATGCGCGCCGATTGTTGACCGCCTTTATGAGTGATGACCCGCAACAACTGCGAGTCCGCAACGAGATGGTGACTTTTCTTGATGCCCACCCTGACGCGTTGCACCGCTCGAGTGTCGACGGTCACCTCACCGGGTCGGCAGTAGTGGTTGATGCACATGTCGAAAATGTCCTGCTGCTGTTTCATCGAAAATTGAAGCGCTGGTTACAGCCTGGCGGTCACGCTGACGGCGACAGCAATTTGGCGGGTGTTGCGCAGCGCGAAGCATCTGAGGAAACTGGCATCGAAGACCTTCGCGTGGTGCAACCAGCGATTGATCTTGACATCCACGAGGTCAGTCCGCCAGGGGAGGATCGGCACCTTCATCTCGATGTTCGCTTTGTTGTGATTGCTCCGCTCGGCGCAGTTGGACGGCGCAACCACGAATCCGATGCCCTGCGATGGATGTCTGTCGCCGACCTCGAAAAGGACGCACGATTACTCGCCCTTGATGTCGGTACCGTTCGTCTGATCGAGCGCGGCGTGATCGTTGCGCGTTCGCTGGTGTGACGGCCGGTTGGTTCTGACCGCGGCAACTGTCAACGCAACGACCCGCGACAGGGTGCACCTAGTTGCACAATTTTGCGCGGTGTGGGTTACGACATGTCTTTCGGGGTGTCACATGAGGGCATGTGATTGACATATGCGAAGCGATCAATTGGCTTGCTGATCTGTTCCGATGCCGAGCTTTTCGGCGTTTCGTAAAAACGTGCCATTTCATCGGATCGCAAGCGCGTGGCGTAGTCCTCGCGGTTAGCGATATAGGTGGCCCAGTCGCCGAGCCATTCCTGAGTCATCATTCCGTCGCGTCCATTCGCAGGCGATCCCACTGAAATCTGGTCGAGGAGCGCTCGAAGTTGAAGATTTGATTGCGCGACGACATCGGCACGCGCAACATGGTCGGTGGTTTCGAAGGCCTTAGGAAGCGCGTCAAGTTGTTGTTTCGCCGACGCGCACAATGTCTCGCTTTGTTCCCCGTACGAACGATCGTCCAACGTGCCCGGCGCGGTCTTGTCAAAGAACCCGAAGAAGATTCCGCCCCACATGGCGATCAATAAGACGACCACGAGTCCGAGCGAAAACCGGCCAACGCGGCCCCAACGAGACCGTGCTTCGCCGTCGCCGTCGAGAGATTCGTGGCCGGATTCGGCACTGCTATCAACCGTGGTCATCGGGTTCTATGGTGGCGCGTCGAAGGGCGTTTGACCGAATCGAGTTGACGGTGGCCGATTGTGCGGCGAACGTGACCGGATGAGCGATGGAATTCTTGCCGATCTCGCGGCGCGTGGCTTGATCCATGACAGCACCGACATGGATCGCCTTCGTGAGCGTCTGAGCACAGGTCCAATGGCCGTGTACAGCGGGTTTGACCCGACCGCCGACAGCCTCCATATCGGTAATTTGGTCCCGTTGCTCCTCTTGCGGCGATTTCAAGATGCTGGACACCGGCCAATTGCCGTAGCCGGTGGCGCCACCGGAATGATCGGTGATCCAGGCGGCCGTGCCGATGAGCGTTCCCTGTTGGACCAAACCGCCATCGACGAAAACCTGGCCGGAATTACACCGCAACTCGAGCGGTTCCTGGATTTCTCGGCGGGTGATTCGGGCGCAGAAGTCCTAGATAACCGCACGTGGACTGCTCAACTGTCCATGCTTGAGTTCTTGCGTGATGTGGGCAAACACATCACGGTGAACGCAATGTTGGCGAAGGACTCGGTCAAGGCACGGGTATCGAGCGAGAACGGCATTTCCTACACCGAGTTCAGTTACATGCTCCTGCAAGCCAACGATTACTGGTGGTTGCACGGCAATCGTGGCTGTGAGCTTCAGGTGGGTGGATCTGATCAGTGGGGCAATATTACGGCCGGGATTGACCTGATCCGGCGAAGGTCAGGTGCAGCTGCCCATGGGTTGACCGTTCCGCTGATTACCCGAGCCGATGGTGCGAAGTATGGAAAGAGTGCTGACGGAGCTATTTGGCTCAGCCCTGCGAAAACCTCGCCCTATGCCTTCTACCAATACTGGATGAACGTAGATGATCGCGATATCGAGCGGTTCTTGTTGCAACTGACTTTGCTCCCGGTCGGGGAGGCAACGGCGGTCGCGGCTCAGCACGCGTCGAGTCCGGAATCTCGAACGGGGCAACGACGACTAGCCCATGAGATGACGGCGCTCATACACGGCCAGGAAGCCGCCGTTGCTGCCGCAGGAGCATCCGAGTTGCTCTTCGGCGGCGGCGCAGGTTCAGTCGACGCTCAGTCCTTTGTCATGTTGGCGGCCGAGCTGCCCACCGCCGCTGTTGAGCGATCGCAGCTCGCGGCTGGGATCCCTGCCGTCGAACTCGCCGCGCTCACCACCCTCGTCACATCGAATAGCGACGCCCGTCGGGGCCTTGATGCCAACGAATTCGCGGTGAACGGCAAGCGCCTATCGCTCGAGGACACCGTGAACGAGCGCGACTTGGTTCACGATCGTTTCCTGCTGGTGCGCCGGGGCAAGAAGCGATTCGAACTTCTTCACTGTAGGTAGTCGTTCGGCGACGTTGACGATCAAGCTTTGCTTGGCGTCGTGGGGTGCAACCGGTGCATGCTTATCGTTTGGCTACATTGCTGTCACGGTCAATCGGTGGTAGGGTGACAATCCGCAAACAAGGCGGGGGCTGCACATCGTGTGGCTTGCAATCGTTAAACCCCCCGGTTTGACGCACTGCAATGAGCCCCGCTAAGTTGGCACTCCGCTTCAAACCACATGTCCCCGCTTGTCGGGAATAAGGCTGCAGGTGAAGCAGCCGGCTCCGGCCGGTGGACATCACTACGGTGATGGCCGCGAATTCGAGCTTGACTGTTGAGCGCGGATGTACGCATCCACTCAACTTGGTGCTCCTTGAAAACGGAATAGAGGACGAAAAAGCTAGTGCGGGCGATCGCGTCCCGAACTCGAGCTTCCAGGCTGATGCGCTTGCGCATCGGTTGCTTGAGATCGTTGCGATCGTTGAAAACAGCACACAGCACCAAATAACGGACAAGTCAGTCTGTTCTGGTGCCAGTCGGTGAACCGAGGTAGCCCCTCGACACCGGCTCTCCAATCGAAGAAATGAACATGGCCTTCCGGTTCGCCGGCAGGTTGTCGCCATTTCTGAGATTTCGACGGAGAGTTTGATCCTGGCTCAGGACGAACGCTGGCGGCGTGCCTAACACATGCAAGTCGAGCGGGATCCATCCAGTAGCAATACTGGTGAAGATCTAGCGGCGAACGGGTGAGTAACACG
>Ga0194055_10002855_pt1 | contig 13551 bp, 7 predicted proteins | sample SepL449m_MetaG_FD_155482 | JGI IMG/M metagenome (GOLD analysis project Ga0194055, IMG submission 155482) | Anoxic zone freshwater microbial communities from boreal shield lake in IISD Experimental Lakes Area, Ontario, Canada - Sep2016-L442-9m | ecosystem: Environmental > Aquatic > Freshwater >... | reverse complement strand
GTCACAACCTGTGCATGAGCCACAGTACCAAACTGCGAAAACGCTTCTCGCAGATCATCTGCCGTCGTGTTATACGGCAGGTTTCCGACATAGAGATTCTTAACCATAATTACCCTTTGCGAACCAAACTGGTTCTCTTCAAAGTCGTACGAATGTCATCATGCCCGAACGGGCGAAGGAAGAGGGGACTCATCGCAAACCTGGCCATCTCGACGTTCAATACATCTCCAGTCGCTTCCCTCCCGACAGGTAGCGACCAGCCTCGAAACCTCGACGCTGCCCTTCGATCTGGAATACCAAGACATTCTGGATCGAGTTTCGTTCGTCGTCTTCCTGCAATTCCGGCCCGCACCGGATTGCTGAAAATATTTGTAACCTGACGAAATCAAAATCGCCATACAAAAGATGGCTGATCTGTATGGTTTTTCAACAGGTTGTTTTGCGGTCAATAGACCGCCAGGGAGTCCAATTTGAGGAGTCAACGTGACGGAATTACACTCAGGAATTCGAGGCCGGGGCTCATGACAGTGATGCTGTCACATTTGAATGGTGTGTGGAAATCAAACAGTCCGCAGTCGTCTCCATATGCTGATTCAATCGGACGTGTCGTGTGAATTTGTATCCGCTGGAGATCGGATCGCCCAACGACAGCAATCGTTAACGAGTCGCAACCGAGCGTCAATCGCCTATGGTTTTGATCGAATTCGAGCCGCAATTGCTCGTGCCATCAGGATGTCACCTGCTTCAACCACGTGGCAGCATGTGTCGACATAAATCGGCTCGGGATGTTCAGCAAAGACTTGTGTCAGATCGGTGAAGCGAATTCCTTGATTGGCGAGTCTTGCCCCTTCCTCCTGCATCTTCGGGAAGCAGGCTCGAACGGCTCTGCACGACTGAATCGACTCGTTCACAGCAACTGCCGCTTCTTCGGAACTGATCGGCTTTGATCCCTGCAGGTACTGATTGGGTTGCAGAAAGTGGTAATAACGGATCCCCTGCGCGTCGCACAATTGATGCAGCGCGACCGAACAGCGGCTCCAGATTCCGATACAGTGATCGTAGATCTGTTCGGTCGAGGCGAACGTCTCCGGCGGCCCGGAACCGCAATAGGTTCGCTCGGTCTCCGTAAACTTTGTCATCTCGGACAATTGCAGACTGATCGCCTGATTCGACCTCTGCTGACGAATCGCCCAGATCAGGTTGGCTGTGGGTGAGTACTGCCAGGGTGATCGGCTGAACCACCGTGCGTCGTCACGTTGCAATTGCCGCATGTGAGCGACCACGCCTCCCATCTTCACGAATTCGGGGCTGGCCGTTCCGGCGATCAGCTTGCCCCAGTCGCGCGGAAAGGTGACGTTCACTCCGAACGGAACATTGTCGACCTCTGGCAATGTCGCTTCGTTGAAGCCGTCCAGATTGATCAGGATGTCAAATTCCGCCCCCAGGGCAATCATGTAGTTGACGATCATCAATTGCTGTGGCTGCTTGTAGCCGTTACTGGCCAGCCGCACGAACTGGAACTTTTTGCCCGTGAATTGAGGGCTTTTGGAAAGTTCTTCGGCGATGACATCGGTCGCATTCAAGGAGAGTTGCCGTGCGACCGAACCCCCCAGGATGCCGATGATCACCTGCTCAGGCGATCGCTTGTGAATCGGCGAGCCCTCATCAACGAAGCCGAATTCTGTCACGCGGAATTTGCCGTTGAAACGCCGTTCGTCGTCATTCCTCGGCTGCATCACCGCGCCGACGTAGGGGTGTAACACGGCGGGAGCCGTGAATTGCCCCCCGGGATTGTACGGGTCCTGATTTGCAGCAGTTTTACGCTGTTCGGCCAATTGACTCATTGAACCGAGATTGAATGGCATCACCACATAGGCCGTCACTTCGATCGACAGCCAGACGCCAACCAGCATCAGCGCATTGAACAGCAAACGTCGACACCAACTCAATCGCCTGCCTGGAAGCGGAGTACTGCGCGAACCAACCTCCCCGGCAGGCGTCATGGCTACACTTCGTTCAACGGTTCAGTCGCGTCGCCGAACTTGTCCTGATGGACATTCATCTTGTCCATCATCGACAGGTACAACCGACACATCTGGCGGTTTGGCTTGTCCTTGTAATCCAGGATCTTACCTGTCTGGATGCGACCGCCTCCCCGGCCTACCATCACCACCGGCAACTGCGATGCATCGTGACTGCCAGACATCATGCTGGAGCAGAGCATCAGCATCGAATTGTCGAGGGCCGTACGAGTCCCTTCCTGGATCCCATCGAGTTTGCGAGCGATATACGCGAGTTGCTCGACGAAGAACTGATTCACCTTCAACCAGTCTGCAGTGTCGGAGTGTGACAGCAGATGGTGAATCATGTAATCCACCCCCAGATGTGGGAATCGCAACGACGAATGATCGTTGTTCAGTTTCAGCGTGGTAATGCGTGTCGTGTCAGTCTGGAAACCGAGCACCATGATATCGCACATCAACCGCATGTGATCAGCGATGTTCTGCGGAATCCCATCGGCCGGGCGAGGCATATTCGGCTTGTCGAGGGTTGGACGCCAGCCCTGCAATTCCCCTTTCTTTCCGGCGTTGTCGATCCGCTGTTCGACGTCGCGAACGGAATCGAGATACTCATCCAACTTACGTTGGTCGGAGTTACTGATCTGTCGCCGGATGTCGCGCGCATCGGACAGGACTGCATCCAGAACACTCTTGTCACCCTTTTCGGCTTCGTCTCGAAACAGTCGATCAAAGGCGAGAGCGGGATAGAGTTCCAGGGGTGTCGGGGTCGTCGGCGAAGTCCAGGAAATGTGCGAGCTGTACAGCATCGAATAATTCTTGTGGACGGACGGGTTCGACTTTTCACAGCCGAGCACCAGGCTGGGGACTCGTGTCGTATGTCCATACTTCTGTGCGAGCAACTGATCAACGCTCGTTCCCGAACGGATATCACCACCGGATGCCAGTGGTGCCCCCGACAGGATGTTGCCCGTCTGCGAACTGTGAATGTTTCCCTTCAAAGCCTCGGCATTATACAGGCCCCGGATGAACAGCATCTTTTCGCGGAAGTCGGCCAGGGGTTCAAGCACCTTGCCGAGTTCCATCCCGGTCCCTTCTCCCTTCGCCCACCATTCCCGACCGTGGAACCCATTTCCGGCGAACAGGACCGCCAGACGAACCGGTGCTTCACTCGCCTTGTTCGCCCCAGCAGGTTCATCGCCCCAGACGGGAAGTGATTCCATCCACGGCAATGCCATGGTGACACCCAAGCCGCGAAGAAATGTACGTCGAGAAAACTGGTGATTCATGGAGATGCTCCTGTTCCTGTGCATTCAGCACAATGCCAACATCAGCAGAGTAATTCAAATCGAGATTTTTGGGTATCGAATTCTCATTCGCGTCATGTTTCCTGGTGTCGTCGGTTATGGTCGCTCTTGTCCGACCTGACGAGTCGTCTGTTTCAGGATATCGTCAGTCTCATGGGTGCCACGGTCTTGGAGTCTTCGACAAGGCCATGTCTTCATTTATCACGCTGGCGAAATCCGAAGCACGATATCCTCTGATAATCACAAAACGGAAAATGCACACGGCCTTGTCGAAGACTCCAAGACCGTGGCACCCAGAGCCTGATTTTCTTACTTGGACTCCCCGGGGGAGAACACGTTATTCCTGTTCATCCGATTCACGTTGTTTACCGCGAATTTCACGGAACTGGCGACTTTTTATGATCGTCTCCAGAGCAGCGACAACTCGATAATTCTTCGATTTCAGTTCCGCCTGCATTTCGGCCAGCAACGGTTCGTCCGACAATTGTACCCCGCGGCCGAGTGAATACCCGAGCAGTTTTCGGCAAAACTGCTTGACGAAGGCATCGCGGCGGGCAGTCAACAGGTAATTGCGCAGGCCGTCAATTCCGTCGAATTCGGCACCATCCATTGCCTTGACCTTGGTGTCGATCGGACGTCCGGCGAGATCTTTGTCCCGACGACGTCCGATCGCATCGTATCCTTCCAGTGAAAACCCAAAGGCATCGATCCGCTGATGACATACGGCACATTTGGGATCGCTGCTGTGCTTTTCCACCAGTTGTCTGACGGTCAGGCCTTCGGTCACGGTTTCATCTTCAGGAAGCCGAGGGACATCCTTTGGAGGTCGTGGCAGACGTTCGCCCAGCAGGACTTCGCTGATCCAGTTGCCTCGCAGAATCGGGCTGGTGCGCGATGCTCCTGACTGCATCGCCAAGGTTGTCGATTGCCCGAGAATCCCACCTCGACCGAATTTGCGAACGCCATCGACCCGTCGCCACTGGTTACCGGTGACACCGGGGATTCCGTAGTGCTTAGCCAAGTCTTCGTTCAGGAACGTGTAGTCGGAATCGAGGATCTCGACGACAGATCCGTCTCGCTGGAACAGATCCGTAAAGAACTGAATCGATTCCTCGTACATTGCTTCCCGCAATCCCACGAACGTCGGGAAATGTCGCTCGCTCTTTTCGTCGAGATGATCAAAGTCACGAATATGGAGCCACTGACACCCGAATTCAGTCGCAAGCCGACGGGTACGTGGGTCCTTCAACATTCGCTGCATCTGTGCGACCAATTGTTCGGTCTGATGCAGTTTCCCTTCGGAGGCGATTCGCATCAGTTCCTCGTCAGGTTGTGACGACCACAGGAAGTAGCTGAGGCGATTGGCGAGTTCATCGTCAGAAACAGGGACCTGCACTGCTGCAGGGCCTGGCTTTTCGATTCGATACAGGAACGCAGGTGACACAAGGACTCGCGCGATCGTCAGTCGAATCGCGTCAGTATGTCCCATCTCTTCCTTGCGGAGACGTGTATACAGGCCGCGCAGTTCGGTTGCCTCCGCGGCGGTCAATGGTCGTCGGTAAGCCTTCCCGGCGAACTCCAGCACGGCAGTGAGATGAACCGGTTGAGTGTCGATCAGCAACTGACGATACGCCGCCGCTCGATCATTAATCGGTTTGCGAAGCGGTTCGAAGACTTTCGGGTCGGCATCCTGAGTCGCGTATTCCATCAACTGGGCATACGCGTCGACGAGGGTCAATGCATCGCCGCTGACGTAGTGCAATTCGTCCCACAACGTGTTCAGTTGACGCTGCTCTGCATCACTGAGCATCAACCGGGCGAGTTCGTGGTCTTCGCGATAGAAGAGTGTCAGTGTGACGACTTCATCGACGGGAACGATCTTGGTGTAACTGAGTGCTGCTGGAAACAAGCTGCGGAAATCCTGCATCGCCGCTTCGATCCGCGTTCGTGCTGGCGAACCATCATTCACGATGATCGGCGTGGCAAAAGAGACTCCGCGATTGTTCGACGTCCATGGGCCACCGGCATTCGTTTCCGCAACGGCCGTCGGGATCAAACCCAGAGGCTGTTCGGGTTTGGCCGTCAGATAGGTCATCTGTACGCTCGCTTCTGGTCCTGCCGTTTCATGCAGCCGACCGGTCGTCACCAATTCGCAGCCGATCACCAGATCGGCAGGAAGACGGACTTCAATGACCGACGGTGCCTTCACGCACAGGCTGGCAGGATCAATCGCCGAGCCATCGGGATGCTTGCCAAACAGCGCGGGATCAAGTCCCGTCACATCTTTGGCGGGCGTGGTCGTTGATGTCTCTGTCTTTGGCTTTGATAGCCAGTCTTGCAGGAACCGTCCCACCAGCGGACCATTGAGTGACGTCAATTGCCGGTAGAGCGCTGCATCCGGGCTATCCTTTGCAACCGGAGGCCCCGATGCGAGCAACTTTTGAATCTCATCGCCCAGCCGTTTTTTCTCTTCTGCATTGGCCGCCCCCTGCCATTTGACCAGCAGAGAATCAGCGGGAATGACGGCACCGGTGTCGCCCGTGACCGGTTCGGTGTAGAAATGCCAGACACCTGCATTGCCGAAGTTATCGGCATGAGGATTCCCTGCCAGAATATCGGGTGAGACATCCTTGGCGAGATTCCAGACCTTTTCGCCGGTCAGTGTCAGATCGACAGCCGTCAAATCACAGGAATGATTGCCATCACGCGGTCCGACCACGAGCGAAATCATTTCACCTGGCTTTACCGGGATGTTTTCGAAGGGACCGACAGGGATCTCTTTCGCACCCTGTGAGACTCCGCTGGCCAATCGCTGTCGTGTGTTCCCTCGACGAACTTCCAGTGTCCAGGTCACGCCATTCCCACATTCAGGGTGAGCGTGCTGGACATACGCTTCGACTTTCACTCGTCCTGTGATCGGACTTCGCCAGCTTGCGACGACATTCAGTGTCGGGGCCGGATGCATCGCAATACTATGCGGTTTCATGTTGCCGGGGACGCGGACATGCTGATCTGAAGAATTTGCCGAGACATTCGGAGTCTGCGGTGGCCCCCAACCCTTAATGAATTCGTAACCATTGGCACTCGTGTTTTTCTGAGTGAAGTGTGTTTCGATCTTGATCGAACTTCCGACGCCAATCCCGAGATAATCGAGCCACGCCGCCAGCAGATCCGGTTCCACATCATGCTTTTTGGCGAGTGCAGCCAGTTCGAGCGAATCATTGGAACTGGCTGCTTCCGCCGCTGCCGTCAGACTCTTGGAGGCAGTAGCGAAGATCCGCTCACGCCGCACGACAAGTTCTCGATAAATATCACGGACATCACGAAGCAACAGATCCGGTCGACCAGGAGCCACCAGGCGCGGCCGGTCCCACACGGCAAAGTCTCGCTCATTGCCGTCCCCCACGTCGCCAGCCGCCAGATACAGTGTGATCTCTTTTTGGTCGGAACTCGCTGGGAGCTTGATCCGCATCTCTTGCCGAGACGTCAACGGTGTTAGGGGTTCCTGCCAGGCTTTGGGCCCGCCGACCTTACCGATGTGGCCAACACTTGAGAATTTCCATAGTCCCTTCTGCCACAGGCCGACTTCTGCAGCGACCGCATCTGAGTGATCCGGCTTCGCGGCCCAGAAATGGGCGCGAACCTGATCCAGCAGCAGCGACGATTTCTTGTCGTTCAGCGACTGCCACAACAGCCCCAGATACTTGGCGTTCAGTCCACGTGCCTTGGCGACGGCCTCAATCGTCGTCCGTCCTGCGGCAAGAGCTTCACGTTCGGCCAGTGCAGCCGCAAGAAATTTCTCGACAGCCAGACGTCCACCGTCGTTCGTTTCAAACACGATCCCCTGCAGGTTGACTCGCGAAGCACCTCCCGAATCGGCATGCTTTCGGTAGAGATCACGAATTTTTGCCAGGATCTCATTCGTCCAATCACTGGGAGTGTCTGTCGAGGCAAATCGAATTCCATCCGGCAGCAGCACTGCATGGCCGGCGACTTGTTTGGCGGCGTCGAGATACTTGGTAATCAGCGCCGGGGACATCACCAGCGCATTTCCGGTGTTGGTAAAGCCTTCACCGGCAGCGCCATCAACGGGAAACTCTTTGGCAGGTGCCAGCGTCGGGATACCCGTCAGATCACGTAGCGTGTACGTATATTCCGAATTGCTCAATCGCCGCAGGACAACTCGCCCGGGATCACCCGCCTGGGCATTGGCTTCAAATGTCAGATAGCCGCGGACCCATTGCTGCAACTTTTTCCGTTCGTCGTCCGTTGGCTGCTTCGCATCCTTGGGAGGCATCTGGGCACTGTCGAGCATCTCGCCCGCCTTCTGCCAGACCTTGGAATGTTTCCGAATTTCAGCAATGGTATTAAACGTCGTCAGGTCGACATCTGCTTCCATTCGCTTGGCAGAATGGCACTCCTGGCAATAGCGAGTTATCAGGGGAAGGATTTCGGTTTTATACGAGGTTCCCAGCGTTGCGACAGCAACATCGTCTGCGGCCCGAACGTTTTCTGAGAGCAACAGTCCGATCGTCAACAGAAGTCCCAGAAAACCAATTCGACATGCCTTGGGGAATGAACTCCGACGCATCTTGAATCCTCCGCTCGCGGCAACTCTGGCTGGTCTCACACGGGTGCAAAGTGGATCGTAACGTCTTGAATTGGTCTCGCCAACTGCCAACGATGAAGAAGATGCCGCGTGCCGATTGTCGAAAATGGCGATCCAATCGCTAAGGCGATTAGAGCGAGTTTCACATTACGATGGCGCGAATCTGATGCGTGGTATCCAGGAAGGGAAACATGCAAGCGTATTCGAAAGAGTTTCGCCGCGAGCATGTGGATTGGTATTCAGTTGACTCGAATTATCGTGACCGACAGAATCAACCGCGGCAATGACGCCCGTGGAGAAGTTTCGATGGATACCAACCTTCCAGTCCCCAACACGCCAGAACCGAAATCCTGCTCTGTTAAGCCTGTCTGTCCTGTCTGTGGTGGTTCGCTTTTCGAAATCCGGGCCAAGCTGCAGTGCTCGCGATGTCACACGATCTGCGAAACGTGTTGTGAGGGAGGACGCGGGTAACGGGGTTATCACGTTTTACCGCTGTTGCCCCTCACGCAGTCCGAATTTCTCAGTTGACGGCTGTCGTGCCTGTATTCGCACGAACCTGTATTCGCACGAAGTTGTTACTGACCTTCAACATCGTCCCGGACACTGAATTCCAGTTTCCAGCGACCACTGCCGCGTGTGCTGACGCACCAGAGTTCCAGGACACCAAGTTCTGTAATCCGGGTGTGAAACTGAACAGGCACATAGTGGTCGTCCAAGGCATCGTCCTTGGGAAGCGTTGCTTCGAGGGAATCAGTCTCCGCGAGTTCCTCGTCGGACCAGCGCTGTAACCGTACGCCGGGATCATCGTCTTTGCGGGTTGATGAACTGAAGAACCGGAAGTGTGCTGGCTGACCGACGATCAGGCCGATTGCTTCGGACGGCACATCGACTTCGGTCCCCTCTTCCATTCCGAACGGGACCACGCAGAGGGCTCGCAACGGCCGCGGAGCACCGGGGATTGCCAGACCTGCGGATTCAATGCCAACGTAATAGGCTCGGGCGGCTCCACCGCGAATGCGAACGCCCCCATTGGTCTTCGCCCAGCCATAGTAAGCGGCACCGCGCGCGACGGCGTAATCGAGATCGTGAACCCCTTCCAGCGTTTGGGGAGATGTTTCCGGGAACCAGGCCTTGAGCGTTTCCAGCAATCGCTCGCGCAATGGATCAGCCTTGAAGACCCCACCATTGAACAGGACGTGCGTCGGTCGAACGGGATGTCCTTCCCCGTCGCCGTGGCTTTGTAAAAAGGCGGCCAGATGCCGAGTCACCGCTGTATCGGATTCGTAAGGGAGGCCGAGTTCCTGAAAACCAGATGCTCGCTGCCGAATCGGTCGGTCTGCGACATCGCACTTCGGAAAGAAGCCGTTGACGAGCAGTTCGAGCGTAGCGTCCTTGGGAACATCGACTGTGACGGTTCCACCGATCAATTTGCTGCTGCGCCCGAGAATCGAAACGGGATGTTTCTTGGGTCCATCGGGAGAGAGCAACGTTTCCTTGGCCAGGCGGCAGGCATGCCACAATGAGACCGATTGCCACGGATCGAGATTGACTCCCTTCTTGGCAAACAGGCCCGCCACATGGTGTGCGAGCGCCAGGTCCATGTTGTCGCCACCGACGAGCAGGTGGTTGCCAACCGCGATCCGTTTGAGAATCAGTTCCCCCGCTTCTTCCGCGACGCCGACCAGTGTGAGGTCGGTTGTCCCGCCACCCACGTCGCAGACCAGCAAGGTGTCTCCAACCTTCAACACTTTACGCCAGCGGTCGCCGATTTCGGTCAGCCATGCGTAGACCGCAGCTTGCGGTTCTTCCAGTAGAACGAGCCCTTCAGGGAGTCCGGCGAGTGACGCGGCCTCGCGCGTTAATTCACGAGCACTGGCATCGAACGACGCGGGGACAGTGAGTACGACGTGTTGTTCCGCGATCGGATGATTGGGGAAGGCGTCGTGCCATGCCGCAACAAGATGTTCCAGGTAGCGCCGGGCGGCGGTGACGGGACTCACTTTGGCGACATCGTCGCCCGCTCCCCAGGGAAGGATGGACTGATGGCGATCGACGCGGCTATGGCAAAGCCACGACTTGGCGGCACCGACGGTTCGTTCGGGAAGTTCTGCCGATTGGCGACGTGCCATTTCCCCCACGGCATATTCACGGTCGACTGCCCAGGGAACATCATAAGCCCCTGACGCGGCTTCGATCTTCGGGGCCAGGTACAGAAAAGACGGCAGGAGATTGCGGTTTTCGACGGTGGATGGAGCAACAAGTTGCGGGATTGGCAGCAGTTTGACGTCGGGCTTCTCGGTCTCCAGGGCGGCATACGCCAATGCGCTGTTGGTGGTTCCGAGGTCGATTCCAATAATGAACGAAGCAGTCATGGGTTTTGTTTCGCAGGCATTCTATTGAGGGATAACGAACGGATGTCCCGGCCGGGAAAATTTCACCGGCAGAGGATTTCCGCACCAGCAGCGTAATGTCGTCGGGCGACAGGTGCTATTCAGAGAGCTCCTGGCCGAACGCCAACCGCATTTGTAAGTCGCGGGAGGGCTGCTGTAATTCCTTGAACAGCAGGCTTGGCTGAATATCCTGGTTGTTCTGATATTTGTCACTTCGGTATTCGCTAACCGTTCCCTGAAGCGCATGATACAGAATCTGACAGATCGGCAGGCCGGGGTAAATCCGGATCGGATGGACGGCGACGAGTTCCAGCGTCCAATAGCCACAGAATCCGACGTTTCCAAATCCCCCAGACGCATTGACAAAAAGTCCTAAACGGGCGATCGACGAGCGTCCTTCGAGCATCGGTACATAGTTGTGGGTTTCTGTCCGCTCGACGGTTCGTCCGAGGTACAGTTTGTGGGGTTGCAGCACGAATCCTTCGGGGGGGATGATGTGCCGTCGGTACCGGTTGCGTCGGCGCACGTCGAGCACGATCTCTTCGTACACGATGAGTTCATCGTGCAGCTTGAGATTATAACTGTTGGGGTTGAGCTGCTTCTCATCGAACGGTTCGATCAGAATGCTCTTACCCAACTGCGACTTGATTTCTTCGCCGGTGAGGATCATCGGTGCGATATCGTGGCCGAAGGGAAGTGGGCACGGGCTCCATCAGACGACACCTTACGGGCCGCGCGTCCCGGATGCAACCGAAACGAAAAAAGCGCATCGCTCCGACTTCTCAGGGTGAAGTTCGGAGCGATGCGGCTCTGTCGCAGTCGGTTCGGCATTTTACCCATTGAGAACAGGGTGAGCCGTGTCTTGTCTGGTCGGATTCAATCGGGGTTGACTGAGGCCGTGAATTTGGACTTTTGTCATTTCGCCACGAAGTCTCGGGGAGCTGCCCGGAAGGCTTCCAGGTTTTCAGCCGAGCTGAACATGTGCAGCTTGTGACGGAACCAGACCGCATGATCGAGCGATCCCTGCGTCACATTGTGGCCCACTCGGACTTCGATGATGTCCAGCCCCCCAGCAGCCGGGATGTACCATTCCGGATGTTCCAGGAACCGCTCACGAGCCTCGGCGGAACTGAATCGATAGGTCTCGCCCTGATATTCGGTGGAGTACTGATCAATCGCTTTTGCAAGACGACGCTCATCGCGCAACGCAACCGGGCAGAATCCCTGCAGGACGTCACCGGGTGACTTCGTGCCGGATTCCATCTCGGCACGCTGTTTCGCGAGTCCGGCTTTGGCCCAATCCAGCCCCGTCAATTCCTGGGTGTCGGGCATCATCGGTTCGGCGGCGTTTTCACCCCCTTCGAACACGTCAACCAGTTCATTTTTGACGTCAGCCGAGGCCGATGGCGCTGCAGGTACAGGAACATTCGTTGTAGGAACTGGAGTGGTCTCTGCCGGCGTCACTGCAACAGGCTCGCTCGGCGCTTCGATTTCGATCTCTGCAGGTGGTTCGCTCCGTACCGGTAATTCGAACTCCAATTTCCCGGCAGCGGGATTCGCCGCAGTTTTCGGGGCGGTTGCTGTGGGGCCCCAGTTGAAATCCCCAGGTGTGATGACGGGGGAGTTCGGGATGGCCGCAGGAGATGGAAGTTCATCTAACGACGCGATGATCGGGGCTGGCAGGCTGACACTGTCTTGTGGAACCGGGTTTGGTTTTGATTCCACTTCCCATGCCTGCTGGGCCGTTACAACGCCCTTGGCTTCAGTGCGAACAGCACTCGTTGATGCAACGGTCGCCGGTTGAGCCATGGAAGGACGGATTTGCTGCAGTGCATTCGAGGCAACTTTATTGCCGGGTTCGCGCGACAAGACCTGCTGGTACGACGCAACTGCGGATTCGACTTCACCGCGCTGTGCCTGAATGTAGGCGACGTTGAGAATGGCCTGAGTTTCTGGATTGACGCGGCGAAAAATCGCCAGGGATTCTTCATAACGTCCCTGAAAACCGACGGCCATCGCCAGATTGTTGATAGCACGAGGTTCACGAGGAGCAAGACGGACGGATTCTTTCAGGAACGATTCCGACCGAGGATAGTCTTTCTGCAGATAGGCCGAGTACCCCATGTCAGCCAGAATCGCTGGATTCGCGGGACTGAGGGCTCGTGCATGTTCAAAATATTTTGCTGCCGTCGCGTGGTCTTGCAGTTGCGTGCAGACCACCCCCATCCGATGAGCGTACTCGGGTGTGTTGGGGGACTGACGCTGAAGAGCAGCGTACAGATCCCTGGCCTTTTCGAGTTGCCCTCGCTGTTCTGCAGTACGGGCCGTCTGATATTGGGATTGGGCACGGTGCCGGGCGATGGAGGGGAGTGCATTCAGTTTGGGTGAAAGACTGGCACATCCGACGTTGAATAGAGGCAGGCAGGCCAATAACAGCCCGTACTTTGCCGCGCGATTAAATCGCATGAAATCCCCCCTCGATAAGTTGCTGGGCCACAAATGTTTGTGGCTTGGCTTTACAATCCGCCTCACAAAACAGCGGGGGCGAATCGCTTAAACAATTCATTGCAAATACGTTACGCAAAAGACAGTCGCATGTTTCTGAGCCCAAGGTTCCCGTGACGATGTCGTGGCCGATCTTCCACGACAGCAATCTGAGCTCCGACTCCAATTCTTCGACGTCATGTCAGCAAAATGCGGTCTCCGAAACTTCGAATCCGCTCAAGTTTCATTTCCAAGACAGTTCTGGACGACATGGTTTGAGGCGCAGAATGTCCTTCAAGTCGTATCGCATCACTTGTATCGGTTGTAGGGAGTTTGGGGTTTCAATCAAATTTGCGAGTTGCAGCAGCAAGTCTGAATTTGCCAAGCGATTATCCCGGCAGCGTTGGATTCAAGTCGGTACGTCTTCGCCATCTGTCCGTGATGGTCTGGCACAATCGGATGGACGTGGTGTGATAGGATTTGCGGACTCTTTGAAGTTCGAATCAACAAACGCTTGACCCTTGTTTCGTGAAGGCGTAGCATCAATAGTCGCGTCGCCCATCCGTCCGATTCCGATTTCTTCAATTTTTAACAGTATTTTCCCCGAACATTCCAGGTTCGACGCGGGTGTATCGTCGCCATTCCGCTGAACAGTGAGACTGCTAGATGAGTACTCAGAACGTAATTCCAACCGTTCCCCCGATCGCAAATGGTGCCACAGTTCCGAACGGTGCGTCTCCACC
>Ga0194055_10002853_pt1 | contig 13553 bp, 14 predicted proteins | sample SepL449m_MetaG_FD_155482 | JGI IMG/M metagenome (GOLD analysis project Ga0194055, IMG submission 155482) | Anoxic zone freshwater microbial communities from boreal shield lake in IISD Experimental Lakes Area, Ontario, Canada - Sep2016-L442-9m | ecosystem: Environmental > Aquatic > Freshwater >... | reverse complement strand
CGGCGTTGAGCGAGCCTAGGACGACCACCCGGCCGGCAGCACTCATTTGAGGAATTGGTCCACGTTCGCGATCGTCACCGTCGTGACCGGAACCGGCACGTTCTTGTCCACCGAGTCACCGTTGACCGCCTTGATGGCGATCTCCACGGCGGTCTTTCCGAGATCCCTGGGCTGTTGGGCGATGGAGCCGACCATGGTTCCGGCCTTCACGGCCTTGAGGCCGTCCTGGGTGCCGTCGAATCCGAAGACCTTGACCTGCTGGCCGGCCTTGTTGCCGAGGGCCTGCACCGCGCCGAGGGCCATCTCGTCGTTCTCGGCGAAGATCGCGACCACGCCCGGATGGGACTGCAGCAGGTTGGTGGCGACGTTGAGGCCCTTGGTGCGGTCGAAGTCGGCGGGCTGCTGGCCGACGACCTTGAGGCCCGGGAAGATCTTGAGCCCCTCGCCGAAGCCCTGGCTGCGTTCCCGACTGGCCGACGTGCCGGGCACACCCTCCAGGATCAGGATGTCGCCCTTGCCGCCGATGGCCTCGGCGAGTGCCTTGGCCGCCTGCCGGGCCCCGTCGACGTTGTCCGAGGACACCGAGGAAGCGACGTCGGCGCCGTTGACGGCACGATCGAGGGCGATCACCGGGATCTTGGCGGCCAGCGCAGGCTTGACGGCGGCGCCTGCGGCGTCGGAGTCCACCGGGTTGATCAGCACGGCCGCCGGGGACTTGGTGACTGCGTCGGCGATCTGGTTGGCCTGGGTGGCGGGGTCGTTCTGCGCGTCCACCACCGAAAGGCTGACGCCGGCGGCCTTCGCGGCATCCTGCGCGCCGTCGCGCACGTCGATGAAGAACGGGTTGTTGAGCGTCGACAGCGCCAGCGTCATCGCCTTACCCGACGCCGCACCACCGCCGGCGGACTGACTTTCCGGGCCGCGGTTGCAGGCCGCGGTCGAGATGGCCAGCGCCGCGGTGAGGGTGATGATGCCCGTCTTGGTGAGATTCATGGGTTTCCTTATGTGTGATGGTGAAACGTACTGCGGATCAAAGGCATTCAGGAGCGCCGGTGCCGCAGGACGTCGATGCCGACGGCCAGTGCGATGACCAGGCCGATGACGACCTGCTGCCAGAAGGCGGTCACGTTGAGCAGGTTGAGGCCGTTGCGGATCACGGCGAGCACCAGCGCGCCGATGAGCGTTCCCGACGCCTTGCCGACGCCGCCGGACAAGCTGGCGCCGCCGATGACGACGGCGGCGATGGCGTCGAGTTCGTAACCGGCGGCCGCCTGCGGTTGAGCCGAGGCCAGGCGCCCGGCCAGGACCAGACCGGCGATCGCGGCGAACAGACCGGACAGCGCGTACACCGCCGCGGTGGTGCGTTTGACCGGCAGCCCGGCCAGTCGGGCGGCCTCCTCATTGCCGCCGATGGCGTAGAGACTGCGGCCGAAGACGGTCCTGGTGAGGATGAAGGAGGTGATGATCGCGGCCACGATCATCACCACGATGGGCACCGGCACCGGGCCGATGTTGGCGCCCAGCCACGTCACCGCTCCCGGCATCTCGATCGGCCGGCCGCCGGACACGACGAGCGTCAGGCCGCGGGCGATCGAGAGCATGGCCAGGGTGGCGATGAAGGCCGGCAGCTTGCCATAGGCCACGGCCAGGCCCGAGACCGCGCCGGCCAGCAGGCCTACCAGCGGTCCGATGACCAGCGCCAGCCAGCCCGGCATGCCGCCGGTGGTGACCGCCCAGCCGGCGCAGATCGCCGACAGCGCCGCCACCGACCCGACCGACAGGTCGATACCGGCGGTGACGATGACGAACGTCATGCCGAAGGCGAGGATCGCCGTCACCGCCGCCTGAACCCCGACGTTGAGGAGGTTCTGAGTCGTGAGGAATTTCGGGGTCGCGATGAACATCACCAGGGCCACCAGAACCAGGCCGACGAGCGCTCCGTTCTCGGCGAGGAATTCGGTGACCCGGTGGCGGCCGGAACGTTTGATCGCCTCCGGAGCGGCGGCACTAGAGGACACGGGCGGACTCGACCTCCTTGACGGCCAGGGACATGACCGCGTCTTGGGTGGCTTGGGCGGCGGGCATTTCACCGGTCAGGCGGCCGCGCGCCATGACCATCACGCGATCGCTCATGCCGATGACTTCGGGGAGTTCGCTGCTGGCCAGCAGCACGGCGCCGCCGTTGGCGGTGATCGTGTTGATGAGTTCGTAGATCTCGACCTTGGCGCCGACGTCGACGCCGCGGGTCGGCTCGTCGAGCAGGAGCACTTTGGAGCCGGCCATGAACCAGCGACCGAAGACGACCTTCTGCTGATTTCCCCCGGAGAGGCCCTTGACCGGTTGGTCCATCGAGGCGCGCCGCAGGCGCAGGGTGTCGGCCACTTCGGTGCCGCGGATCCGCTGGCCCTTCAGGTCAGCCAGTCCGGCGTGGGAGGTGGAGCGCAGGGTCGCATAGCCCAGGTTGTCGACGATGGAGGCGCCCAGCACCAGGCCCGAGGACTTGCGGTCCTCCGGGACCAGGCCGACGCCGGCGACGACGGCGGCTGCGACGTCGCTCTTGTGCAGGGGCCGGCCGGCGACGGTGACGGTGCCCGCGTCGTAGGAATCGGCGCCGGCGATGGCGCGCAGGACCTCGGTGCGGCCCGCACCGACCAGGCCCGCGATGCCGACGACCTCGCCAGCCCGGACCGAGAACGAGATGTCCTCGAAAAGACCGGCGCTGCTGAGGTTTTCGACCTTGAGCAACACTTCGCCGAGTTCGCCGGCCCGGCGCGGGTAGAGGTCGGAGATGCTGCGGCCCACCATGAGCCGGACGAGTTCGTCCTCTCCGGTGCCGCCGGGCACGGTGTCGACGTAGGTGCCGTCGCGCAGGACGGTGATCCGGTCGCCGATCTCCTCGATCTCGTCGAGGTGGTGGCTGATGAAGATCATCGCCACGCCCTGGCTTCGCAGGTCTCGGACGATGTCGAAGAGGACGTCGATCTCCTTGCGGGTCAGCGCCGCCGTCGGCTCGTCGAGGATGAGGACACGGGCGTTCTGACTCAGCGCGCGGGCGATCTCGACGAGCTGCTGGCGGGCGATGCCCAGCGTGCCGACCGGCCGGTCCACGTCGACATCGAGGCCGACCCGCGCCACCGCGGCACGGGCGAAACGGCGCATCTCGCCTCGGTCCACCAGACCGAAACGGCGCGGGGTACGCCCGAGGGTGATGTTCTCCGCGACGCTCAGCGTCGGAACTGGTGGATGGTCGCGATGCCGAGCCGCTCCGCGGTTTTCGCGTCGGGGACTCGCACCTCATCCCCGGCCAGGATAATCGTGCCGGTGTCCGGCTGGTGCACGCCGGCGATCATCTTCACCAGGGTGGACTTGCCGGCGCCGTTCTCCCCGAGCAGGACGTGCACCTCGCCGGGGCGAACCTGGAGGTGAACTTCCTGCACGGCGGGGACGCCGCCGAAGGACTTGCTCACCCCGCGAAGCTCGAGCGCGATCCCACCACCCGCCCGCTCGGCCTCCGCCATCATGGGAACCGACTGTAGTTCCGATCGTGTCCGGGATGGCCGGAATTCGTCACGAACCGGCTGGGCGTCGCGCCGTCCGGCGCTGCACCCACCAGCGAGCCGCAGCACGGATCGACTCCTCCACCGGCATTGGCTGCCAACCCAATTCGCGGGTGGCTTTGCCGTGGTCGACCGGCGCCTCGGCACGCATCAGCCGCAGCACCTTCAGGCTCAGCTTCTCGTCGCTGCCCAGCAGTCGGCCCTTGAGCGTGCCGGCGGCAGCACCCGCCTGAAGGACCGCGAGCGGAACGGTGATCCGCGGCGGGCGGACACCGGCCGCCTCCGCGGCGGGCGGACACCGGCCGCCTCCGCGGCGATGCGGACGACCTCGGAGTTACTGATCATCCTGTCCGACAACAGGTATCGCTCGCCGTCCCGTCCCCGCTCAGCCGCAAGGATCAGCGCCCGCGCCGCATCGTCGACGCCGACGGCTTCGAACTCGACACCGCTGAGGACGACCGGCATTCGGCCCGCCGCGGTCTGGGCGATCACTTCGCCGTGCGGCGTCGCGCCCCAGTCGCCCGGGCCGTAGGTGGCGGAGACACACATCGCCACCGCGGGAAGTTTCTCGGCGATCAGCCGGGATCGCACGTACTCGTTGAGGCTGTCGATGTCTGCGATGTGGTCGGACTCGGTCGCGGTGTGCCCGCGACGGCGGTCGACGGTGGTGTAGCTGCTGGTGAACACGAAGCGGCGCAATGGATTCCGTGCATGGACCCCACACGCGCACCCGGTCATGGCGTCGCCCAGGGTGTCGTTGTCCCAGGCCGGTGTACCGTTCGGCGTGTTCGCGCATCCAGGTGGCGGCCTCGTCGTCGAGGGTGCCGAGAGCGGCGGCTTTCCTGCACCACTTCAGGCCGGCGGCCAGGAAACGCAACGGGTTGTAGATGTCCTCGCGAACCTCATCGCGGCCTTTCATGATGCCCATCGCGTGCTCGATGTAGTCAACGTCGGGCGTGTAGTGCGCGACCCAGGCGTCCCAGTTGCGGGTGCGGGCCCACAGGATCACGGTAGGTCGTGGCATGGGTGGTGAGCGGCAATCCGCAGCAGGTATGACCATCGGTAGGATAAAAAGTATGGCAAAAGAGAAGGTCTCGATATCAATCGACGTCGCGGTATTGAGTGCCGCCGATGCGGACGCCAGGGCTGCCGGGATCAACCGCTCGGAACTGATCGAGAGGGCGCTTCGCAACGAACACCTCCGCAATTCTTTGGACGACTACAAGAAGCGCATCGTTCCGGCGTTGAAGATCGACGAGTATGCCGATGAGGTGTACCGGGCCAATCGGTCTGCGGGGCTGTGATCGCACCCGGGGACGTCGTTCCCCGCCTCGACACCTCCGCCGACTTGTATGTCGCCGTGCTATCCGGCGACGCGCATGTCAGGGCCGGGACTGGGCGGCTCATCACGTGCCCGTTCATTCCGGGGGACCTCGCCGAGGACGCGATGGCTTTGGTCGTTGCCGTCGAGATGCCGCGCGGCGTGCTGCTGCCCGAACTCGTCCAGTGGTTGCCGTCCGCGGCATTGGATGAGCCCATCGGCAACGTCGGGGTGGCGTCGCTTCACGAAGCAACTGCGATCATCGCCGCACTCCTGCGGCCCTGACGCGCGCCCTGCGGTGGTCTCTGACATCTCCATAACCGCCCGGCTCGTCGACGGGCGCGGCTCGCGGCCGCGGCGCACACTGGACTGATATGAGCTACAACAAGGACCATCTGACGCCCGAGCAGTACCGGGTGACCCAGCGTGACGGCACCGAGCCGGCGTTCACCGGCGAATACTGGGATTATCACGAGCCCGGCATCTACGTCGACGTCGTGTCGGGTGAGCCGCTGTTCGCCTCAGTCGACAAGTTCGACAGCGGGACCGGCTGGCCCAGTTTCACCAAGCCGATCGGCGGCGTCGTGACCAAGCGAGACTTCAAGATGCTGTTCCCGCGGGTCGAGGCGCGCTCGAAGCGCGCCGACAGCCACCTCGGCCACGTGTTCAAGGACGGGCCGCGGGATCGCGGCGGGATGCGGTACTGCATCAACTCCGCGGCCCTGCGGTTCGTGCACCGCGACGATCTCGAAGCGCAGGGCTACGGCGAGTACGTCAGACTTTTCACCAAGGAGGAACGAATGGGCGAGTACGAGACAGCGGTCCTGGCCGGCGGCTGCTTCTGGGGCATGCAGGACCTGATCCGGCGCCAGCCGGGTGTGGTGTCCACACGGGTGGGCTACACCGGCGGGCGCAACGCCCACGCCACCTATCGCAACCATCCCGGGCACGCCGAGGCCGTCGAGATCGTCTACGACCCGGCGAAGACCGACTACCGGGCGCTGCTGGAGTTCTTCTTCCAGATTCACGACCCGACGACCAAGGACCGGCAGGGCAACGATCGTGGCAGCAGCTACCGGTCGGCCATCTTCTACCTCGACGAGGACCAGAAGCAGGTCGCGCTGGACACCATCGCCGACGTCGACGCCTCCGGGCTGTGGCCGGGGAAGGTCGTCACGGAGGTCGTGCCGGCGGCGGACTTCTGGGAAGCCGAACCCGAACATCAGGATTACCTGCTGCGCATTCCCAACGGCTACACCTGCCACTTCCCGCGGCCGGGGTGGACGCTGCCGAAGCGCGAGACGGTCTAACGCCGAGGGTTTGACGCGCCCGGTGGGCACCACCGGGCCACTCAACTGCTGCGATCACCCTGCTACCCGGGTAGCACCTGGGTAGGATCGCGGTATGAAATTGAGTGTGAGTCTGCCGGCGCAGGACGTGGCGGCATTGGATGCCTATGTCGAGCGGACTGGTCTGCCGTCCAGGTCGGCTGGAGTCCAGCAGGCGATCCGCATGCTCGCTCATCCCACGCTGGAAGACGACTACGCCCATGCCTGGGAAGAATGGTCCGCCTCCGGCGAGGCCGGATCGTGGGAGAACGTGGCCGGGGACGGACTGGACCGTGCTTCGCGGTGAGATATGGCGCGTCGATCTCGAGCCTGTCCGCGGGAGTGAAGCCGACAAACAGCGACCGGCCGTCATCGTCAGCAATGACCGGGCAAACCAGACCGCGGCGCGACTGGGCCGAGGTGTCGTCACTGTCGTACCGATCACCAGCAGTACCGCCAGGGTTTATCCGTTCCAGGTGCTGCTGTCGGCGCCGACCAGTGGCCTGTCGGTGGGATCCAAAGCGCAGGCCGAACAGATCCGATCCGTTGCGGCACAACGATTATGCCAGCGCATCGGGCGCGTCTCACCGGACGAACTCACGGCGATCGACGAGGCGCTGAAGCTTCACCTGGGGTTGTGACGCTCAGGTCGAGCGGAGACACCTGACGCCATCCGCACCGGCATTGCCGCCGGCGCCGCTCTACGACCCCGCGAAGACTGACTAGCGGGACTACCTGCTGCGCACCCCCAACGGCTACACCTGCCCGGCGACTCCGCAGCGGCACTGACCATGGTGTTGTCGGCGGGATCGCCCTGCGTTCGCACCGTCGGGCCACCACGATCCGTCTGCCACGTGCCGGTCGCGTCGGCGGCCGAGCCTTTGACTATCGTTGGCCCCACAGTTCGCCGAAGCATTGAGGGGGTCCGCATGCGCGTCGTCGCATTTGCGCCGTCGTTGAGCGCCGTTGAGGAGTCCGTGGGCGGTATCGCGGTGAAGGGCTTCCCGATGACGAGTTGCTACGTCAACAACTTCCCAGCTCAGATCACTGTTCCGATGGTGGTGGCGGTGACGGCGCTCGGAGGGACGGACTACGACCCGACGAAATTCATCGTGGCGACCGCCCCGTCGGGCGAACGGGTGGGAAGCCTGGAGTTCAGCTGGCACTGGGACGACAATCCCCCGACTCCGGTGAAGTTCCGTGTCTTTACCCAGTACCTGCCGATGCGCGCCGAAGAGCCCGGCGTGTACACCCTGGGCCTGTATGACAGCCTCGACGAGACCGAGAGCGACCATCTTTTCCCGCTGCCGGTCCTCAAGACCAATCCCCTTATCCGATGAAAACTGTGACCCGAGGAACCGGACATGCCTGATCCCCGCGCCGACGTCGTCGCCCACCAGTACGAGAAGTGGACGTATCCCGACCCGATCCAGAATCTCGAGACCTGGCTGGCCAATAACTGGCAGTGGTTCGATCCCAGCCACGCGCACCGCATCCTGTGGCCGGATCGGCCCTATCAGCCGGACATGGACATTCTGATCGCGGGCTGCGGCACGAACCAGGCCTCGGTGTTCGCCTACACCAACCGGGGGGCGAAAGTCGTCGCAGTCGACATCAGCGAGCCCTCGCTGGAACACAACCGCTATCTCAAGGACAAGTACTCGCTGAAAAACCTTGAGCTGCATCTGCTTCCCATCGAGGAGATTCCCACCCTCGACAAGAAATTCGACCTCATCGTGTCCACCGGTGTGCTGCACCACATGGCCGAACCGAAGGTCGGCATGAAGGCGCTCACCGACAGCCTGCGGCCGGACGGGGTTGCTGCGATCATGCTCTATGCACGGTACGGCCGGACCGGCGTCGAACTTATGCAGGCCGTCTTCCGCGACCTGGGTCTGCGCCAGGACGAGGAGTCGCTGCGGATGGTCAAGGACGCCGTCGCCACGCTGGCACCCAGTCATCCGCTGCGCGCCTACATGTCCGTCGCCCCGGACCTGGACTTCGACGCCGGGATGGTCGACACCTTCCTGCACGGACGCGACCGCAGCTACACCGTGGAGGACTGCCTCGACCTGGTGAGCTCGGCGGGACTGGTCTTCCAGGACTGGTTCCTCAAGACGTCGTACTACCCTCCGACGCTCACCGAGCCGGGTAACAATTTCTACGTTGCGGTGAATCAGCTTGCGCCGGAGAAGATCTGGTCCGTCATGGAGCGCATCCGCACACTCAACGCGTGCCACTTCTTCCTGGCCTGCCACTCGGACCGGCCGCAGGACAGCTACCGGATCGACTTCTCCTCCGGCCGCGCGTTGGACTACATCCCGCTGATGCGGCTGCGCTGCGGCCTTCAGGGCGAGGAGATCTTCCGGCCCGGCTGGCGAATCCGCTTGAACCCCACGCATCTGGCGTTTGCTCAACAGGTCGACGGGGAACGTTCGATCCGCGACATCGCCGCCCGGGTCGCCCGCAGCGGCTTGTTGTCCACCAGCCAGACCGAGCTGGAGTACCTCGCACTAGAACTTTTCGAGGGCCTGTGGCGGACGGACTTCATCGCGATCGACCTGACCGCGGTGAGCCAGACAGCAAACTGACGTCTGAGTAAATCACTGCCCAGACCTGTTTGCTCGGCGCTCTCGGTCGAGTGGCCCATTGCGCCGGAAAAAGCGGTCGTCGGGCTTGTCTGACGGACGACGTTAGATTCCGCGCAAACTGGGCATCCCCTGAGCCGATCGCCGCAACGCCCCGATAGGGTGTACCGATTCAATCGGTTGAACAGCCGGGAGGTACTTGTTGTGGCATCGTTGCAAAACTCTAGGACCGTCCGGGACCGACTCGGCCAATGATCCCGCGTCTCTACTTCTCCCGGCCTGCGACGGTGCTTCCGCAGACTGGTGTCGACAACGAGGCGGTTCTGGCCCGCATCCGGGAGAACTTTCGTGGCACGGCGTCGGACTGGCAGCCCATCGAACAGGCGATCCGCTACGTCTTCGACAGGTGCAACACTAAGATGCGCTACCTGGAGGTCGACGACAACCTGTCACCGGGAGCCTTCGCGGCCCAGGCCGCACAGGCATGTCTCGACCAGAACGGTATGGTGTCCACCGACGTCGATCTGCTGATCTACGGCGGCATAGCTCGTGACGCGTTCGAGCCGGCTACGGCCACCGAGGTAGCGGGGCGTCTGGGCGCGCAGCCGCTGCATGCCTTCGATGTGACGTGTGCGTGCGCGGGCCTGATCGAGGCCATGCACGTCGCCGCGGCGTATTTCGCGCTGCACGGCGACCTCAGGACGGCGCTAATCTGCGCCGGCGAGATCACCCGTGACCGGGTGGGGTTCGGCATGCAGTCGGTGCAGGACGTCGAACTCGGCGTTGCCGGCCTCACCATCGGCAATGCCGCCGCCGCGTTTTTGGTGACCCGGGAGCCCTTGCCCCGAGGTGGCGCCCGGCTGGTCGGCATGATGCACAAGACGTTGCCCCAGCACTGGGCGATCTGCCGGGCGCCGGTGGACGGGACCTTCACCTCCGACGCCAGAGAACTGTTCGCCCTCTCCATCCATGTCGTACCCGAGCTTCGCCGCCTGCTCGACGACGCCGGCTGGGCACCCGAGGACGTCGACCACTACGCCTTCCATCAGCCCAGTGAGTCGGCATTGGAGCGGGTTCTCGCCGAGCTCGGCGCCACGCCACGGGCAGGCGTGCACACCCACGCGCTGTACGGAAACACAGCCAGTACCGCGTGGGCGTTAGCGCTCGACCACCGGCTACGCGACGGCGCGGTCGAATCCGGGGACAAGATCGTCATTGCCAGCGCAGCAGCGGGTTTCACACTCGCCGGCGCAGCCGCGGTCTGGGAGGGCTGACGTGAACCACTATCTGGAGCTGTACCGGACCATCAACAAGACGTTCGGATTCCGGCTCCGTCCGCTCGGTACGTTCGTGATTCTTCAAGTGCGGCAAGCGATTTCCTCGCTAACGTTGCGGCTCGACAGGGTGTTCTTCCCCGGTCATCGCAAGCAGCCCATCGACCGGCCGATCTTCATCGTCGGCAACCCCCGCAGCGGCACCACATTCCTGCATCGACTGCTGCTCAGCGCCGGAGATACGGCGGCTTTCGAACTGTGGGAGATGCTTTTCCCCGCCATCACGGCGCGCAAGCTGCTCGGCCGGATTGTCCCGCGCTTCGATCGGCTTTCGCCCGCGCGCTACCACCCGTCGGATATTCACGACACGAATCTTCGCGGCATCGAGACCGACGACGTGCTGTGGTTCTTTCGGACCCTCGACGGCCCGTTTGCATGGGCGTATTTCTTTGCTTGGCAGGACAATTGGGGCAGTGCGCTGTGCCGGCGGGAAATGGGAGTCGAGGGTCTCACCGCCAGCGACCGGGAGCGCTTCTGGCAGTACCACGAGGACTGCTGGCGGCGAAACCTCGCCTACAAGAAGGCCAAGCGGATTCTGGCCAAGACCAGCATGCTGACATTCCGACTCGGCGAACTGCTCAAGCGCTACCCGGATGCCAAGCTGGTGTACATCGTTCGCGATCCGGTCGAGGTGATCCCGTCGGGAATGTCGCTGGTATCGGGCGTACTCGACAACGGCTACGACGCCTGGAATCACTCGAACGAGGAGGACCAGCAGCGCTGGGTGGAGAACCTCTACCAGGCCTCCTGTGAAATGCTCCGCTCCTTCCACGACGCGTACACCTCAGGACGGATCCCGCAGAAGAATCTCTGCGTGGTTCGCTACACCGATCTGCTTCAGAATCTGGAACCGACCGTGGCGCGGATTCTCGACTTCATCGAGGTGGAGCCGAGCGCGGAGTTCCTGGCCGAGGTGCACGCGCAGGCCGAGCGGCAGCGCTCGTACAAGAGCCGCCACCAGCATTCCCCGGAAAAGTTCGCTCTGGACCCCGAGCGCATCCGGCGCGACCTCGCTTTCGTGTACGAGACCTTCGACCTTCCCGTCCATTCCGCGTAGACCGGCATACCGAACCCATACTGAGAAGAGGCGAGACCTTGAGCGCATCAACACATATCGGCCGTGTCGGCACGTTGGCCGCCGCCCTGGGAGTGGGCGCCGCAATGCTGGGCGGACCGGCTGTCGCCTGGGCCGACCGCGGCGCGTCGGACTCGACGAGCCCATCATCGGCTGATTCCGCGGTCGACAAGCCGTCGGCGTCACCGCCCACCGGAGTACCCGGACGTGCGGTCCGGGGGACTCGGATCCCGCCGTCGGACGATGCCGCCCCGGTGCCGAAGACCGGCCGGTCGGCAATCGATGCGGTCGTCGACGCACCGGGAGCGGCAGCGGTGACGATCCCGGATCTACCGCGGCGCGGACGGAGCGTGGCCGCTGCCGAGCCGTCTGCCGTGGTCCAGACCGCGACTCCCCCAACCGTTTCCGTCCACGAGATCGCCGAGGGGCCGGGCGCGACAGTTTCGGCGCCCCAGGTGGGCACCTCTGCCATTCCGGCCCCGGCGGCAGCCCTGGTGGCGGTCGACGCCGCCGCCGTGCAACCGGGGCCGTCGGTTGTTCAAGCCGACACGCGCCCGACCCCATCGCGCACCGCGGACCGCACCCCGGCCGTCGGCCTACCCGCCGCGCTGGCAAGCGTGGCCGATCAGATCTCGTCAACCATCACATCCGTGGTTTCCCAACTGGCGCTGACCTTGTCGGGCAACTCGCCGTTCGCTCCGCCGGCGGAGGCTCCGGCCACCTGGGCGCTCCTCGCGTTCGCCCGCCGTCAACCGGCCGCCGCCACCACCGTCACCGCCGCAGCCACCACCGCGACCTCGACGGGGCCCGCTCTGCTGGTCCTCAACGGCTACAACGTCGTCGCGGCGTCCCAACAGGTCGTCACATCGTTTTACAGTCCGATGATCAACTGGCCGGCCTACCCCGGCATTGAGAGCGTGCAGGAGTTCAACCTCGTCGATCCGTCGACCAACGAGGTGGTGGGCTCGTTCAGGGCGCTGCAGAGCACGTTGGTCGGCATCGGCACTTCCCGCGAACTCCTCGTCACCGAGGTTCTGTCGGGCGCTGAGGGCACCGCGGCCGGGCAGATTCCACCGCAGGGTTCGGTGATCAGTTCGTCGACAAATCTCGGGTTCGGAACGCTGTACACCGCGATGCCCGCCAAGTCGGGGAACGTGACCTCGTTCAAGCTGGTCAGTCCATTCGGTGACCTCGCGATTCCCGTCCCCTACGACGGGGCCAAAGGCCTGACCGACTTCGTCGAGATCAACAAGCCGCTCCGGCTCTCGAACGGGGTCTCGTTCGCGCCGACAGTCCCGTCCAGCGAGGTGTTCACCGCAGTAACCGGTTCGCCGCCGCTGTTCACCAATATCCAAGGCACGCAGAGTTACACCGTTTCCGACAAGAACGGGGTTGCGGTGGGAAGTTTCGACGCCGTTGTGGCCACCACATCAGACGCCCTCGGTGTGTTCACCAAGCTGATCAAGGTGGTTGACAACGGTGGTTCCACCAACGCCGATGTGCCACCCGTCGGGACGGTCTACAACCTCTTCGATCTCGGCGCGAATCTCTACGCGCTGTACAGCTCCACCCCGTCGGCCAACGGCAAGGTGAAGAATCTGGTGCAGGTGGTGACCCCCTGGGGTGGCTTCGACATTGCGTTCGACTTCACCTCGGTGACACCGCCCACTCTGAAGCCGCTGCAGACTCCCAGCGGCTACAAGTTCGTTCCGACGTCGGGACAGCAGCTCTTCGGTGCCAACGGACTTCCGCCGCGCGAGATGAGCACCCAGACCTACCAGCAATTCGACGTCGTCGACCTCACGGGCAAGAAGATCGGGGCCGTAGACGCCGACGTGACCCTCCAGTGGGACTCGCTCGGGGGCTACAACGACGCCATCCTGATCACGAAGGTCAACTCGGGCACTCCCGGCGCGCTGCCGTGGAACGTTCCGCCGGTGGGCTCGGTGCTCAACATCCGGAGGACCAGTTTCATCGACCTCGGTATCTACGATTACTACTCGTCGATTCCGAGCGCTCTGGGTGACGTGGTGAGCTACGGGACAGTGACTCCGATCGGGTTCATTCCGGCGACCATGCCCTTTCCGGCCTACCTCTCGGCAGGCCTGAGTGGCGCGAAGTTCGTCGATCCCTACGCGGCCGGATGGCCGTCCACCGGAGGTTGAGCCCTGGGGTTTGAACTCTCGGTGTGGGCGCGGCCGTCCTCACCGGATCTGGTGTCGCCTGGGCCGACCCCGCGTCGGACGCGACGGACTCGACGACGGATTCATCGACCGGCGCGTCCGCCTCGCGCGGCGGTGACGCGGTCGCCACTCGGTCAAACGGGCATCGCCGGTGGACCACCTTCCCC
>Ga0194055_10002851_pt1 | contig 13557 bp, 10 predicted proteins | sample SepL449m_MetaG_FD_155482 | JGI IMG/M metagenome (GOLD analysis project Ga0194055, IMG submission 155482) | Anoxic zone freshwater microbial communities from boreal shield lake in IISD Experimental Lakes Area, Ontario, Canada - Sep2016-L442-9m | ecosystem: Environmental > Aquatic > Freshwater >... | reverse complement strand
CATTACTTCCACCTCCTCGGAAGCCGAGCAACTCGCTTTGGCGCTGGAAGCTTTTCTGGGTGACGAGGTGGGGGTCTGGCCGGCCTGGGATATTCACTCGCTGGAACGTGTCAGTCCCGACGTATCGGTGATGGGCCGGCGCAGCGAATTGCGATGGCGCATCACGCAGGGCCGCGCTCCGTTGATCGTCGTGGCCTCCGTCCACGCCGTGACCCAGGTGACTCCCGTGGGCGCTGTCGCCGCCCCGATCGCAGTCGAACGAGGGGGCGAGATTGACAGAGACGAGTTGTTGCTGCGACTCGTGACTCTCGGCTATCGCCGCGAGCCGACCGTCGAACACCGCGGCGAGTTCGCGGTGCGTGGAGGGATTGTTGATCTCTGGCCCTCGCAGATGGACGAGCCCGTCCGCATCGATCTGTTCGGTGACGAAGTGGAGCGTCTGACGATTTTTGACGTGGCGGATCAGCGCTCCCTCCGCGACGTGGACCGCATTGAAGTATTTGCTGCCCGCGAATGGGCTTTGGACGACGCCCAGCGGAGACGGGCCACCACGCTGGCGGACTCGCAACCCTGGGGCCGTAACATTTTCCAGCGATTGGCCGACGGCGAAGTTTTTGACGGCATGGAAGCGTGGCTGCCGTGGTTTGCCACCGAAGGGCGCAGCGTCATCGACGATTTCCCCGAGACCCCATTCGTGATGGTCGTCGACGGTGAACGGGTACACGAGCGCGCGCGAGAGATTCTTCGCGAAGAAGGCGACCTTGCGAGGGCCGTGGGGGCGACCTGGGGAGCCACTGATGACATTCCCCTCTTTTTCTGGCAACGCGACGTGGAGGATTTACCGTCGCTCTGGAAGCTGTCACTGTCCGGTGCGCCCCATCACGCCAGTTCACCCTTGGTGGAATTTACTTCGCCACCTCCGCTAGCGGGCGACGTCACTCGGGTAGCGGACATTGCCGCCACGTGGTCGCCATCGCAGCGAGGGGTCATCGTTACCACTTCGACGCAGACGGCGAACTATCTCATCGAAGCCCTGCGCTCGCGTGGCCTGGAGGTCTCGGACGATCCCGATGACGTGGGTGAGGTGAAAATGTGCGTGGTCGTGGGCGGTCTCCCGCAGGGATTCGTCTCACCCGACGGGGAGTTCACGGTATGGAGCGACACGGACGTGTCGGGTCGTCGCAGCGTCCACCGAGCTCCGCGAAGTCGTGCGCGCAACGTGGCGGGATTCTTCGATGGCCTGAGCGTGGGGAGCTACGTGGTGCACCGTCAACACGGGGTAGCGCGTTACGCCGGATCCACCTCGCGCGAAATGAATGGTGCTCTGCGGGACTATCTCATTTTGGAATTTAAAGATGGTCGCAGTTATTGGCCCAGCAACCAAATTGATGCGCTCACTCCCTACAGTGGGGGAGACGCCCCGACTTTGGCCCGCATGGGTTCCGAGCAGTGGCAAAAAACGCGGGCTAAAGCTCGTGTGGCGGCCATGCTGGTGGCGCAAGATTTGGTGGATCTTTATCGAGAGCGCATTGCGGTGACGGGTCACGCCTTTAGTCCAGACACCCCCTGGCAATTCGACATGGAGTCTCTCTTTCCCTACGCCCTTACCGTGGACCAGGAACGCGCCATCGAAGAGGTGAAGTCCGACATGGAGTCGCCGAAGCCGATGGATCGATTGGTCTGCGCCGACGTGGGGTTCGGCAAAACCGAAATTGCCGTCCGCGCGATTTTCAAAGCGGTGCAGGACAATAAACAGGCGGCTTTCCTCGTTCCCACGACCCTCTTGGCCAGCCAGCACCTGGCCACTCTGTTGGAGAGGTTCTCTGGCTTCCCCGTGCGGGTGGCCATGCTCAGTCGTTTCGTGGACGAGAAGGAAACCAAAAAAACTTTGGCCGGTTTAAAGGATGGCTCCGTCGACGTGGTGGTGGGAACGCATCGGCTCCTCGACGCCAACATCACTTTCAAGGACCTGGGACTATTAGTGGTTGACGAAGAACAACGTTTCGGCGTGGATCACAAAGAAGCAATTAAGAAGAGGGCGGTAGGGGTGGACGTTCTCACCCTGAGCGCAAGCCCCATTCCGCGCACCCTGGAGATGGCCTTCGTCGGTATTCGCGAACTGTCGATGGTGCAAACTCCTCCGGCAGAACGGCGACCAATTCTCACCTACGTTGGCGAATACAACGAAGCCGCCGTCGTGGAGGCCCTGCGTCGAGAACTCCTGCGTGAAGGTCAGGCTTTCTTTGTTCACAATCGCGTGGCCGACATCGACCTGGTGGCCGAGCGGATCCGTCAGCTCGTTCCCGAAGCGCGCGTCGCTGTCGCTCACGGTCAAATGGACGAAGGAACCTTGGAGCGAGTGGTGGTGGACTTCTGGGAGCGAAAGTACGATGTCTTAATCTGCACCACCATCGTGGAATCCGGTATCGATATGCCGAGCGTGAACACTTTGATTGTGGATCGAGCGGACCGCCTAGGGCTGGGTCAATTGCATCAATTACGTGGCCGGGTCGGCCGTGGCGGAGCGAGGGCCTACGCCTATCTTTTCCACCCTGCCGATCACGTTTTAACGGAAACCGCCTTTGAGCGCCTGCGCACCATTGGTGACAATACGGCACTCGGTGCTGGTTTTAAAATTGCCATGAGGGACCTCGAAATTCGTGGCGCGGGAAACTTACTGGGTCATCATCAATCGGGTCCCGTGGCGGCGGTGGGGTACGACCTCTATATGCAGCTCGTCGCCGAAGCGGTGGCCGAAGCCAAGGGCGAGGTGGTGGTCGTCCCGAACGCAGTGTCCATTGATATCAGCGGTGACGCGAGTATTCCGGTGACCTATATGCCAGCCGATGACGATCGGCTCGAGGCTTATCGGCGTCTTTCCCTGGTCACGACGCACGAGCAACTTACGGATATCCGCGATGAATGGCTCGACCGCTATGGCGCCGTGCCGGCAGAGGCCGAAGGCCTTTTGGCCGTATGCGAACTCCGGGTGGAGTGTCTAGGAATGGGTATCACCGAAGCGGCAATTTTGCCCGCCAAAGCAGGTATTCGATCGCGCCCGTGGGGGCGACTATCACCCGTCACGCTGAGCGAAGCACAGCAACTTTGGTGCCGAAAGAACTTCGACGACGTGACGTATACCGATGCCTCGCACCAATTACGACTCGAAATGTCACCGGGCGCTCACGCCCGCGATTTGAGTGACGTGATCAAGTTTCTTCGTACGTAGCCCGTTGGCGAGACAGTCCTTACTAACATGACTTCCATGCGCCGCGTCTTTCTACCCCTTGCTCTTATTCTTACTTTGGCCGCCGGTGCGTGGTTCGGGAGCGCGACGGGATCCGCTGCCGTGACCGTGAACGGACACTCCGCGCACCGCGCACAAATTCTCCGTGACGTGGCGGCAATCCAACAATCGCCGTCGTTCTCGTGTTACTTCGCCGCCCTGTACCAAGTCCCCGTGACGTCGTCGCTGAATCCCAACGCTCCCAGCACGGCGGCCGTGGCCAGCTGGACTAATTTCATTATTCAGTCCTACACCATTGAAAACTACGAAGCACACTTCGGCTTCCAGATGACGAAGGCCCAATACGCCGACGCGGCGACATCTTTAGAAGCCTCCTTAACATCCACCGTTTCTAAAACGGGGAGGACCTGTCCCGACACCGCGGCGGTGGCGATAGGGAGTTTGCCGCAGAGACTTCAAGAAGAACTGGTGGTCGCGCACGCCGCCAGTATGGCGATATCGAATTACTCCACGACTTCGGTCAATCCCACCGCGGCTAACTTGCTGGCCTTTTATCAAGCCAACGCGACGCAGTATCAAATACTCTGCGTGAGCGACGCGGTGGTACCACTGGCCAATCAATCCAGTTTCCAAAATGCGGTAGCGTCCGGCGAAAGTCCCGCGGCGGCAATTCGCCAGTATTCCATCACCCCCAACGCGGCAACGGGGGGCTCTCTCGGATGCTTCGGCCCCAGTTCGCCGTATTACGCCAGCGCCCGATCCGCCGTGGCGGGAACCACTCCGGGGCGCTTCGGCAATCCCGTGTCTGCCACCAGCGGCACTACGCAAGTAGCGGTGTATTTCATCTTGACTTCCGCGACGCAGGCGACTTTTGCTCAATCAAAAGCACAAGTGGCGAACGATATTTCTACCCATAATGAATCGGTGGGTCAGGGAACTCTGAGCGCCCTGATAAAAAGCGCTCGGGTAGAACTCGATAGTTCCTTGGGTATGTGGGGTGACAGCAACGGAGTGATGGGCGTGTTCCCTCCGACGAGCCCTGCAGCCACCTTGGTACCGGCACCTTTGGGATCTGCCGAATAGATGAGCCCCGCACGGATCGTCGTCGTCGGCCTCGGTCCCGGTGATGAGGCCTACCTCACCGAGCGAACGCGAGATCTCGTTAGTACCGCACCTACGGTGCGATTTCGCACGGCACGACACCCCGCGGTGGCGGCTTTCGGTGATGTCGAGAGCTACGACCACCTGTACGAGGCCGGCGAATCCTTTGATGAGGTGTATCAGGCCATCGCGGAGAATCTGGTCTCCTTGGCGCAGGGGTCGGATGACCCCGTCGTATACGTCGTGCCCGGCTCGCCCGTAGTGGCAGAGCGCAGTGTCGAAATATTGCGGGCACGAAGCGACGTCGAGGTCTCGCTCGAACCCGCCATTTCCGTCATTGAAGTTGTCCTCTGCGCCTTGGGGCGTGATCCCATGTCCGTGGGGCTGCGCATTGAAGACGCCCTCGGGGACAGTCCCTCCATCCGAGGTCCAGGACCCATTCTGGTTCTCCAGACCTTTTCCCCCGCGGTGATGTCTCTTCTGAGTGATCGTATTCCTCGGGGAACTCTGGTGCAGGTGCTCCACCACGTGGGCCTACCGGACGAGAAAATTGTTGATCTCCCTGCGGAACGACTAGGAAGTTTCGAAGAAGCCGATCACCTCACGTCGGTGTGGATTAACGAAGTACGCACCCCCGGTGTGGCGATGGACGACCTGGCAGAGTTGATGGAAACCTTGCGTCGGGAGTGCCTCTGGGATCAAGAGCAAACGCACGCGTCCTTGACGCGCCACCTCATTGAAGAGGCCTACGAGGCTCTCGACGCGCTGGACTATTACGTCGACCACGACTCCCCGGACGCGGCCGCTCACGTGGAAGAAGAGCTCGGCGACCTGCTCTTCCAAATCGTCTTCCACGCCGAACTCGGTCGAGAAGACGGCCGTTTCCACCTCGCTTCCATTGCCGACCGAGTGCGGGACAAGTTGGTTTATCGCCACCCGCATGTCTTCGGCGATGTCGACGTCACCGATTCCGATGATGTGGCCGCACGTTGGGAAGTTCTCAAGCGAGACGAGAAGCAGCGTGAGAGCGTGACCGACGGAATCGCCACCCAGCTGCCCGCGTTGACCCTGTACGCCAAATTGCGGCGCAAGGCGCACATGATGGACGGCGCACCCGCGCAAGGAGAGCTTCTTCGCTCTCGTGCCATCTCGGTGTTGAAGGGACTGTCGCTTCCCGACGATGTGGCGGCGGACGCCGTCGTAGACGCCGAGTCGTCGATGGCGTGGGGAGAATTACTGGCCGTGGTGAGCGATAGTGCGCGCGAGGCGGGAGTTGACCTCGAAGCGGCTTTGCGACACCAAGCGCTACGCCTTCGTGATGAGATTCGGTCCCGTGAGGGGCTCTCCGCCACTCCGCCGGAGGTGAACGGGTAACGTAGGGATAGTTTTTCGTCACAGGAGGCGCCCATGAGTACCATCACGCAAGTTGTCGGACGCATGATCTTGGACTCTCGGGGAAATCCCACCGTCGAGGCTGACGTCACCCTCTCGTCGGGTGCCCGCGGTCGCGCCGCATCTCCCTCTGGCGCATCGACCGGGGCCCGCGAAGCCGTGGAACTTCGTGATGGCGGCAGCGCGTGGATGGGCAAGGGCGTGAGTAAGGCCGTCGCTCACGTCAACGGAGAAATTCGTTCACGGGTTCTGGGCTGGGATGCACACGATCAGCGTGGCCTCGACCAGGCCCTCATCGATCTCGATGGGACTGAGAATAAGTCACGCTTAGGCGCGAACGCTCTTCTCGCGGTGTCGTTGGCGGTAGCGAAGGCGGTGGCGGTGGAGGGCGGATCGTCACTCTACGTGTCGCTCGGAGGAGCGAGCGCGACCACGCTTCCGGTCCCCATGTTGAACGTCATCAACGGCGGTGCCCACGCCAAAAACTCCATTGACTTCCAAGAATTCATGTTGATGCCCGTGGGGGCGTCAAGCTTCTCCGAAGCCCTGCGTTGGGGAACCGAGGGCTATCACGCCTTGAAGAAAGTTTTGGACGAGCGTGGCCTGGCCACCGCGGTGGGCGACGAAGGCGGTTTCGCGCCCAACCTGCCGGATAACGAGACGGCGGTCAAAGTGTTGATGGAAGCCATTGAGCGCACGGGGAAAACTCCCGGCCGTGATATTGCTATCGCCTTGGATCCCGCCACCAGCGAGATTTATCGAGACGGTGTGTATCACCTTGACGGTGAAGGGCGTAGTTTGAGCTCCGCCGGTCTCGTGGACTACTGGGCCGAACTTTGCGAAAAGTATCCCATCGTGTCGATTGAAGACGGAATGGCCGAGGACGACTGGGATGGTTGGGCCCTGCTCACGCAACGCGTAGGCGATAAAATTCAATTGGTGGGTGATGATCTCTTCGTCACCAACGTGGCAATTTTACAGCGAGGAATCACCGATCACGTGGCCAATTCAATTTTGATCAAGTTGAATCAAATCGGCACATTGTCGGAGACTTTTGACACCATCGATCTGGCCCGAAAGGCTGGCTACAGCGCGGTGATTTCCCACCGATCGGGCGAAACCGAAGATGTGACTATCGCGGATCTCGCGGTGGCCACGAACGCGGGACAGATCAAGACCGGCGCACCGGCGCGTAGCGATCGAGTGGCAAAATATAATCAGTTACTACGTATCGAAGAAGAGCTCGGCGAACGGGCTACATTCTTAGGTGGGCGCGCTTTGTCGGGAGCTGCACATGGCCACATACAGTAAATTTTCGTTCCGCTGGAACAAAGAGACAATGATGGTCCCGCTCGTCAGTGTCCTGTCACTCGCCGTGCTGGCCTTTTCCTTCCCGGCGACCACCATTCTCCACCAAAACTCGGAAATCGCCAACGCCACGCAGCAAATCAATGCCATGCGTATGGCACAGCAAACCCTGATCGCCGAAACTAAGGCCGTGAGCACCCCGGAGCAAATGTCCCTCTTGGCGCGCGAGCAGTACCAGTTAGTGCCACAGGGTGACAGTTTGATTCAGATCGTTCCTACGAATCAGCAAGGGACCGAACTGGGTAATGGTGACCCCGGTCTCCAACCCATTGTGAATCCTCTAGCCGCGGCGGTGTCGGGCTCGACCGTGCTCATCACGACTCGTACGAACGGATCGTCGCTGTGGTCCCGAGTCGTCCACACTCTTGAGTTCTGGCATTGATTGATTATTCTGCCTCACCGCAAGACGAAGCTGACGTGGCGCTATTGGTAGGACGGCCGATGGCGGGACGTTTTCGGGTGGTGGTGCGCCGACGCAGTGGCGAACCCATGGTGATTGAGAACGAACCCCACCTTCGTGACGGAACACCCATGCCGACCTTGTATTGGTTGGTGGACCCCGAGGTGAATGAGCAGGTCAGCGTGCTGGAAAGCACGGGTGGCGTCCATCGCTACGAGTTCCTCATCAGTCCCGAAGAAATTGCGTCAATTCACGATCGATATGCCGAACGTCGCCGCGCCGCGGTGAACCTGCACGATGGCCCACAGCCGTCGGGCGGGGTAGGTGGAACCCGACGGGGGTTGAAGTGCCTGCACGCCCACGTGGCAAATTTTCTTGCGGGCCACGACGATGCGGTTGGTGCTTTGGTGGTCTCAGAAATCCGCGTTCCACCCATGGTGGTGGTCGCGACGTGAGGGTGGCGGCCTACGACTGCGGCTCAAATTCGACCCGAATACTCGTATGCGACGAGCAGGGAACAACTCTTCGCCGTGAGATGCGCATTACTCGTTTGGGTCAAGGCGTTGACGTCACGGGTGAGTTGGACAGCGAGGCTATCCAACGTTGCACGACGGCCCTCCAAGAATTTCGAATAATGGCGGACGAACTGGGAGTGGAACGCAGTGCACTCGTCGCCACGTCAGCAGTACGCGACGCGGCGAACGGATCGGTATTTTTGTCGCTGGCTGCCGACATCACGGGAGCCGAGGTTGCGACCCTTTCGGGATTGGAAGAAGCCGAACTAACCTTTCGCGGAGCTACCGCGGGGCTCACGTTGAATGTTCCCACGGTCGTGATCGATATTGGCGGGGGTTCCACGGAAGTTGCCACACGCCTCGGCGATGATTTTTTAGGCTTCTCGATGCAATTGGGATGTGTGCGCATTACCGAGCGAACTCTCGGTGAGGGGGTGATTTCCAGCGCCGCCCTCCTTGATGCCCGCCGCATGGTCGCGAGCGAAATTGAACGGTTTGTGGCGAGCTCATCGCAGTGGGCGTCACTAGTGGGGAAGTGTCGTCTGGTAGGGGTCGCTGGTACCGTCGCGACCCTGGCCCAGCTCGACGTGGGTGCGACGCACTACCAGCGTGACCTCGTTCATCACCGATCGCTGTCGCGCGAGGTCGTTGGCCAGTGGCTGGATCGCTTGGCGCTCGAGGAGCCCGAAGCGCGACTCCGTCACCCCGGCATGACGAGGGGTCGCCACGACGTAATCGTCGGTGGGCTGGTCGTGTTGGAAGAGATGATGGATTTCTTTGAAAGTGCCGCGATTGTGAGTTCGGAGAACGACATTCTCGACGGGCTTGCGGCCACGCTCGTGTCGAGAGAAAGCCAATAAGGTGACGTGGACGAAAGGAGAGCAGATGAGTATGCGGAGTACCTCCACTTCACTCGTTCTCCATGGCCGACGCATTAATTTGCGCACTCTTGTCGAGGCGGACTACTCCGGCTGGTTCGAGGTGCGTAGTCGCTGTCGTGACTGGCTGCTGAAGTGGGAGCCACGCGCGTCAACGGGAACGCATCTCCCGGAGGACCGACGGAGTTTTGCCCATCGTTGCGGCGTGCGTGATCGCGAGCGTCAATTGGGCAGCGGATTTGGCTTCGGAATATTTACCGAACAGCGTTTTGTGGGCGAACTCACCATTTCGTCCATTAGCCGTGGCCCGCTCCAAAGCGCGTTCATCGGCTACTGGATCGACGAAGCGGTAGCTGGTCAAGGTCTGATGCCCGAAGCGGTGGTGGTGGCCCTTCAATACGCTTTCGAAACGCTTCGGTTGCATCGAGTCGAGATAAATATCATCCCTCGAAATTCGGCGTCGCGTCGCGTCGTTGAAAAATTAGGGCTGCGCTTCGAAGGGGTCGCCGAACGTTATTTGGAAATCGACGGCGCGTGGGAGGACCACGCGAGGTACGCCATTACGGCGGAGGAATGGCAGCATCGGGCTCCGGAGATCGTGACCACGTGGTTGTTGCCGCGCTTGAATTAAGCCACTGACCAGCGCGCGCCGACCAACTCCGACAATCGCACCACCCCTAATTCACCCTGTAACTTCGTCGACATCGCAATGGCTGCGACGATGGCGTCGCGCGGCAGAAGCACTCGTTCGGATGAACTATTCGCGGCCACGACGAGGCCGACAATATGTGCGGCTACTCCACAGTCGGTGATGTCGGACGGTGTCGTTCCCGCGGGCAGGGTGATGCTCGGAAGCTCGTAGGAATGTGATGGAAGTTGCGCGATATCGACCAGCATGGCGAAACCATCGCGCACCACGCGAACGCTAGATCCGGCGACGTCATCCCACGTCACCGGTACGCTCGTCACGCTGAAACCGAGACCTTGCGCGAGCATCAACATCTCGACGTCATAGGCAAATCCATCCAGCAAGCCGAGTAGTCCCAGCGCTCGGGCAACGGGTAAGCGAAATGCTTTGCAACCACATTGCGTATCGCGCACCGTGGTTCCGGTTCGCCATCGAACGAAGGCGTTGAAGAGTCGGCCCGACCATGTGCGTAACCAGCTGTCGTACACAATGTGTCTGTCGCTGACGCGTGAACCAACGGCGATGTCGGCGTCACCCAGGGCAGCCGCCATTTCCGGTAGGTGGCGTGGATCGATGCTCATGTCCGCATCACAGGTAAAGACCATGTCACCGGTGGCGAGGGCGAAACCAAGTCGAATTGCCGCACCCTTCCCACGATTATTTTCTTGCCGAACGACGAGAACGTGGGGAAATTCTGCGTAGGCCTGTACGGCGCGAGGTCCCGTTCCGTCCTGAGAACCGTCATCGATGACAATGATCTCCACCTGATCGCTGCCCATACTGCGTAGCACCGGAGCGAGTCGTGCCGCCCCGGTGAGAAGGCGGTCCGCCTCGTTGTGCGCCGGAATAATGACCGTGTATTTCACTCTATGGACGTCCGGCACCGTAGAGGCCGAATGTGTAGAGGGGATGGATTCCAATGAGTGTGCCGGTTCGGGCGGCCGCAATGACATAGTTTTGTCCGTTTGATTGGCCGACGTACATAACAACGTGGTCCACTTGGTGGTCGCCGTCAAGGTTGAAGTAGAACAAAAGGTCGCCGGGCTGCAAACTGTTGAGCGGTACGTGCGCCATGCCGTAGTACTGCTGGGCGGCCGTGCGCGGAATCGAGTACCCCGCTTGTCGCCATGCCCATTGGGTCAGGCCGGAGCAATCGAAGCCTCGACCCGCAGTCTCGCCACCCCAGATGTAGGGCAGCCCCTGCTGCGTCTTGGCGGCGTCGAGCGCTCGGCGCCCCTGGACCGACGAAGCAGAAGATTGGGAAACGGAAACGGCGAGGGCGGCCATCGCGGCATTGACCGCCTTAATAACTTGATTGCTCGCGCTGTTCCCTCCGATTTGCCCAGCGACGGCAATGGCGCTGTTGATGCACGGATTGTTGTGTGTTCTAACGCATCCCACCGCGACGCTAATTTCGTAGGCCACTACTTGATTTCGGTACTTCGTCTTCATGACATTCAAGGCAGCCTGCGTCGAGCGCACTGCTTTCTCATGTTGTGCCACCAGTGACCGAATCTCTCGTTCGGCCGTGGCGGCCTTGTCGCGCTGCACGGCTTCGAGAGCCACCGTTGCTTGCAGGGATTGCTCTTGGTGGCGATAGGTGGTCGATAGCGATTGGAGATCGCCAAGAACGAGCGAGTCGTATACGTTTTGGGCATCACTCCGGTTGGCGTTTTTATTGAAAACCTCGAGTAGGGGAGAATTTTGGACGCCGAAGACGTAGGTGTACACCACGGCCTTGACGAGCTGGGAGGTCGTGGTGTCAATTTGGATTTGCTTGGCTTTCGCTTGAGCCGTGAGGTGACTAAGGGTGGCTTGAACGCTCGAAAGCTGCGCGGCGGCCGCGTCATATTTCTGTGAAAGAATGTCGCTCTGCCGTTGCTCGAGGGCCAATTGGTTCGACAACTGATTAATAGATTGTGTGAGCGCGGAAATGGAGTCGCCACGGGCTGCAGATTCGAATCCCCCCAGGAGTCCAAGGACGAGGCATCCAACAAGGGTCAATCGCCCTAGATGCGCCGTGCGGCGAGACTGCGCGATTCTCACCCCTTCAGCCTAATGGGGGAGTGCAATTATTTTGGGCCGCCACACCACTACCTCTAAACGGAGTACCGTAGCGAGTACTCGCGCGATGGGGGCGTAGCCCAATTGGCAGAGGCAGGGCGCTTAAACCGCCTCCAGTGAGGGTTCGAGTCCCTTCGCCCCTACGCGTGAGGTTCAGCAGGTAATTCTTTAGTAGCGTGTACTCGTGGCAAAAAGCTCAACTGGTAAATGGGTAAGTCGCGTCGGCTCGGCTGGCGGTGGCAAGGCCTATCGTAAATCTCGTCCGATGAACTATTACGGAGTTCTGGGCGTCATTATTGTGCTGGGACTTTCCTCCATCGTGTATTCACGATACGAATACCAGCACCCGACCACGACCACGATTGCCGCAGCCGTTGAGCCGAGCGTGGGCACCACCTACTATGCCGCTCTGAATATGGACGTGTGTGGACAATCGCCCGCTGCCTTCACCCCCATTCCGAGTTCGGTGGGGAGTTCCATGTCGGTGTCGGAAACGAACATTGTGAAAATCCGACCACTGACGCCAGATCAGGCTGGCCTCCGTTCCACCTTGGCACTCTTTGCCGAGCAATACCCCAGTTTGACCTTGAACTCGTCGCGCTTTTCTGTGCCTAACTCCGCGAATAAATACGTGTCCGTTGCGCCATTGGCTACCCACACTGCGGGCGAGGTTTGCCCGGCCGGGTCGAAATACGCTGGCCAGAAGGCCTACCCCGTGGTGGCCTACTGGAACACCTTGGCGACGGTGGTACCGGTCACGACGACCAAGCTGTCGTCGGTGCACTTCGGCGTGAACAAAATGCGCATAACCTTCGGCTTCGAGCCAAAGGGCGTTACCCCGCCGGCACCGAGCACGGCAACCTTGCAGGCGATGTTGGCTGCAGCGAGTGCCACGACCGCCACCACCACCGCTGGCTAAGCATGCAAGCGATCATCTTGGTCGGTGGTGAAGGTACCCGTTTACGACCGTTGACCTACGTGGACCCGAAGCAAATGCTCCCGATATTGGGCGTACCCATGTTGGAGCGCGTGCTGACCAACCTGGCTCTTCACGGCGTGACCGATGTCGTCCTGTCTCTCGGATACCTACCCGGACGTTTTCTTGAGAAGTATCCAGATAATCGCATCGTGGGGCTGAAGGTGTCGTATGCGGTGGAGCCAGAACGGCTCGATACCGCGGGCGCCATACGCTTTGCCGCACTCCACGCGGGAATCGACGAAACCTTTATCGTTATCAACGGTGACGTTCTAACGGATTTGAATATTACGAAGCTCATGGAATTACATCGAGCTCGGGGGGCAGAGGCCACCATTGCCTTGCATCCCGTGGAAGATCCTTCTCGATTTGGAGTGGTGTCGACAGACGATGACGGTCGCGTACGAGCCTTTATTGAAAAACCATCACGAGAATCAGCCCCGTCTAACAACATCAACGCTGGCACCTACATCATGGAACCGTCGGTGCTGGATGCGATAGAACCCAATGCCCGTGTGAGCGTGGAGCGGGTGACCTTTCCCCTACTCGTCGAACGCGGGACTCTTTACGCTATGCCCGACGACTCCTACTGGCTGGATACGGGAACACCGGAGTCTTACTTACAAGCAAATTTCGATGCCCTGAGTGGTCGTCGCGCCATGACGACGCAGCCGGAAATCTCTGGAAAGAACTGGATTGCCGACTCGGTCACCCTGGGTGAAAAGTCGCGCGTACGTTCTTCCGCCATCGATACGGGTGTCACTATTGGCGCGGGTACGGTAATTGATCACTGCGTCATCATGGCGGGAGCGATTATCGAAGAGGGCTGCACTATTCGTCACAGCGTGGTGGGTCCCAAGGCCGTCATCGGAGCTCACAGCAGTCTGCTGGCTACCTGCGTCGTGGCTCACGGACACCACGTTCCGGC
>Ga0194055_10002850_pt1 | contig 13557 bp, 19 predicted proteins | sample SepL449m_MetaG_FD_155482 | JGI IMG/M metagenome (GOLD analysis project Ga0194055, IMG submission 155482) | Anoxic zone freshwater microbial communities from boreal shield lake in IISD Experimental Lakes Area, Ontario, Canada - Sep2016-L442-9m | ecosystem: Environmental > Aquatic > Freshwater >... | reverse complement strand
TGATTATGCAAAAGAGACAATCGCTTATTGCCGAATCGGTGAGCGCTCTGCATTTTCATGGTTTGTACTCCATGAGCTGCTCGAACTTGGGAATGTTAAAAACTATGACGGTTCTTGGACTGAATACGGTTCACTTGTCGGCGCACCAGTAGAAATTGGCGCATGAAAACCTGCGGAGCAACTCTCGCTGGGGCAGATCTTTCGGGGATCGATCTCAATAAGCAGAGCGTGATTCAAGGTGTAGTAATCGCAGAAGGTTCAGTTGATGGCGTTCCAAACGGGACGCCAATCACTGTGGGCTATGCCCGCTTGCTTGATAAAGATGGAGAGTTCACCGCTGAAGTTCCATTGAATGGACAGGGGCAGTTTCGCTTCTTCGCAGCACCCGGTAAATGGACAGTTCGGATTTTGGCTCCAGGTGCTACAGCTGAGCGAGTAGTTCTAGCTGTAGTCGGCGCTGCTGTAGATCTTACGATCCCACTCTAGGCTTAGGGCATGTCAGATGAATTGCGCGATCGAGGATTGCGCTTAACCCCTCAACGCGAATTAGTTCTCGCCGCAGTACGCGAGTTAGGTCATGCCAATCCAGAAGAAATTGCAGAGATGGTTCGCTTAAAACATCCTGGAATTAATCTTTCAACTGTTTATCGAAATCTTGAAACTCTTGAAAATGTTGGATTAGTAATTCATTCACATTTAGGTCATGGTGGAGCCACGTATCACGCAGCCGATGACATAAATCATTTACATCTAGTTTGTGGAAAATGTGGTTCAGTTGGTGAAGCACCAATTGAAACAGCAGCACAATTTGTAAACACTATTGCTGATGATTACAGTTTCAAAACTGATGTAACTCATTTTGCAATCCACGGAACTTGTGCGCGTTGTCTTGAAACGCTATAAAAATGTCTGCTGTTTTAAATGAAGAAGGTCCTGACAAAGGCGCTGTTTGGCATTTTGGTGAACCAAACAAAGAACAGAAAGCTTTAGAAGCCGGAAAGGCTTGGGCAGATTTATCACACTTACCCGCACTGGCAATTACCGGTTCTGATCGTTTAACTTGGTTGCACGCATTAACGACTCAACATTTAGAAAAATTACAACCGGGTGATTGGCAATCTGCACTCATTCTCGATTCAAAAGGCCACATCGAGGAACAATTTGTACTTGTTGATGACGGCCAAACGACTTGGTTATTTACGGAAAGTGCGCGCGTATCAATATTAGAAAAATATTTAAATTCAATGAAATTTATGCTGCGAGTTGAAGTTAGAGATGCAAGTAGTGAAGTGGCTTTACTCCGTGCCCCTGGTATCGAGAATGAAATTGGTGGGCCGTATGCACTCGTTCCTCGATCTGAGATTGCGCAAATGTTTGAAACTTTCAATACAACTTCAATGCAGGTAGGAAGCTGGGCCCTTGATGCCATGCGCGTTGCGTCTGGTCGCCCAAGATTAGGTTTTGATACAGATAATAAAGCGATTCCAAATGAACTTGGACTTTTGAATAAGTCGGTCCATATGAAAAAAGGTTGCTATAGAGGACAAGAAACTGTTGCCAAAATCGCAAACCTTGGAAAACCACCTAGAAGATTAACGATGCTGCATTTAGATGGATCCGGAGTTACTCTTCCAACTCCGAATAGCCCAATTATTTTTAATGAAAAAGAGGTTGGATATTTAGGAACAGTAGCAAGGCATCATGAATTAGGAACTATTGCGCTTGCAGTATTAAAGCGAGCAATCCCAGCTGATGCAATTCTTACGGTTGATGGAATCCCAGCTTCACAAGAGTTAATTGTTCCAGCAGAGTAGATCGAAAAAACTATGCATACTCTTTCGCAATATTTTATAGTTGCAATAGCGGCTGTAGTAATAATGGTTGTAATAAAAAAACTTTAATAAACGAGTGCTTGAATATCAGGTTCAATAATTTCAGCTAAAAATGATGCAGCACCAGCAATCTTGATACCTTCGATTAAATCTTTCTCATTAATTCCTCTGCGCACTGCACATTGAGTGCATAAAGTGACTTTCCCGCCTGCGATGATGGCGGCCAATAAGTCAGCTAGCGGCGCAGCATGTGGCAATTCGAACTCTTGTGCTTTCCCAGGGAGTGCGAGCCAAGATGCTTCACCAGTTAGCCAAAGTGATGTTGAAATACCGGATGCGACTGCAGTTGCTGCAACTGTGAATGCTTGTGCACATCTTTCGGCGTCATCAATTCCGGCGATGCATTTAATTACTAATCCCCGTTGTGCCATGAGGTAAATCTACTCTGATGGCTCTAGGCTGTGCCAATATGGAGTTGATTTTTGCAGTCATCATTGTTGGAGCTGCAGCCTTTATTGCACTTTTTCTTGTGGGACAGTCAAGTAAAGGGCTCCGCTCTTTTTTGCGCAATAAGAAGTAAGGGGATTGGCTAAATGAGAACTTTTTCAATTCCAGAAGGTTTGCATCCGGATTTAAATCCACTGGCTTGGCTTGTTGGAACTTGGCGAGGGAAAGGCCAAGGAGAGTATCCAAACATCGAGAACTTTCAATTTGCTCATGAAATTACTTTTAATCATGATGGCCGACCTTTTCTTTCCTACTTTTCGCGCTCATGGTTAATTGATGATGAGGACGAAATAATTGCTCCTGCTGCACAAGAAACTGGTTTTTGGCGGATAAAACCTAATAATGTTTTAGAGGTAGTAATTTCGCATAGCACTGGAATATCTGAAGGTTGGGTCGGTCGATACGATGGTCCAAAAATTCAATTAGTAATGGATCAGGGATACAGCGCTCCAACTGCGAAAGTTGTTACAGCGGGAGCCCGTTTGTATGGATTAGTCGAAGGCGAACTTTTCTACGCATATGACATGGCTGCCGAAGGACAAACTTTGCAAGCGCATATCTGGTCAACTCTTCCAAGAGTTATAGAGTAAACGAGGAATAATGCCAGCAGCCCTTGCTGAAGTAATTCGAAATGAAATGGTGGAGTCAATTCATTATGGCCACCTAGTTTTACTAAATGCCAAAGGCGAAATTCAATTAGAACTTGGTGATATTAATTTGCCGATTTTTCCACGTTCATGCGTAAAGCCATTACAAGCACGAGCGATGGTTAAAGCGGGGTTAAATTTAGAGCCAAGATTATTAGCATTAGTCACCGCAAGTCATTCGGGATCTGAAACGCATATTGAAATAGTGCATCAAATTTTAAAGAGTGTTGGATTAGATGAATCTGCTTTGCAGTGCGCATTAGATAAGCCAATTGGTGAAGTCGAACGCAAAAAATGGGGAGATGCACCAGCAACTCGAATTGCCATGAACTGCAGTGGAAAGCATGCAGGGATGTTGGCAACATGTATTACCAACAATTGGCCGATTGAAAATTATCTAGCGATGGATCATCCATTACAGAAACTCATACTTAGCGAAATTGAAAGTACAGCTAGTGAAAAAAGTATTAATAAAACTTTTGATGGATGTGGAGCACCTCTATTTGCAATTTCAACTCTTGGATTAGCACGTGCAATTCAAGATGTAACACTTTCTGCAGATTCAGCTTCAATTCAGATTAGAAACGCAATGCGCGAATATCCCGAATTGGTTTCAGGGGTTGGCCGATTGACGCAACGATGGATGAGTGTGATCCCAGGACTTCTTATGAAGGAAGGTGCCGAGGGGGTACAAATCGCATCTCTTGCTGATGGCCGGACGCTGGCTTTTAAAATCTCCGATGGAGGCTTTCGCCCCTTTTCAGTAATAACAGCTGCCGCTTTGGCGCATTTCGGGGTTAAAGCCCCTGATGAGAGCATAAGTGTCTTCGGTGGCGGAGCTCCCGTTGGGTCAATTCGCGCCACTTTTTGACCTCGGTAGAGTTAGCACATGGAGTCAATTTTAAATCCGCTGGGTTCGCTATCTACCTACGTCATCTTGGCTATTTCTTTAGCAGAGTTGATTGCACTTGGTTTTGCGCTCTTTCATGCGGTGCGAACTCCATCGGCAGCATTTCCGGCGGCTAGTAAGCAATCAAAACAATTTTGGGGATTTCTACTTGGCGCAGCACTCATTGCTCGATTAACTTTTGCTTCACCGCTTGATCTATTTGGCGTAATCGCTGCAGTCGCTGCGATTGTTTATTTAGTTGATGTAAAACCTGCCGTGACAGATGTCTTGCGCGGACCGCGCTGGTAATCGATGGCCACTAAAGGTCGCATTGCGACCCTGATGATGCATACCTCCCCACTTGAACAAGCCGGTGTTGGAGATGCAGGTGGTATGAATGTTTATGTAGTTGAAAGTGCAAAACGGATTGCGAAAGCCGGAATAGAAGTAGATATCTTTACGCGAGCAAATTCCTCTGACTTGCCAGAAGTTGTTGAAATTGCAGATGGCGTAAATGTTCGGCACATAACAGCAGGTCCCTATCAAGGTTTAGCAAAAGAAGATTTACCTTCACAAATGTGCGCGATGGCAGCAGAGTTAATGCGAGTTGAAGCTGCTTTTCCAAAAGGTAGATATGACTTAATCCATTCACATTATTGGATTTCAGGACAAGTCGGATGGCTTGCTGCAGAAAGATGGAAAATTCCATTAGTCCATACGATGCACACAATGGCAAAAGTTAAGAACTTAGCACTTGCCGAAAATGAAAAGCCTGAACCAATAGCACGTGCAATCGGAGAAGAACAAGTTGTGAATGCCGCAAGTGCATTAATTGCAAATACTGATGCCGAAGCAGCAAATTTAGTTGGACTTTATAACGCGTGCCCAGATTTGGTTCATGTGGTTTCACCCGGTGTCGATTTGCAAAAGTTTTCTCCTGGTGGTGGAAAACGTGAAGCACGTACCAGACTCGGATTACCGAAAGATGCGCAAATCCTTACTTTTGTTGGCCGGCTTCAACCTCATAAGGGTCCAGAAGTATTAATTCAAACTGCCGCCGAACTGTTAACTCATGATCAAAGTTTGCGTTCAAAATTATTAGTTTTAATTATTGGTGGCGCATCTGGTTCCGGGCTAAATGAGTTAAACAGATTGAAAGAGTTGGCAAATTGGTTAGGAATTTCTGGTTCAGTTAGATTTATTGAACCTGCTTCGCAGGAAAATCTTCCGGATTGGTATCGAGCCTCAGATTTAGTTTGCGTCCCGAGTTATAGCGAATCCTTTGGCCTGGTTGCTCTAGAAGCACAAGCTTGCGGCACTCCAGTTATCGCCGCTGCAGTTGGTGGACTTCGTACTGCGGTTTCAGATGGCTTTTCTGGCTCATTAGTTGATGGTCATGATCCGAAAGCATGGAGTTCAGTTATAAGCCGGCTATTGCATGAACCTCAACGCCGCATCTTGCTTTCGATGGGCGCACTTGAACATTCAAAACGTTTTGGTTGGGAAAACACCGCACGCGGAACATTAGATATTTATGATCAATTATTGAGTAAACCAAATAGCGCATCAAACCGTTTTCTTGCGTGATCATGATGGGCGCGCGTGAAACCATCCTTGAGAGTATTGCTGAACATAAATTAGAGTTTGAAGAGCCGATTGAAAATACAATTATTGTTACTTTGCCAGGAATTAAAAAATTACAAACGCATTGCGTGTTAATAATTGGTCAGCACTCTTTGAGTATTAATGCTTTCGTAATTCGAAAACCTGATCAAAATCAAAGTCAGATTCATGAGTGGTTACTTCACAAAAATATTAATCTTTATGCCCTCTCTTACGCTGTAAATGAATTAGGGGATATTTACTTAGTTGGAAGATTGCCACTTTCCTCGGTAACTTTAAGCGAATTAGATCGGATATTTGGAGCAGTGCTCGAGTATTGCGATACAACTTTTAACACATTGCTTGAGATGGGTTTTGCAGATGCAATCAGACGTGAGTGGGCTTGGCGTTTGAGTCGTGGGGAGTCGATGGAGAATTTGAAAGCCTTTGCGCATCTTGTTGAGGCAGAAAGGTAGGATTAACGCTATGGCCTACAAGTTAATTTTATTGAGACATGGTGAAAGCGAGTGGAACGAAAAAAATCTATTCACTGGCTGGGTAGATGTGCGTTTAACTCAAAAAGGTGAAGAAGAAGCGGTACGAGCCGGAGAATTGTTTAAGGAACACAATTTATTGCCTGAGCTTTTACATACTTCACTTTTGCGACGGGCCATAAATACTGCAGAAATTGCTTTGAATGAAGCTGAACGTCACTGGATCCCAGTTCGCAGATCTTGGAAATTGAATGAGCGACATTACGGGGCGCTTCAAGGAAAAGATAAAAAAGCCACACTTGCTCAATACGGAGATGAACAATTCCAGTTATGGCGCAGATCATTTGATGTGCCACCACCACCGATTGAAGATGGCGACGAATTTAGTCAAGTTAACGATCTGCGGTATCAGGAGTTAGGAAATCTGATTCCTAAAACTGAATGTTTAAAAGATGTTGTTCAAAGGTTAATTCCATATTGGGAGCAAGAGATTATTCCTGATCTAAAAAGTGGAAAAGTAACGCTAGTGACTGCTCATGGAAACTCACTCCGAGCTCTAGTAAAACATTTGGACGGAATAAGCGATCAGGATATTGCTGCACTAAATATTCCAACTGGAATCCCATTGCTGTACGAGCTAGATGATAATTTCAAACCAATAACAAATGGCGGCAAATATCTGGATCCGGCCGCAGCCAAGTCGGCAATAGAGGCTGTTGCCAATCAAGGGCGTAAATAAGTTCTGCGAATTTTGTGTGAATAGTCGGAGATAGTGGATTTTAAGCAGAAAAAACAGATGAAATGCTTTACCTTTCACTATGCGAAAAAAAATTGCGGTTGCACTGACGGCGTTATTTATTCTTAATTCTTTTTTTACTATTCCAAAGGTGCAAGCTGCAAGTAAAAAATTTACGCTTACATCTCCGGTGGTTAAAGAAAAAGGAATGCTACCGGCCGAGTACACCTGCGATGGAGCAAGTGCAACGCCGGAATTGCGATGGAGCAACCCTCCTAAAGGAAGTAAAAGTTTTGCATTATTGATGTCGCACATTCCACCAACTGGTCCAGGTGGACTAGAAACCCCTCATTGGTATTGGATAATTTGGGATATCCCCACAAATATAAAATCTCTTCCAAAAAATGGTACTTCTATTGGAAAAATCGGCGGGAATAGCGTCAACAGAAATATTGGATATGCACCACCGTGTTCAAAAGGTCCAGGTGAAAAACTTTATACCTACACACTTTATGCACTTTCAAAATCTGCAAACCTTGGTGACGCCTCAACAGCATCGGTTAATCGAGAAATCCTTTTGAGCGCAATTTCAAAAATAACATTAGGCAAAGCGACATTAAATGTTAATTACACGAGAGCTGAAGGGGCAAGCGATGCACCACCACCTCCACCACAATAATCACGAAATAACTTTTCCTTCAGAGATAACTCGAAGAGCGTTAATTAAGGGAATCGGGATAGGTGTTGGTGCTTCATTACTTGGCTCACTAGCCATAGATGATTCTTTTGCGGCGACCAGTACGCTCGCAGGTTTTGATGCATTTTCAAAATCAGTGAAAACGCTCAAATCTGGAAAGTATTACTTAGTTGAGTCAAATGGAATTCCGAGCCACAGCATGATGGTTGGCATTACTAATTGGCAACAACAAGTTCCAACTGTCCAACCATATACAGGTGACAATTCTTGGAAAATTCCGGTTAAGCCGGTAATTTCAAAAAATCCTATCTCTGCTAAAAATAATCTATTTCGTGGAGCTATTGCCTTAGCGGTAAATGGCATACCCATTTTTAATGCGTTCAACAATCGAGGCGAAGATTCGTATTTAATTGGTGAGTTAGATGATTGGGGTGGGCATTGTGGGCGCGCTGATGATTATCACTATCACATAGCTCCATTACATTTGCAAAAAATTGTGGGCAAGAAAAAACCCATCGCTTATGCCCTGGACGGATTCCCGATATATGGCGAAGTCGAAGTCGACGGGAAAGCAGTAAAGGGGCTTGATGAATTTAATGGGCATTATGATTCAAAGAAGAATTACCACTATCACGGTACAAAAACGTATCCGTATATAAATGGTGGAATGCGTGGGGTTGTAACAGTCGCAGAAGGTCAAATTTCACCACAACCTGAGACCCGTCCATTCAGGGAGGCTGGAGCTCCATTGCGAGGGGCAAAAATAACGGCTTTCGAACAAGCAGGTGCAACTGCTTATGCTCTAACTTACAAAGTAAATGAGCTTGAAAGTAAAATTGAGTATTCCACGACTTTGGCATCGGTAGAAATGAAATTTACAGATAGCGCAGGCGCCATAGTTCAAGAGAGTTACCAAAGACGATGAAAAAATTAATTTCTTTTCTACTCTTTTTTACTTTAATTATTCAATTATCGCCAGCAAATGCTGCAAATAAGAGCATTTCTTTTACTGCAGAAGTTTGGGCAGATAATTGGTTTGCACTCTATATAAACGGCAAGCTAGTTGGCGAAGACTCAGTGCCGATAACAACCGAAAGATCCTTCAATTCTGAGCAAATAACTTTCAAAGCTACCTATCCATTAACAATCGGATTAATCGGTAAAGATTTTAAAGAAAATGATTCTGGGTTAGAGTACATAGGAAGTAATCGTCAACAGATTGGCGACGGTGGGGTCATTTTACAAATAAAGGAATCAAAATCTGGAAAAGTTGTTGCAACTACTGGTAAGAAATGGCGAGTACTTGCGATACAACAAGCTCCACTGAATAGCGAGTGCGTTACATCTAATGACCCTTTGAGGGATTGCAAATCTGTGGAAAAATTAATTCCAGCAACTTGGTTTAAAATCACTTATAGTGATTCTGGTTGGCGGTTTGCGCGTGAGTACTCGGAATCTGAAGTAGGAGTCAAAGATGGTTACCTGGATATCGATTGGGATCAAAAGGCAAAATTAATTTGGGGTGCGGATTTAAAAGTAGACAACACCCTTTTGTTTAGATACAAAGTAAGTGGTAAGTAATTTACTCTTTCGGAGCGTATGCCCCAGTGACCATAAAATATACTCTTCTTGCAATTGAAACAGCATGATCACCAAAGCGCTCGTAATATCTACCGATTAGTGTCATATCAATCGCCGTTTCAATTCCATGTGGCCAAGCATCATCAAGTAACGCAATAAAAAGTTTACGATGAAGCATGTCGAGCTCATCATCATCTTTTTCAAGTTCAAGAGCCAAAACCGTATCTCTGCTTGAAATTATGATGCCAGTTTTCTTACAAATCTTGGAAGCAGCAGCACCCATCTCCTGAATGGTTAATAGGAGTTCAGGTGGAACCGCAGTTGCGGGGTAACGCATGCGGGCAGATTTCGCGATGTGGTGTGCGAGATCTCCCATCCGTTCAAGATCAGCACTCATACGAAGTGAAACAACTAGAGCGCGTAGGTCACTTGCAACAGGTTGTTGCCTTGCCATCAAATCAATTGTTTGGGCGTCAAGTGCATGTTGGATTTCATCAATTTGGTTATCTTCCGCGATGACTTGTTCGGCGATTGCAAGGTCAGCAGTCAAAAGTGCATGAGTTGCTTGCTCAATTGCCTTATTAACGCGGTGGCTTAAATCGACCAAGGTGTTATTTATGGCATCTAACTCTTCGTGAAAGGCATCGCGCATGGCTGAACTTTACTTTGGAATAGGGCTCAGAGGAAGGACATTTGTGAACATTGGCTGAACTCCACCTGAATATCATTTTCTTTTACCTTAATGCAAAGTAAATTTTGAATAGATAGCCAGCGAAACTCTCTACGATATAGGCATGGGATTAGCCCGCCGTAGGTTAGAGAAGTTACAGCACTCTGGAGGCATACTCTCGAGTGGCGCCATGGACGTCTTGGAGACCTTGGACTCGTCTGTGATTGTTTTGGCTCCGGGAAATGCAATTTTGTATACATCCAGCTCTGCCGTACAAATTGGATTAATAAAAGACGGGAAGTTAATTAGCGAAGAGCTTCTTGCGTTAATTCGAGTAGTACGTCGCGAAGATAAATCACAAGAAGGAAATATCGAAATTCCACGTGGACCGGTCGGCGAAGGCATAAAAAATTTAGTAGTAAAAGTTACACTGCTAGGGAAAGACGGATTAGTTTTAATTGTGGCAGATGATGTCAGCGAAGAAGATCGAATTGATAGTGTCAGGCGAGATTTTGTGGCAAATATTTCACATGAACTTAAAACCCCAATTGGAGCACTTTCAATTTTAAGCGAAGCAGTTTTGCAAGCCAGCGATGATCCTGCGATGGTTAAGCACTTTGCCATGAAAATGGGACAAACCGCGAATCGCTTAACTGAATTAGTGCAACAAATTATCTCACTTTCAAGGTTGCAAGATACTGATCCACTTACTGGTGCATCACCCGTAGGTATTTCATCTGTGATAGATATTGCTGCAGCACAAAGCCAAACTAATGCTGAGGCCCGGGGGATAGATATAGCGCTAGATTCAGAAATCCATGCACCAGTTTTTGGGGATCGAGAACAATTAGTTATGGCACTGCACAACTTAATTGAAAATGCTATTAATTACAGTCCTGAGAAAACAAGAGTCACTATCTCCGCCAGAATAGTTGAGAATCTTGTAGAAATAGTTGTGAAAGATCAGGGAATTGGAATAGCCGAGCGCGAGCAAACGCGAATATTTGAAAGATTTTACCGAGTTGATCCGGCAAGATCCAGAGAAACCGGTGGCACGGGGCTAGGACTTTCAATCGTAAAACATGTAGTTGCAAATCACGGTGGGGATGTCTCTGTATGGAGTCAAGTTGGTGAAGGAAGCTCCTTTACCTTGCGCTTGCCGCTTATTGAAAATGGATCGAAAACAAAGGAGACCTTATGACAAAGATATTGGTAGTCGAAGATGAAGATTCATTTTCTGATGCCCTCGCTTTCTTGTTGCAAAAAGAGGGGTTTGAAACTGCCATTGCTGATACCGGCCCAAAAGCGATTGCAGAATTTGAAAAAGGTGGAGCGGATCTAATCCTGTTGGACTTGATGCTCCCGGGCTTAAATGGAACAGAAGTTTGCCGACAGATTAGAACTCGTTCACAAGTTCCAATCATCATGCTAACTGCCAAAGATACTGAAGTAGATAAAGTGGTTGGCCTTGAACTTGGAGCTGATGATTACGTAACTAAGCCATACTCCTCAAGAGAGTTGATCGCCAGAGTTCGGGCAGTACTACGCCGCCAGGAAGAACCAGATGAAGTTAGCGGTGTGCTTGTTGGTGGCAATGTTCGAATGGATATTGAGCGTCATATCGTGAGCGTTGATAATATTGCGATTTCATTACCCTTGAAGGAGTTTGAATTACTTGAATTTTTAATGCGTAACTCGGGAAGAGTTCTGACCAGAATCCAACTTATTGATCGAGTCTGGGGTAGTGATTACGTCGGCGATACAAAAACACTTGATGTGCACGTAAAGCGATTGCGCGCAAAAATTGAGAAGGATCCAGCTAACCCTGAAATGATTGAGACCGTACGAGGACTTGGTTATAAATTTCTCGGTTAGAAAGCTTAATTAATTTGCTAGTTAATTAGCTAGTGGGGCCCCACTAACAGATGCAAACTCTGCACTTTTTTCCCGGACCAAAAGATCTACTTTTAATTTACCAGACCCCGAGAAAGTAAATTCAACTGGTACTCGATCACCAATTTTTGCATTTAATTCAGGGAATATTGCTATTGCATTTGCGCTATCTCCAGAGAACACTGCTTTGCCACCGATATTAAGCGCTGGTGCAAAAGGAGTTAACGTTGCATCAACACTATTTGCAGTTATCGCACCTATGCGATCATTTTTCGTTCCATTGTTTACAACAGTTCCAACAAGAACTGCACTTCCATCCGGTTGGGCTACAAGAAGAACATTTACCATTCGAAGATCGCCGATATTTGCTTCAATACCATCTGTGAGTTGAGAACTTAAACGGGTCTGAGCATCCGGACCAGCACCACAACCAGTTAATGCAAAAAGAGTGGCTATGGCCAATGTTGCTATAGATGCTTTAGCTACTTTGCGCACGGCAGGTATTCTCCTTGGCTGAGGCGGTAAATGCGAAATCCTAAATTGGGCACAGATTTACATATTTTGTCAACCACAATTTAGCGAAAAATATAGCCTCCTACCTGCATAGATAGTAAAAATTCGGCGCGTTCTTACTCACATTTGACTGGTAGACTTAGCTCTATAAATTACCCCAAGAACGCCCTCGAAAGGCCTTAAATGTCATTTAAAGTTGGCGAAACAGTCGTTTATCCGCATCATGGAGCAGCTCTAATCGAAGCGATTGAGACTCGGACCATCAAGGGCGAAGAGAAGATTTACTTAGTTTTGAAGGTGACTCAAGGTGATTTAACTGTACGAGTCCCAGCCGAAAATGTTGATTTAGTTGGAGTGCGCGATGTCGTTGATAGCGCGGGGCTAGATCGAGTATTTGGAGTTTTGCGTCAGCCATATACAGAAGAGCCAACAAATTGGTCACGTAGATACAAGGCAAATCTTGAGAAACTTGCTTCTGGAGATGTAATTAAAGTTGCTGAAGTCGTACGCGATCTCTATCGCCGCGATTTAGATCGTGGACTTTCTGCCGGTGAAAAACGGATGCTTGCTAAAGCTCGTCAAATTTTAATTAGTGAGCTAGCGCTCGCCGAGAAAACAGATGAGATGAAAGCTGAAGTTATTCTCGACGAGGTACTTGCCTCCTAATCGGCTGACACATGGGAATAAATGGCGAATTTTTTTCGGCAATAATTCCAGCAGCAGGTAGTGGTGATCGTCTCGGCCAGTCAGTTCCAAAATCACTTGTTGTCATAAATGGCAAAACTTTAGTTCAAAGAGCGGTTGAATCAATCTTGCCGCATGTTGAAGAAATAATTATTGCCGCACCAAAAGATTTTGAGCTAGAAATTTCTGGATTATTTTCAGATAACAAAAAAATTAAAGTTATCTCTGGTGGCGAAGTACGCAGCAAGAGTGTCGCTGCAGCACTTTCTCAAGTTAATGAAAATGCCGACTACATTTTGGTACATGACGCAGCTCGCTGTTTTGCAACGCAAGCACAAACCATGCGAGTGATTGATGCTTTGCTTGCAGGGGATCATGCAGTGGTTCCGGGGATTGAAGTAGTAGATACGATTAAAGTTATTGATTCAAATAATTTTGCGGAATCAACCCCATCGCGTTCAACGCTAAGAGCAGTACAAACCCCACAAGGTTTTAGCGCCCGAATTTTGCATCGAGCACATCAATCTGGAAATGATGCAACTGATGATGCAACATTGGTGGAAGCACTTGGGATTGCAGTAAGAGTTGTCCCCGGAGAACCAAATGCACATAAAATTACAACGCCAGCTGACTTAGAGTGGGCAAAGAGATTGGCGGAAACAAATGAGTGAAATATTTACTGGAATAGGTTTTGATGCTCACAAATTTGGCGAGAAAAAGGGAGCATGGATTGCTTGCCTTGAATGGCCTGAGAGTTTGGTATGTGAGGGACATTCCGATGGAGATGTTGTAGCGCATGCAATCTGTGATGC
>Ga0194055_10002846_pt1 | contig 13561 bp, 14 predicted proteins | sample SepL449m_MetaG_FD_155482 | JGI IMG/M metagenome (GOLD analysis project Ga0194055, IMG submission 155482) | Anoxic zone freshwater microbial communities from boreal shield lake in IISD Experimental Lakes Area, Ontario, Canada - Sep2016-L442-9m | ecosystem: Environmental > Aquatic > Freshwater >... | reverse complement strand
CAACTCAACTACGCCGGCATCCGGGCCGACCTCGTTCCGGCTGTGGCTGATCGTGCCCCAAGCAAACAGGGAAAAATGCTTCCGGGAAGCCACATCCCCGTAATCAGCCCCGAGCAGCTGGCGTCAGAGGGTGCCGACGCCCTTCTGGTTTTGCCGTGGAACCTGATCGAAGAAGTGCGGGAGCAGATGCCCGGCACTGAGCTGGTTACGGCCATCCCTGAGGTGCGTCATTGGCATGGAGTCCGTTGAAATGAACAGCAACCAGATCCGCAAGATCCCCTACACCAAGCCCTCGATCACATCGCTTGAGGTGGAATTTGCCACGGATGCAGCAGCGAATGGCTGGGGCGAACATTGCTACGACTACATCATTCGCTTTGAAGAGGCCTTCAAAAAACACCTGGGTGTGAAATACGCCATTGCCACCAGCAGTTGCACCGGTGCCCAGCACATGGGCATGCATGCCCTCGGAATCAGGCCTGGTGATGAGGTGATCATGGCCGACACCAACTGGATCGCCACCGCGGCTCCGATCGTGCACCTGGGCGCCACACCGGTGTTTGTGGACATCCTGGCGGACAGCTGGTGCCTCGACCCGGAACAGGTGGAGGCTGCGATAACACCCAACACCAAGGCGATCGTGGCGGTGCATCTCTACGGCAATCTCTGTGATATGGATGCGCTACTGGCGATCGGCGAGCGTCACGGCATCCCCGTGATTGAGGATGCGGCAGAAGCTGTGGGGTCGGTGTATCACGGCATGAGGGCCGGCAGCATGGGTCGGTTTGGGGCCTTTTCTTTCCATGGCACCAAAACCATCACCACAGGGGAAGGCGGGATGTTTGTCACCAACGACCCTGATCTCTACGAGCAAGTGCTAACACTCTCCAACCATGGGCGTGCTCGGCATCAAAGCAAACAGTTTTGGCCCGACATGGTGGGCTTCAAATACAAGATGAGCAATATCCAAGCAGCCATCGGCTGCGCGCAGATGGAGCGCATCGAGATCCTCACCCGCGTGAAGCGGGGGATCTTTGCAATGTATCAGGACTATCTGAAGGATCTGCCGATCCGGATGAATCCTGAGCCGGAAGGCTGCTTAAACGGGTACTGGATGCCCACGTTTGTGGTTGAGGAGAAAATTCCCTTCAATCGTGAAAACTTGATGCACGAGCTCAAATCGAAGGGTGTGGACGCCAGGGTGTTCTTTTGGCCGCTCAGCTCAACCTCTACAGGTGGACGGAAGGCTATGAACAAGCCTTACCTCTCAGAAAAGATTCACCTACGAGCCTTGAACCTTCCATCCCATCACAACCTTTCGGACGAGGACGCCAACTTTGTAAGTAGCAGCATCCATTCCCACTTCGCTCAACGAGGTTGAGAATTGATGAACATTTCTCAGCCAAAGGTACTCATCTGGGGGATTGCCGGTGCATCTCTTGGGATGGAGATTGCGAAATCGTTGGTCAACGATGGAAGTTTCGACGTGAGGGGTGTAGACATCAGCCCGCAAGCCTACGGACACTTTTCAGGCTATTTCAATCGAACATATCAAGTGGACAGGGAAACATGTGCCAGCGACATATGCAAAACCATTGCCGACGACCACATTGATTTCCTGATTGCTGGCGGGGACATCGTGGCGAGGCTTTGCGCAAGGATTTCTAAGGAGATCAAGGCAGCGGGAGCCACGTATGTTGGCAACAATCAAGCCACTGTTCAGGTCTGTTCAGACAAATACACATGCCTCGAGCTTCTTGCAAGCAAAGGGGTTCCATGCCCCCAGACCCATCTACTATCAAAAATCGACATCTATTCAAGTACTACAATCTACCCGTTGATCGTTAAGCCGCGAATACAGAGTGGAGGGTCGCGGGGGATCAACATCTTCTACGGTCCTGACGATCTCCATAGCTTTTTGAATCAACAGAAAGATGATGCAAGCGAATGGGTCTGCCAAGAGTACCTAAAGGATTCCGGCAACGAATTAACAATCGGCGTACTTTCTCACACCAACGGAACAGCAGCTGGATCGATCCTGCTTCGAAGAACATTTCAGAACATGATCTCGGTTCATGATCAAAGCCAGAACCATCTGATTTCATCTGGATCATCGCAAGGAGAGTTCTATCGTGACAAGAAGGTAGAAGCAGCGGCGATACACATCGCCAACGCCGTTGGCAGCACTGGCCCGTTAAACATTCAGTGCCGCCTCAAAGACGGGCAAATTATGCCGTTTGAAATTAACCCACGATTTTCAGCATCAACCCACCTTAGAAGCCTGGCAGGAGTGAATGAAGTGTCACTCTATCTAAATCATCTACTATCTGGCTCTTCCATAAACTATCCAGAGCCAATGGAAGGGCTCGCCCTCCGTTCATTTACGGAATGCTTTGTACCGTCGGAAGGAGATAAGTAGCATGTTCTCGGTGATCTACGATGACAGAATCGCCGTTGCCAGCATCTTCGATGCCATTCCTGCAGGCTGGAATGTTGTTGATTGCAGGCCATTGATTGATGGCCCCGGCAATGCAGATGAGCTGGTTCAAGAAATTCTCGCGATCGGTCTGAATCAAATAAGAGAAAGCAAGAAGGTCTGCTTTGCGTGTGACTACGGTCATTCACGCAGCAACTTCGTGGCCGCGCTGGCCATTAGCAAGATTGGCAACATCGCCTTAAAAGACGCGATCTCTATTACAAAAGCAAACCATATTGAATCGTCAATTAAATCCTGCCTACTTAGATTTCATGGACAAGGCGATCGCAACCACATACCACCCAAGGCGTATGCAATAACAGGCTCAGCCACACCACTTGGTCGGCTAATCAAAAAAGAAATTAGAGCAAAGCTGAAAGACGCCACAATTATTGATGCTGACGACCCCCCGAGCACTGAAGGAATACACGATTTAACCGAGGGGACTCTACTCAAGTATCAGATTACGGATGTATTTCATTGCGCCTATCCAGTGCCAATGAATTCATACGAAAGCTCCCAAAAATCCTATCATCAGCTGATTAACCTACTGCAGGCCTGCATTAAATCGGATTGCTTCTTACACTACTTATCATCGTGGAATGTCTTCGAGGGATCAACAGCGAATATAGTCGATGAGAGCACACAGCCATCCCCGTTCTCTCCCTATTCACAAGCCAAGTGCATACAAGAGCAACAACTAGAGTATGCGTTTAAATCCAGCGGATTGCAGTATAGAGCATACAGAATGCCGTGCCTTCTATCCAGAGACGGCTGTCCACCTCGCTTCCTGATGTATATGGCTGATTGCGCTGTACAAGGAAAAGATATCTATGTCCATAAGTACATCAATGGCTACCCTGTCGTTCCAATACTAGATGCAGATGATGCTGTAGAACTACTGTTGGACAAAGTGCTGTATTCACAAACTGCTGATAGGATTATTCATATCTGTGGCGGCACATCCAATCTCTCTGTTGCGGAGCTAGGGCGAAGGACCGCTTCAAAATACAACATAAAAGTGATTGAATCTCCTGTCAGTCGGGTGACAATGACCGGAACTTTTAAGAGCAAATACCAACCAGACGACAAAACTGTCCAAACAGGGTCATTCAAGCAAAAGCTCGATCCAATAGAGTTCTTGGATCATGTCATAAAAGAGATCCGATTGTCGGCTGAACCTGGCTAGCCTCAAATCGACGATGTTAATATGTAGCCTATGTCCAGGCTATCATGCCTTCCACAAGACGCGGAGGACGTGCTAAGGTTTCGAAAATGTCATGGAACGGAAATGAGCCAAGAGCTTGCTCACCAACAACAATTTAAGTGGTCAAGAACTGCATATCACCCGGAATACAACAAGCAACTCTCGAAATACAAAGTACTGTCATGTCTAGAACAAGCTTCGCTTTACTGCAAAGAAGATAAGTCACACACAAAGTCACTACTTGATGTGGCATGCGGAGACGGTTATATTACAGAGCAGCTGTTCTCTTCCTTCAACAAGGTAGTTGGCATTGACGCCAATTCTGTGGTCTTGGAAAAGGCAAGGCAAAGGGTACCCGGCGCAGAGTTTCATGTTGCACTCGCAGAAGAATATTCTACAACCGAGTACTATAATGTGATCACCCTTCTTGACTTGCTGGAGCACGTTCAATCACCCATTAACCTCCTAAAGCACCTCAAGACATTCCTCAAGCCAGATGGCATTATGATAGTTCATGTTCCAAATGCGAAAGCCATTAACAGAGAACTAAATGTCCTGATGGGTAGCCTTACTCACTGCGAAGAACTGTCTCCCTTTGACATTGAAGTTGCTGGGCATCGACGCTCATACTGCATGAAGTCATTGCTTGAGGATGTACAGGGAGCAGGCTTAATCCCAGTCGATCATGGCGGCATTTTCCTAAAACTTCTTTCTACGCCCCAAATGGACTTTTTGTTATCTGCCAGTCAATGGGACAACGCAGAACACGGATGGGGAAGATCTGGAGACAAGACAATTGATTGGAAAGAGCGCTTCTGCGAAGCAAGCTACCGACTTGGCCTGGAACATCCTGAAATGTGTAATGTACTGTCTGTGACCTGCATGCTACCCAAGCAAATGTAAACCCTTCGCGAAGCTATCTTCCCAAACATCACTCGCTCATCATTGCATGACCAAAGAGATTGCTGAATCATCCCTTGTTGAAGGCCTGAAATTACAGGCTCGGTCGTGGTCCATGCTGACAAACCTGATTGGCTATACTTATAAATTCAAGTGGTTGGGCAGGCATATAATCCAGTATCCCCAGGATATTCTTGCATTTCAAGAAATCGTTGCCGAGATCAAGCCAGATCTCATCGTCGAGACAGGCATCGCTCATGGCGGTTCCCTAGCGCTGTCAGCCTCGTTGCTGTGCCTCTTGGATGTCATGGAGGGCCTTGAACCACGCCATTCACCCCGCAAGGTCGTTGGAATCGACATTGACATACGGCCCCACAACCGCAAAGCCCTCGACGAACATCCACTCCGCTTCAAAATGGAACTAATTGAAGGATCATCAATTGATCCAGCCATCATCAAGCAAGTGCGAAGCCATGCCGGAGGCGCCGAGCGTGTGCTGGTTTCCTTAGATTCCAATCACACCCATGAGCATGTGCTTGCAGAACTGAATGCCTATGCCGACTTGGTCTCAGTTGGGAGCTACTGCATCGTATTCGACACCGCCATTGAAGACCTGCCGGCTGGGTCCTTCCCAGACCGCCCCTGGGATGTCGGAAACAATCCCAAGACAGCGGTGCATGAATGGCTGAAAAAACATCCAGAGTTTAAAATCGATAAGGATATTGACAATAAGTTGCTGATCAGCGTGGCGCCAGATGGGTATTTAAAGAGGGTGGGCTGATGACAAGCCACTCACAGGATGAAGACTCTACAAAGAGTGGACACTTCACAGGTGTGTTTTGGCGGCAACGGTTCTGCGCTGCCAAGCTTAATTTGCTATTTCAGGCTGGCAAACTGGGCACGAAGACTTTCGTGGAGAACTGTCAACCTCTATGGGAGTAGAAGACCTCATGCTTAAAGCATACTTCTGTGACAATTCCCCAGAGACGCCAGCTACGTCTCCTTTTCAAGTCAATTTGACAAGAAGTAAACACCAAAGCCATAAGGCATTAAGCAAAAATCCAAGTAAAACATTTCCAAAGCACGAGTTTCCTGCGTCATCACGCATTACAATGCCAATGAGCAATGAAGTCACTGCATTGAGAAATGTTCACAGCAACCAAACGCATTACGACGCAAAAAGCGCCATCATTATCAATCTGCATAGGAGTGCCAACATATAATCGCCCAGATCTGCTAGAAAGAGCGCTTGCCTCGATTGCTGCCCAAATCAAGCAGCCTGATGAGGTCATCATCGGAGACAACTCGAGAGATGACGCCTCAGAAAAAGTCTACGCACGATGGAAGCCATATATAACGTATCTCCAATACATTAGGCACGCAGAGAACATTGGTCCAGCTGGCAATTTTCTTGCTCTGGTAGAGGCTTCATCCTCGTCACACTTCATGTGGCTTGCAGATGATGACGCACTCGATCCAAATCATCTACGGATAGTCAAGGATTTTCTAGCTATCAACCCAAGCGTCCAGTTCCTTGGTTGGGGATTTCAAGTGCGTAACTATGTGACCGGAAGCACTGAACATCCATCGTACCTTCCATCTATTACCTTGAACAAGGGGGGCTTCGAGAACGCATGCTCTTATCTGGATCAACCAATATCTTGTTACTTTTATGGATTATATGATCGCAGCATTCTTCGCAAGTCGCCGCTGAGAAGATGGCATGAACGCAAGGAAACCTTTGACTGGATGGACGTGGCCTTTGTTATGCATATCATTCTCAACTACAAGTCTCACTTTCTGCCCGATAGTCTTGTTACCTATGGCATTGATGAAGCCGTTAGGCCTCGGAAAGGGAGTGAAGGCCAATCCGTAAGCGCATACTCCCCTATGCCTTGGCTAAGGCATGGTACGATGATAATACTTAGGTCCTCAAGACTTAGCCTTCTTGAGCGCCTGCGGATTCTACCAAAGTTTATTTATGCTTGGAAAAATACTACGTCGGCTGCTATCAAGGGCAAATAATAATTCATCAGCTGAGTCCGATTCATTGCTCGATTCGGAGAGCCTTGAAGCCAATAGCTATAGACGCGACACCTTCTCTCAGTGCGGCGAAGACATAATAATCGACTTCATTGCAAGACAATGCGGCATTGGCATCTCAACCTATTTTGATATTGGCGCAAATCATCCGTTTGAATATAGCAATACATACCTATTTTACTCACGCGGAGCATCCGGGATTTGTGTTGAGCCGATACCATCCATGGCCGAGAAATTTAGCCTTGCTCGTCCGAGAGATACGGTAATTCGCAATGTAATATCTTCAGATGATAAGCCAGTTTCATTTTTCGTCCTTGAGCCCTCAACCCTCAGTACTCTGGATCCATTAGCACTAGATCGCGCACTAAGCACCCCCGGAGCTGAGCTTATTGATACAATTAATGTGATGCCATTAAGCCTAAACAAGCTATTTGAGCAGCACGGTGTTCCACAACTCTTATGCATCGATGTCGAGGGAGGTGACATGGATGTACTTTCCACTTGGGATACATCAATATATCGGCCACCTTTGCTTTGTGTGGAAGACCTTGAATATGCTTCAACGCGAACATTAAGGCGTCCCACTGGAGTTACAGATCATCTCCTCCGCAATGGCTACATGTTGTTTGCCAATACGTTCATAAACAGCATATTAGTTGATGCAAGCATATGGGTAGAAGAGGCTTAACGTCATATGGATTTCAAAAAGATCATCAAGCCAGTCGTCCATTTCAAGAGAGCTATTGATCGACAACTCTATGGGATAAATATATCACTCAAGAACTCAGTCGGATCGTTTCGCCAATGGATTTCGATAACTCGAAGAATTAATAGTGCTGACTTAACAACTGGTACTTCTAATTCCACATCGAGAGATCAATGGGTTGAGCAGGTTCTTTCTGAGATACCCGCGCAGTCTAAGCTTTTAGATGCTGGAGCGGGAGAACAGAAGTATCGAAAATATTGCACTCATCTTGACTATGTTTCGCAAGACAATACTGAATATGATGGCCATGGAGATGGTCATGGTGGGCACGTCGAAAGTTGGAGCTATGGAGCTACCGACTACATTTGTGATATTGCTAATATACCTGCTGAGACTGCAGGCTTTGACGCTATTCTTTGCACAGAGGTTTTGGAGCATCTACCTGATCCCATTGCAGCGATAACTGAGTTGGCTCGTTTGCTGCGCCCGGGCGGCATTTTACTTTTAACTGCTCCTTTTTGTAGCTTTACTCATTTCTCGCCGCATTTTTATTCCACCGGATTCTCGCGCAATTGGTATCTATACCACCTTGGTGCACTGGGATTCACTGAAATTGAATTAATCCCCAATGGCAACTTTTTCGAATATGTCGCTCAAGAACTCAGAAGAATTCCCATAGCTTGCTCACAACATTATTGCTCCTGGCGATCAAGGCTTGCCATTTTAACATTGTTGTCTTTTCTGCAACGATGTTCCTTACGTGATACTGGATCAAGCGAATATGCCTGCTATGGCTGGCATGTCAAGGCCGTAAAAAGCGGCATTTCCACGCAAGATAAATCATAATGAATTGCCCTCCCCTCTTGTCGGTCATCTTGCCTGTATACAATGGGGGAAAGTATCTACACGCGGCAATATCAAGCATCTTAATGCAGACTTACAGCGATTTTGAGGTCATCGTAATTAACGACGGCTCTCTTGATGACTCAGGATCAACGGTTCACAGCTTTAACGACTCTCGAATCCGATACATTGAGCAGACCAACCAAGGCCTTGCAGCCACCCTAAATCGAGGCATAGATTTGGCTCATGGTGTCTACGTGGCTCGCCAAGACCAGGACGACATCTCCCTGCCTTATCGTTTAGCGAAACAGGTGGCCTACATGCAGGCCCATCCTGAATGCGGGCTGCTCGGCACCTGGGCTCAGATTATGGAAATCGAGAAACTATCGGATCGTTTTCATCGCCATCCCACGGATCCAGGCGAACTGCGTTATCACCTCTTGTTCAATAACCCATTTGTTCACAGCTCAGTGATGCTGAGAAAATCGGTGTTAGACCAGATCGGTGGCTACAGCACAGATCCAGAGCGTCAGCCACCGGAAGACTACGAGCTGTGGTCGCGCATATCGCGAGTAGCGGAAGTCTCCAATCTCCCCGAAAGCCTTCTGATCTATCGGGAAATCCCTTCGAGCATGTCTCGAACAGGAGTCGCGCCGTTTCAACAACGACTGATTGCACTTAGCGCTGAAAACATTGCCTTAGCAACCGGATCCCAAGTTAATGACCCCAACATTAAAGCTATCGCGGCCATCACACATGGAGCCACAAATCTCCTCGACAATACGCCTGATTTCAAGGCGATACGGTTAATTCTAAATAAAGCGACCAACCAGTGCAGCAGCAATGTTGAGACACGCTCCATGCTGCGCCGAGATGCCGATCTGCGTCTCACGAACCTGCGTGCAGCCTGGCTGGCTTACCGCAGCCCACTGGGAGCGGCGCTGCTGAGACAGAGCCGTTTAAGGACGCTGGCCAAGCTGCTCGTGAGGGCATGGGCAACTCTCAATCGAGCCTGAACAAGGTTGGTGATTTTGACAGCAACCTCTAGAGTCTAAGGTGCTGAAGCTCTAGGGTCTTCTACAAGTCTGATGACTCCGCGCTAAAGCGCTACACCAGTCCGCAAGTACTCTGGTCCTCATGGGTATCCGATCACGTCTTCGCTCCATCCTCACCAAGGACCAGCAGCCTTCCCCGATAGCCTCAACGCTTAGCGCCCACCCTGAAAATCCCACCCGCAATGCTGCCTGCAGCGAGTTTGAGGTGAATGGCTGGGAACTCTCTGAATTCATATGTCAGCGAATCGTGCCGGTAGTAGGCGTGCATCCATTTCCCCTGCAAGAGCTGCTGCTGATGTGCGGTGCGGTGACGCGGGTGCAGCCACCAATGATCTTCGAGTGGGGTACAAATATTGGCAAGTCAGCACGAATTTTTCACGAGGTCTGTCAGCACTATGCAATACCAGCAGCCATTCACTCCATTGATCTACCCGATGACATCGATCACGTGGAACACCCCCACTCAGAGCGGGGAGCATTGGTTAGAGATATTCAACAAGTGCAACTCCACCAGGGTGATGGCCTGTCCACATCCCTCAAGATATGGGAAGAGGGAGGATCCCCTCCAAGCCCTTTGTTCTTTATCGATGGTGATCACAGCTATGCCAGTGTGAAGCGGGAGCTTGAATCGGTAGTCAGGGCTATTCCAAGTGCTGCAGTATTATTGCATGACACTTTTTATCAGTCGGCAGAATCAGGATACAACGTCGGGCCCTTTCAAGCCATCGAAGAAGTACTCGCCAACAATCCATCGAACTTCACGGTCGTTCGAACTGGCCTCAGCCTGCCAGGTATGACGCTGCTGCTGCCCATAGCCAGAAGAACATGAGGCTACTGACGTATCCCCAACAGCCATGAAAATCCTCCACACCGTCGAGTCCTACCTACCGGCCCGCCATGGCATGTCGGAAGTGGTGCGCCAGATCTCGGAGCGGCTCGTGGCCCGCGGCCATCAGGTGACCGTGGCCACAAGCAACGACCCCCGCCGTAGCGAGGAAGTTATCGATGGCGTTCGCGTGCGTGGGTTTGATGTCCAAGGAAAAAGTGCCATCGGGGTCTGGGGAGACGTCTCCGGCTACCAACGCTTCCTGCTGGACTTCGACCCGGATGTGATCGTGAACTTCGCCGCACAGCAATGGGCGACGGATCTCACATTGCCGCTGCTTCCCCGCCTCAAAGCACGCAAGGTCTTTGTTCCGACGGGATTTTCAGCCCTTGCCGATCCGATGTTCCGCGCCTATTTCGCCTCCATGAAGGACTGGATGCGTGCCTACGACACGTGTGTCTTTCTCTCGGATGCCTATCGGGACATCGACTTCGCCAGGGAGGCCGGCGTGGAGTCGATCGCGATCATCCCCAATGGCGCCGCCGCGGAGGAATTCGAACAACCACCGGATCCAGATCTGCGTGAACGGCTGGGGATTCCGAAGCATCACCAACTGATCATTCACGTGGCCGGCTATCTATCGGTGGCCAAGGGCCAGGCGGAGGCGGTGGAAATCTTTTCACGCTCCGCTCTTGAAGAGGCCACGCTGCTGCTGATCTGTCCTGATTTCAATCAGTCAGTCACCCGATCATTGACACCCAAGCAGATCCTCAAGGGGATCTACCACCTGGTCCGTGGCAAAGGATTGCGCGGCATCGCCTTTCCCACGCAGTTGCAACTGCTGCGGCGCTTCAACCGCAAACGCAACAGCTCATCGAGACGGCAGATCCTGAGCGTCTCACTGACACGGGAAGAAACGATCAGTGCCTTTCTGGAGGCCGACCTTCTGCTCTTCCCATCCTGGATCGAGTGCTCACCGCTGGTTCTGTTCGAAGCGGCGGCCTCTCGCACACCGTTTCTGGTCACGGACGTTGGCAATGCCGCCGAGATCATCCGCTGGACCGGTGGCGGTCGACTCCTTCCGGGTCTTCGCAGCAATGACCGTGAAGGGAGTGTCCAGGCCGATATCGACGCCGGAGCCCGCTGCCTCGAGGACCTGATGGCCGATGCTCCAGCTCGCCAACAGATGGCATCGCAGGCTTATGAGGCCTGGCAGCAGCACTTCACCTGGTCACGCATCGCCGATCAATACGAGTTGCTGTATCAAAGCCTGCTGGCAGGTGATCCCATTCGCTCGAAGTTTCTCCCCCCACCCTCCATTCAATGACGGTTCAAACCATCATCTTCTCCAAGGACCGCCCGCTGCAGCTGCACGCCACCCTGGCCTCATTCGCGCTCCATGCCTGCGATGCCAAAGAGACATCAATTGTTGTCCTGATGCGTGCCTCATCGGAAGCCTATGCCATGGGTTACGACCAGGTGGCCAAAGAGTTCGACTCTCAGCTGCAGATTAACTGGATCAAAGAAAAAGACTTCAAAACTGACCTCCTGAACTTGATCCAGGAGAATCGATCACCCTCCAGGCTTCGTCGCCTGCTGCATCGTCTGTTGCTAAAGAAGCCTCGCCTTAGCAGCCAGAATCTGCTCTTCCTGGTGGATGACAATCTCTTCATCCGGCCCTTCTGCCTGCAGGAGATCGCCGATACATTGAATGCCAACCCGGATGCCATCGGCTTTTCACTGCGCGTGGGCCGCAACACAACCAGTTGCTATTCCATGCAATGTGAGCAACCACTGCCACCATTTGAACCCGCAACCCTAGGCCTTCGCTTTCACTGGGCGGGGCAGGTGGGTGATTTCGGCTACCCGCTTGAGGTGTCAAGTTCCGTTTACCGTAGTGCTGACTTGATTCCCCTACTTCGCAATCTCCCCTATAACAATCCCAATCGCCTCGAACAGGGTCTGTCAGCTGCAAGTGGTTTGTTCGCAAGCCGGCTACCCTCACTGCTCTGCTTTGAGCAATCCGTGGCCTTCTGTGCTCCGGTCAACAAAGTGCAATCGATTCTCGACAATCGTTCCGGTGCAGAGGAAGAGTATTCCAGTGAAGCCCTCAACGCACTCTTCCAAGATGGATACCGCGTGAACGTGTTAGCGCTGTGTGAATTCGTTCCCAAGGCGGCCCATGTAGAAATTGAGTTACCACTCGTCAAATCTTGAGCCCTTGCAATATCCGATCATGAAGGCACGCCAGGCTCCGCTGTCGATCGCCACATTAATCTGTATGCGCGCCGGATCCCCTAAGGATCTAGCATTGAGAGCAGTTCAATCAACCGCGGCAAGTCTGACCAGCCAAGACATCATTCTGCTTCGCGTGGATGGTGGCGGACCCGAAGATCGAGAACGCTTCGAGCAGGCAGCTGCTCCTGTACCTCTGCAGCTGCTGGGCTGTCAGCAGCACAAAGGCCTTGCAGCCTGTCTCAATGAACTGATCGAAGAAGTTCTTAGCAATGAACGCTGGCAATTGATCGCACGCATGGATGCCGACGATGAATCGCTACCGGGACGCATGGAAAGCCAACGAGCTTTTCTATCCGAACATCCCAATGTTGATATCCTGGGCTCAGCATGCATCGAGGTGAATGAGCATGGGAAATACCTACAAACCAAGCGGATGCCGCTCAATCATGAAGCAATCATTCATAGCCTGCCTCGCAGCAATCCTCTCAACCATCCCAGTGTCATGATTCGTCGGCGCGTTTTTGCCAGTGGGCTTCGCTACCAGACGGATGTAAGCCGCACGGAGGATTATCATCTTTGGATTGATGCAGCCTCGATGGGCTTTATCTTTGCAAATCTTCCTCAACCGCTCCTCCAATTTAGAAGAGACGACCTTTTCTTCGATCGAAGGGGAGGACTCAGGCAAGCCATCGCCGACTCCAGCGTTCGCCTTCGCGCCATCCAAAAGCTTAATCTCAGTAGCCCGATGAACTACTTATGGATTTTAGGAGCTTTTGCGATACGGCTTTTGCCGGGAAAGCTGCAAAAACTTGCCTATTTGCACCTTCGCTAAAAGCAGACCGACCAAAAGGCGACTCTCTTTATTGATTCTTGACATGGCTTACACAGCAATGCAATCAAGATTATCCAAGCCTCAACCCTGCTTCTTGCCATGAATTTCCTATTCAGCCACTATTAACCCACTTTCTGGCATATTCTGTTATCACCTCGGTAGCCATATCAGATCTGGTCCCGTCGCTCTTCGCCGAGTCACTGTCCGGTTGCTGTCAGCAAGATGACGGCCGCCGCACCCTCTCGGGCAAGACTTCAGCCGCACTCAGTACCGCCGTCCGGCTCTCAGGTGCCACGGCCTCAACGGGTAGCCCCTCCCCCCGCGTTCAGGAAAGATGTCACCCCTCTCAATCGCAAACCCGGGGGCTTGATGGAGCAGAGCAATGCGTCGTTACAGCGAGGCGATCAAGGCTGATGTCAGGAGGCGGATGAGTCC
>Ga0194055_10002845_pt1 | contig 13564 bp, 13 predicted proteins | sample SepL449m_MetaG_FD_155482 | JGI IMG/M metagenome (GOLD analysis project Ga0194055, IMG submission 155482) | Anoxic zone freshwater microbial communities from boreal shield lake in IISD Experimental Lakes Area, Ontario, Canada - Sep2016-L442-9m | ecosystem: Environmental > Aquatic > Freshwater >... | reverse complement strand
GTCCGCTGCCGGGACCGCCGCCGCCTCCGTGACACGCGGACCGATCCTCGTCGGGGAGGGAGTCGGGGAGGCAGACGTGTCCGAGGCGGAAGGCCCAGTGTTCGGCGAGGAACGTCCCACCGTCTCCCCGCAGCCGCTGGCCGACGATCTGCGCACCGCCGGCGATCGCGATTTGCCCAGTCGCACCGACGTTCTCGGCGCCGCGGTCTCTGATGTGGTGGGCGGTCCGGTCGGACGTCACGCCATGGTCGGCCGCACTCGGGTGCTGACGCCCCTGCGGGTGATGTTCCTCGCCGCGCTGGTCCTGCTGTCGATCGGATGGTCCACCAAGGCGCCCTGCCTGCAGACCATCGGCCAGGGCGCACCCGACCAGCGGGTAGCCAACTGGAACAATCAGCGGGCCTACTACGAGTTCTGTTACTCCGACACCGTGCCGCTCTACGGCGCGGAGTTGTTGAGCGAGGGGAAGTTTCCCTACAAGTCCAGTTGGCTCGAACTGGACGCCCAGGGCAAGCCGCGCCAGAAGTTCGACGGCACCCCGGCGGTGCGCTACATGGAATATCCGGTCCTGACCGGGGTCTACCAATACGTCGCGATGTCGCTGGCCAAGACCTACACCGCCGTCGCGAAGGCCACCAAGCTCCCGGTACTCAACGGTGTCGCCGAAGTCGTGATGTTCTTCAACTTCTCCGCCTTCGGGCTGGCGCTGGCGTGGCTGGCGACGGTGTGGGCCGCCGCGATGCTGGCCGGCCGGCGGATCTGGGACGCCGCGCTGGTGGCCGCGTCGCCGATCCTGATCTTCCAGATCTTCACCAATTTCGATGCGCTGGCAACGGCTTTGGCCACCGGCGGCATGCTGGCCTGGGCGCGCCGACGGCCGGTGCTGGCCGGTGTTCTCATCGGGCTGGGGGTGGCTGCGAAGCTTTATCCGGCGTTGTTGCTCCTGCCTTTGCTGGTGCTCGGGATACGCACCGGCCGCACTCGCGACGCGGTGCAGACGTCCTCGGTCGCGGTCATCACCTGGGTGGCGATCAACCTGCCGGTGCTGCTGCTGTACCCGCGCGGGTGGTCGGAGTTCTTCCGGCTCAACAGCCGTCGCACCCAGGACATGGACTCGCTGTTCAACGTCATCAAGTCGTTCACCGGCTGGCCCGGCCTGGACGCCAACCTGGGCTTCTGGCAGCCGCCGGGGGTGCTCAACACGGTGGTCCTCGGAGTGTTCCTCTTGTGTTGTGCCGCAATCGGTTACATCGCTCTGACCGCGCCGCAGCGGCCACGGGTCGCCCAGCTGGCCTTCCTGGTGGTCGCCGCGTTCCTTTTGGTCAACAAAGTGTGGAGCCCGCAGTTCTCGCTGTGGCTCGTGCCGTTGGCGGTCCTCGCGCTGCCGCACCGAAGGATCCTGCTGGCCTGGATGACCATCGACGCGCTGGTGTGGATCCCGCGGATGCTCTTCCTCTATGGCGAGCAGAACAAAGGCCTGCCCGAGCAGTGGTTCACCACGACGGTGCTGCTGCGCGACGTCGCGGTGCTCGGGCTGGTCGTTCCGGTGATCCGTCAGATCTATCGCCCCGCAGAGGATTTGGTCCGCTGGAACGGGCGGATCGATGACCCGTCGGGCGGTGTGTTCGACCGCGCCCCCGACGCATTCCCGGCGTGGTGGCCCGGGCGGCTGCGGCCGGTTCAGAAACGACAGGAGGTGAGCGATGCGCGTCGCGATCGCACTGTTCCCGCGTAATACCGCGTTGGATGCCATCGGGCCCTACGAGGTTCTCCAGCGGGTGCCCAGCATCGACGTGGTGTTCGTCGGCGAGCGCCGCGGGGAAGTCCGTACCGACAACGGAATGCTCGGACTCACCTGCGACGCCACCTTCGAGGAGGTGACCGACCCCGACGTTCTGCTGGTGCCCGGTGGTGTCGGCACCCGGACCCTCATCCGCGACGACACCATGCTCGACTGGGTCCGTCAGGTGCACCAGAGCACCCTGTTCACCACGTCGGTGTGCACCGGCAGCCTCATCCTGGCCGCGGCCGGCCTGCTCGACGGTCTCACCGCCACCACGCACTGGTCCTGCCAGGACATCCTGGGTTCCCTCGGCGCGATCTACACCCCCCAACGGGTGGTCGAGCATCTGCCCGAACGGATCATCACCGCCGCTGGGGTGTCCAGCGGCATCGACATGGGGCTGCGCCTGGTGGAGCTGCTCGTCGACCGGCAGGCCGCCGAAGCCGCTCAGCTGATGATCGAGTACGACCCGCAGCCCCCGTTCGACTCGGGGAGCCTGGAGAAGGCGTCGCAGGCGACCCGCTTGCTGGCGACGGAGTACGGCCTCCAGCGCAGCTGATTTCGCTGATCAGCCCACATCGTTGTAGCCTTGCCAGGTTGCCGACGCAGGCGACCCTCCTGCCACGTCATACGGGTGTGGCCGCAAACGACCATAGGAGGTGATGAGGTTTCCATGCGTCAATACGAAATCATGGTCATTCTCGACCCGACTCTTGATGAGCGCACCGTCGCCCCGTCCCTGGACACGTTCCTCAACGTGATCCGCAGCGACGGCGGGACTGTGGACAAGGTCGATATCTGGGGCCGGCGCCGCCTGGCCTACGAGATCGCCAAGCACGCCGAGGGCATCTACGCGATCGTCGACGTCAAGGCAGAGCACAAGACCGTGTCCGAGCTCGACCGTCAGCTGAATCTGAACGAGTCGGTGCTTCGGACCAAGGTGATGCGGACCGACAAGCACTGACCACAGTGGATAACGTGCCCGCGCTGTCGTAGTCACTACGTACGCTCGGTCGAAATCCAGCAATTCCCAGGAGGACCTTGTGGCCGGTGACACGACCATCACCGTCGTCGGAAACCTGACGGCTGACCCCGAACTTCGGTTCACTCCGTCCGGCGCCGCCGTCGCCAACTTCACGGTGGCGTCGACGCCGCGTATTCTCGACCGCCAGAGCAATGAGTGGAAGGACGGCGAAGCGCTGTTCCTTCGCTGCAGCATCTGGCGCGAGGCCGCGGAGAACGTTGCCGAGAGCCTGACGCGCGGCTCCCGGGTGATCGTCACCGGACGGCTCAAGCAGCGCTCTTTTGAAACCAAAGAGGGCGAGAAGCGCACCGTCATGGAGGTTGAAGTCGAGGAGATCGGCCCGTCGCTCAAATATGCCACCGCCAAGGTCAACAAGGCTGGACGCGGCGGCGGCGGCGGTGGTGGTTTCGGTGGTGGCGGTGGTGGCGGTTCCCGTCCTGCCGCGGCCCAGGCTGCCCCGGAGGATCCTTGGGGCAGTGCCCCGGCGTCGGGTTCCTTCGGCGGCAGTGACGACGAACCCCCCTTCTGATCAAGCCTTCCTGATCCACCGCGCGCCAGCGGCGCACGACATCACTTCAGTACGAAAGAGATTGTGAGACATGGCCAAATCATCATCCTCTCCCAAGCGGCGTCCGGCTCCGGACAAGCCGATCAAGACCCGCAAGTGCGTGTTCTGCTCCAAGAAGGGGCAGCCGATCGACTACAAGGACACCGGACTGCTGCGCACCTACATCAGTGAGCGCGGCAAGATCCGTGCGCGCCGGGTGACCGGCAACTGCGTTCAGCATCAGCGCGATATCGCCATCGCCGTCAAGAACGCCCGCGAGGTCGCCTTGCTGCCGTTCACGTCGGCCACGCGCTAGACCTTCTTGAAACGGAGTACAGAACAATGAAACTGATCCTCACCGCTGAGGTCGACCACCTGGGTGCAGCCGGCGATACCGTCGAGGTCAAGGACGGATACGGTCGCAACTACCTGCTGCCGCGCGGGCTGGCCATCGTGGCCACCCGGGGCGCGCAGAAACAGGCCGATGAGATCCGCCGTGCGCGTGACGCGAAGACGGTTCGCGGTCGCGAGCACGCCGAGGAGATCAAGGCCGCCGTCGCTGCCCTCGGGCCGGTCGCTCTGCCGGTCAAGACGCATGACTCGGGCAAGCTGTTCGGCTCGGTGACCGCCAACGACGTCGTCGTGGCGATCAAGAAGGCCGGCGGACCGAGCATCGACAAGCGCTCGGTTCACCTGCCCAAGGCACACATCAAGGCGACCGGTACCCACACCGTCGCGGTGCACCTGCACCCCGGCGTGGACGTCGACGTCACCCTCGATATCGCGGCACAGGGCTAAACCAGCCCAAACGCTGTAAACCCCTGGTCGCGCTTCCTGGCGCGCCAGGGGTTTTTCATTGCTGGCGAACTCGCCGCGACCGCGTGATCTCAGCTAACGTCATCGACCGTTAACCCGTTGCATGCGAAAGAGTTACGCAACACGCCCGAGAAGGCAACCTCGACCGACACGCCGAGGTACTTCTCATCCACAACCCGGCAGCCCCGTTACCCTGCGGTTTACGTGGAAAAACGCGGGTTAAATTCATAGCCATCCACAGGTTGTCCACAACCCGCCAACACTGTTGAACAGAGCTATCCACAGTCGGCTAACAGGTTGGTGAACAGGCTCGGTTGGAGACCGTTCCAGCAACGTCTAGCGTTTCCGTCCAGGCCACCGTCCGGAAGCAAGAGCGCTGCGACTGGAGGAGCGGAGCCCCCGAGGGCGAGAGCGCAGCGTCTCCGGGAACTGTCGGAGCGGCGACCTAACGTAACGACCGAAGCGCCGAACATCAGTTCGACGTTGACGCGATGACATCGAGGAGGTGGGGGCGCCCCGATGGCAGTCGTTGACGATCTCGGACCGCACGCGGACGCCCAGCCGCCCGCTGAGGATTTCGGGCGTCAGCCGCCCCAGGACCTCGTCGCCGAGCAGTCGGTGCTCGGCGGCATGCTGCTGAGCAAGGACGCCATCGCCGACGTGCTTGAGCGCCTGCGCCCCGGCGACTTCTACCGGCCAGCCCATCAGAACGTCTACGACTCGATCCTCGATCTCTACAGCCGGGGCGAGCCGGCCGACGCCGTCACCGTCGCCGCCGAGTTGGACCGCCGCGGGCTCTTGCGCCGGATCGGCGGGGCGCCGTATCTGCACACCCTGATCTCCACGGTGCCCACCGCGGCCAACGCCGGGTACTACGCGGGCATCGTCGCGGAGAAGGCGCTGCTGCGCCGGCTGGTGGAGGCCGGCACGCGGGTGGTCCAGTACGGCTACGCCGGAGCCGAGGGCGCCGACGTCAACGAGATCGTCGACCGCGCCCAGGCCGAGATCTACGACGTCACCGAGCGCCGCACCGCCGAGGATTTCGTGGCGCTGGAGGCGCTGCTGCAACCGACGATGGATGAGATCGACGCCATCGCCTCCGCGGGCGGTATCTCCCGTGGCGTGCCCACCGGGTTCACCGAACTCGACGAACTGACCAACGGGTTGCATCCGGGTCAGATGATCGTCATTGCGGCGCGTCCTGGAATGGGGAAAGCCCTGTCCTTAGATACGCCGCTGCCGACGCCGACCGGGTGGACCACGATGGGCGAGGTCGTGGTCGGTGACTATCTGATCGACGCGGACGGTCTGCCCACGCGGGTGGTCGCGGCTACGGAGGTCATGCTGGGCCGGCCGTGTTTCGAGGTCGAGTTCTCCGATGGTTCGGTGATTGTGGCCGACGCCGAGCATCAGTGGCCGACGTTGCGTGGCATCGTCGAGACCGCGCGATTGAAGATTGGCGCCGATGTCATTTCCGCAGTCGGTGCGCGCCGATCGGTGGGGGTCGGTGCACCACATCCGGAGCGGAGCTTCGGAGTCACCGCTGTCCGGCCCATCGCGACCGTGCCGGTTCGATGCGTCCAGGTCGACAACGATGACCACCTTTATCTGGCCGGCGACGCGATGATCCCTACGCACAATTCGACTCTGGGATTGGATTTCTTGCGGTCCTGCTCGATCAAGAACCGGCTGCCCAGCGTCGTGTTCTCGCTGGAAATGAGCAAGTCCGAGATCGTCATGCGGCTGCTGTCGGCGGAGGCGAAGATCAAACTGGCGGATATGCGTTCGGGCCGGATGAGCGACGACGACTGGACCCGGCTGGCGCGCCGGATGAGCGAGATCAGCGAGGCGCCGCTGTACATCGACGACTCGCCCAATCTGACGATGATGGAGATCCGCGCGAAAGCCCGTCGGCTTAAACAGAAATCGGGCCTCCGCTTGGTCGTCATCGACTATCTGCAACTCATGACGTCGGGCAAGAAGGTCGAGTCCCGTCAGCAGGAGGTCTCCGAGTTCTCCCGTCAGCTCAAGCTGCTGGCCAAGGAAATTGAGGTTCCGGTGGTGGCGATGAGTCAGCTGAATCGCGGCCCGGAGCAGCGCACCGATAAGAAGCCGATGCTGTCCGACCTACGCGAGTCCGGCGCCATCGAGCAGGACGCCGACATGGTGATCCTGCTGCACCGCCCGGACGCGTTCGAGCGTGACGATCCGCGTGGCGGCGAGGCGGATCTCATTGTGGCCAAACACCGTAACGGCCCAACGCGTACCGTGACCGTCGCGCATCAGCTGCATTTGTCGCGGTTTACGAATATGGCGAGGCAGTAGAAGGCGATGTAGGTTCTCACGAACGGCTTCAAAATCTCACGATTGATTTCAAATCACTTCAAATTCGAAATCGCCTGTGATACAGGCCGCTTGCCTTTGGGGCTCGGTGTCGATTAAGTCGGGAATAGGACCAAAGGTCGCGCATCACAAGGATGAGGACCGATCAGCGTCGCTGGAACTACTCATGTCGTACCCGACGGCGTGTCCGGCGCGAGGGCGCTGGGCATCAGGGGACGAACGCCGATGATGCGTCCCTTGCCGAGGCGGCCGGTGACGTCGGTGAACCGCAGTCGTAGTGGTTGTCCGTTTCGTGAGGCGTGGATGTGCAGGTGGGGTTCGGAAGAGTTTCCGGAGTTCCCCACCTCGCCGATGCGGTCGCCTGCTTGCACGCGGTCGCCGGTCCTGACGGCGACGGTTGACTGTCGCAGATGGGCCAGCGCGATGAGTTCGTGCCCGTTGTCGATGATGACGTGATTGCCGGCCGCGTTGTCCAGGTCGAGGACACCGTCGGGTACGCCGTCTTGGGCGTGGACCACGATGCCCGTGCACGGTGCGAGGAGTTCGGTCCCGAAGGCGGGAAAGTCCTGCTGGTGGCGTCCCAGTCCGCGCCGCGCTCGTCCGGTCCACCGAAGGCGCACCAGATCCAGTGCCTCGCGTTGCTCGGGAGCTGGCCAGTGATGGTTGAAGATTCGTCCCTGGCCCTCACCAACAAGCCACCGTCCTTCTCGTAAGGGAAAGATCAGCACACCCGTCATGGGGGTCGGCACACCGGTGAACGGTGCCGCGATCGCCGCACCGATCGCCAGGGTGGCCATGATGGCTGGACCCCATACTTGGCCGCTGCTGAACGCCTCAGTCAAGGAGAATCCCGACCACAGTCCGTGACCGGCGACGCCCGCCGCGCCGAGTGCGCTCAGCGGGGCGAGCGGAGCAGGCGCGATCACCATTGACGGTGCCAAGAAGCGCCACGACATCACCGTGAAGAACACCAGGATCAGCAGCGAGTCGAGCCAGGGTCCCGCTTGGGAAGCGGTCATCCCGCGGACCACGTTGAGCGCGACGACGATGCACCCCACCGCCGACCACACCCACTCCCACCACCTCGACATCCTCCACCGCCACAGGCACTCCCTCCACCACCACCAGAAGGACGTCATCGACTACCGAACTGATGGTCGCACCAGGCATCGATTTCCTCGGCGGTGTAACCGAGAAGTTCACTCTGCATCCGTTCGAGCTGTTCGGTATATGTGCGGGTTCGGTAGAAGACCCGCTGGGTCAGGAGGAAAGCTGGAATGCGCCACGCTTCGTCCCGCGTGGCGAACAGCACGTTCTTGATGATGGCCACTCGGCCAAGCTGTGGCAGGTAGCGATCTTCAATCAGCGCTTCGCCCCGGACAAAGTCGCCGCTCTCGACGTAGGGCCTGAAACGGGCCTCGGGAACGATTTTTTCATTGGGTAGGACGCTGATCTCGTCGTAAAACCAGGCGAGCGGCTTCTTGCCAGCGAGCATGAGTTCGAGCTCACGATTCGTATGGTTTGCTGCCTTCAGGTCAACCACGATGCCGATCGTAACGACGGGCCCCAGGTAGGCCTTGCTCCGCGCAGATTCGCCAATGTCAATCCTCTGGCGCAGCGAGGACCGCCTCATAGTCGCGGCCGCCGCGGCTCTCACTGCGCTACGTCACCGACGACCTCGGTGAGCAGCTCGCTGACGACATCCAGCTCACCGGCGTCGAAACGGCGAGGGAATTCCTCGGGATTGCGCCCGTGCGGCATCGTTAACCCGAAACATGCGGTAGGAAAAGGGAGATCGTGGAGGACACGACGGGGTTGGTGTCATCAGGTGCGGCGCCCGCCGGCGCCGAAGGGGACGAACTGGCAAGGCGCTGGCCGTCGTTGGCTGATCAGTTAGCGGTGGCCACGGCGCTCTACGGGCCGCGAGGACCTGAGTTGGTAGGCCTGTGGGTCGGCGAGCAGTTGGGGTTGGTCGGTGACCTCGATTTCGGCGGGCCGTTCGCCGAATTCATTGGGCTACCCGGGGTGCCTGCGATCGACTACTCCCACCGCGTTGCGGGCGGCCGCCGGGGCGAGTTGCTCGGCGGTATCCGCTTTTTCGGCGGCGATCGCACCCGGCCGTTCGTCGACGTGCTGGCGCACTCGTTTGACGACGAGCGGGCACTGGCTGACTGCGTGGCCGCCGAATGGGCGGGGTTCGCCCCGCCGTTCATGCGTCTACGGGTCCTCCCGCAGCACGCGGCCGGCGAGAGCAGGGTGCTTGATCAAAGCGTTCACGTCGGACGATGCCGACAGATGTCCGCACCAGACGGACCGGTGGGGTTGAGCCGGTTCTCCGATGCCGACGAGGCCGTCGCGTTGGTGGCCGAGCGGTATGCGGCGCTATCCGCCGATCAGCCAGATCTGGCCGCCAACATCAGCGCAGCCGAGCCCGACGATCTGCGGTACTGGCACGAACAGGGCGCGCTGTGGGCAATCCGGGTCGATGCCCAGGCCGTGGGTGCGTTAGCGGTCGCGCCAGGGGAGGTGGAGTGGATCACCGGACCGGTAGTCCAGGAAGAGGTCATCGCCCCGCCCTGGGCGGGGCGCGGATACGCGGCCGCGGCACAGTCCGCGTGGGCAGCCATGGGCGCCCGCCGCGACCCTGACGCCCTACTGATCGGCACGATCGACCGACGCAACACCGCCTCGCGGCTCAGCGCCGAGCGGGCCGGCCGACCGGCGGTGCTGAGCACCGTGTTCGTCGCGCTACGCCATCGCGGCGCGAAGGCTCCAACGCCCGCAACCGATCCTGACGCCCCGATGTAGGAAATGAAGCTTTCCGTGAGACAACCAGCCCCTGACAGGGCGTGAGACAAACGAGGATGCCCAGCTCAGAGGACCGCGATATGAAACGGAATTTGAGAACCTACAGGCGAGTAAGGTAGGTAGGGCGGTGGCGGCGTGAGAAGAAGCGGCGGTGGTGCCGTGATTCAGTTGAACCGCCCTGCTCGATTTCCTCGGTGGTGTAACCGAGAAGCTCGCTCTGCATCCGTTCGATCTGCTCGGTATACGTGCGCGTCCGGTAGAAGACCCGCTGGGTCAGGAGAAAAGCCGGAATGCGCCACGCTTCGTCCCGCACGGCGAACAGCACATTCTTTATGATGACTACGCGGCCGGCTGTGGAAGGTAGCGATCCTCAAACAGCGCTTCGCCCCGGACAAACACGCCACTTTCAACGTAGGGCCTGAAACGCGCCTTCGGGATGATTCCTTCGTGCGGTAGAGCGCTGATCTTCCTTTGCTTGGACGCGCTTCTTCTCTCGCGACTCCGCTCGGGACAATTTGCGCCGTTTGGTTCGATCGTTCACACGCTCGATCCATGTCGCAGCGATCGCCGCGACTTTCCCGGGCCTTGAGGTAGACCCACTCGTATTTGACGTGGGTTAACTCAGCACGGGAAAGCCGATTGTTCGATGACGACATCGCTGTTCTTCAGTTTGGAAAACCGATTATTTGCTGGGGAGATGTTTACGTCTATCCGTCGAGCTGGTCGATCGCCGTCGCTGGGGGCGGCCCAGGAAAATTCAAGGGATAGGTTATGTTGCTTTTCGCCGCAGTACGGGAGTCCGTTGAGCGGTTCGTTAATGGGTAGTCGCCTGCGCAGGAAATCCTGGGCATTGATCCGGCCGAGCGGTATCCGCCAAAACTCGCGCGAAGAATCACCAGCATCGCTGAATCCCTCGCTCCCCGCCGGGAAGGTGACACCGGTCAGACTGCTTGTCAGGCCAGCGATCGGAGGGGTTGGATGCATCGCGGAGTCCACGATGATAAACATCAACCAGGCTGTGACGCCCGCGATGCACGTGTACCACGCGGTTCGGACAGGGTGCGCCCTGAGTTTTTCAAACATGACGCCCCTAACTGTGCCAGACCTTGAACCGCGACGGCGAGCTTCCTCCACGGCTTTCGACGTGAATGTTCCTGTGGTGAACAGCAAGCCCTTTTCGCCGTGCACGGTGTGTCCACCCCCGTCGCCGCCGACCCCTGAGGTGTTGACGGTGCCGGGGCGCAAGAGCGGTAACCCGCGTTCCACGCCGATCACCGTGCGGGCCGCTGCCGAAGGCCGATCGAAGCGCTGCCTGATGACTACCGGCGGCAGGTTGGAGCACTACCGCCGCGGCGAATTGCCGGCCCCGAGAACGTCACGCGGGTCGCCGCTCAACTCGCCGCCGCCGGCTGGCCACTGGCCGGGATCGACACCGACGGAATCTGGACCGACGAAGAGCATGCCGTCGACCACCGGTGAGGCCGGACCCCAGCCAGCACGCGAGGAAACGATCGCCTGCTGGGGCAGAGCCGGTCTGAGGCGCCCACCATGCGTGATCGGAGTATGCCAGCAATGATTGGCGAGTCCTCGGGAGCGAGCGATGGGCAGAGCGGAGGATTCTTCAGGTGGTGGATCCGGTGCGCGGTCCGGCCAATCTGGTGGCGCGGGTCGTCGAGCTCGGGGTGGCAGGGGTCAATGAGATAGCCCGCCTTGGCAGTGAGTTCCTGTTGGCGGCTCTGCTGGCCCGGCTGGGCAAGACCGACCAGGACAGCCCATCCGATGGGCTCCCCGATGCCGTGGATGTGCTCTCGCCGGCGGAGGTGATCACCCGGGGACTGCTGGCGGGGGAGGGCCGCTACACCCGCCAGGAGGTCGCCGAACAAGCCGGCGTCACCCTCGATGAGGCGCGACGACTATGGCGGGCACTGGGGTTTCCCGAAGTCGGCGATGAGCAGCGGGTCTTCACCGCCGCCGACGTCGCCGCCCTCAGAGATGCGGCGGGGCTCATCGCCGCTGACATCGTGGACGGCGGGGCGCTGGTGGAACTGGCCCGCCCCCTGGGCAACCTGATGTCCCGCCTGGCCGTCGCGCAGACGAATTTCATCTCCGAGGTGCTGGGCGCACGGATCGCGGCGGGCCTGGCGGCGGAGGACCCCCAGCTGCCCGACCGACTGGCGGCCCAAGCCCTCATCACGACCCGAGAACTCTTACCGGTGCTGGAACGGACCACGGTGTACACCTGGCGTCGGCATCTGGCCGCTGAAGTGGGACGGGCGTTGATTCCCCGCGAATCCGGCCTCCCCGTAGAAAGCCGACCGGCGGCGGTGGGCTTCATCGACATCACCGGCTACACGCGACTGTCCCGCAACGTGGAACTCACCGAACTCGCGAAGCTGCTCGACCGGTTCGAAACTGCGGTGCTCGACGCCGTGGTCGAACACGGCGGGCGGGTGATCAAGAATCTCGGCGACGAAGTCCTCTTCGTGATTGAGGATCCCGTCGCGGCGGCGGAGGCCACCCTGCAGTTACTTGACCTTTTTGACGCCGACGACACCTTGCCGCCAGTGCATGCGGGCCTGGCGTTCGGGCCGGTGCTGTACCGCGGTGGGGACGTCTACGGTCCCGTGGTGAACATCGCCGCCCGACTCTCCAGCCTCGCCCGCAAGGGCACCATCCGGGTCGACCCCGCGATGGCCACCGCGCTGGGCGATACCAAGCAATTCACCCTGTCCGCCCGGGCGCCGCGTCAAGTCCGCGGCTACCTTCAGCTACAGAGCTATCGCCTGCGACGAGCCAAGAAACGCTGAATTCCCGGCATGACGTCGCGTTGACGACGGGTGTGTGATGTCCGCGCACCGCATCACGTTGCGTCGGCGCACGGGAGGCACCGACCCGGTTGGCACCTCAAACTGCCCGCCGAAGCTGCCACCCTCGCCCACCAATGCGAGCAGCAACTCCACGCGGCATTAAAATCACTCGACACGGCCGTTGTTGCGAAGCGCTGACCACCGCCGTTCAGCGACCCGGTGGGACTTCTCTGATCGCGCATCGGTGAACTACGGTAGAACCGCTGACGAATTCCTCTGCAGGACGGCCGGATTGGCTATGGACAACCGTCCCGAAGCTACGGTTGGATGAGTCTTCCGACGGCGTAGGTGGGGCAGCATGGGTCGATCGGTTCGACGACGGGACAACTCGAATAACGCGGATGCTCCCTTGGCGGGCCGTTAAGGTGGCACGCCGTTGAGTCACGACAGGTCCCCGGTGCTGCCGCCCGATAATCACGTCCATTCGCGCTGGTCCTGGGACACTCCGGATACCTCCGCGATGGAGTACGCCTGCCGGCGAGCGGTGCAGATCGGACTACCCGGGATCGCGTTCACCGAGCACGTCGACTTCACCGAGTGGGCCAAGGGGGATCGGAACCGGACCCCTCGAATCGGCCCACGACCCCACGTCCAATCCTTGGATGTGGCCGGTTACCTCGCCGATATCGCACGATGCCGGGAGTCTTTCCCGCAGCTGCGCATCCTGTCCGGGATCGAGGCGGGAGAGCCGCACCGGTTCTCGGGCAGCGTCGCCGCAGTGTTGGCGTCCGGCGATTTCGATCGGGTGCTGGGGAGTCTGCACGCCATCGAGTTCAACGGTGCCCTGGAGTTCGCCGACGAGCTGTTCGGCAGACTCGACCCGCGCGAACTCCTGCGCCGCTACTTCGACGAGATGCTGGTTCTGGTCAGCGGCTCATCGGTTTTCAGTGTCCTGGCCCATTGCGACTATCCGCGCAGGTACTGGCCGGCGGCGGAGTGCGGCGCCTACAACGAGACCGACTTCGAGGAGGAGTACCGGGAGGTTTTCCGCGCGCTTGCGTCGTCGGGCCGGGCGCTGGAGATCAATACCAAGAGCCCGCTGGCCTCGGCTGAGTTGATCGGCTGGTGGTGGCAGGAGGGAGGTGACGCGGTGTCGTTCGGCAGCGACGCGCACGACCCCTACTCGGTCGGCAGTCGGTTCGAGTTGGCCGTTGACATCGTCGAGGCCGCGGGATTCCGGCCCGGCCGCGACCGGCTCGACTTCTGGCGCCGCTGAGTTCCGCCGGGGTTTACTGAGAGTTGTTCTGCCACAACACCCGCTGCGCCACCGCCAGGACATCCTCGATGCTCACCACCGGCGCCCCGGGCACCTTGGCGGCATCGTCGTAGTGCCGGAGCCTGAGCGCGTCGGGCCACCACAGGTTCGAGACCATGGC
>Ga0194055_10002844_pt1 | contig 13566 bp, 11 predicted proteins | sample SepL449m_MetaG_FD_155482 | JGI IMG/M metagenome (GOLD analysis project Ga0194055, IMG submission 155482) | Anoxic zone freshwater microbial communities from boreal shield lake in IISD Experimental Lakes Area, Ontario, Canada - Sep2016-L442-9m | ecosystem: Environmental > Aquatic > Freshwater >... | reverse complement strand
GTCTGGGACACCGTGCCTAGAGGCACGGTGTCCCAGACCACGCATCCAGCTGTGGGTCAGGCGCCGGTATCGGCCTCCCGAAACCAGTCGGAGGGGTCGGGAGAACGCCAGGAGTCGACCGGAGGTTGGTCGGGGCCGACCACATCGGCGCCGAGTGCTCCCACCACCGTGGCAGCCCCGGTGACGACCACACAGCCACCGCCTCCATCCACCACCACGACTCAGCCGCCCACTCCTTCTACGACCACCACACAGCCATGGAGCGACGGTGGTTCTGATGACTGAACCGACCCGACCGCGACAAGGCACCCGAAAGCGTCGCAGCGTGGTGTCCTCCTCGGTGGCGGCGGCCGCCACCGTAGGAGTGACGGGACTCACCATGGCCTGGGCTGTGGGCTCGACGCCACCTTCTGGGGCCGCGGCCAGCGCCGCTCAGGTGTCCAGTCAGATCGCGGCTGACAAATCGGCCATGGCCGAGATCCGTCAGTCGATCGCTGTCACCAAAGGCCAGTTGGCTGCTCTCGGGATCGTCGTTCCGACCGCTTCTGCCAATCCAGGCGATCCGGCAGCACCCGGCACGCCGGCGACGCCAGGGGTCACGGTTCCTGGCGGGGCGAACGGGGCGATCGCAGGAAAGAACGGATCGGTAGTGGTTCCAGCCGGAGGAGCAGCCGCTGGTTCTGTGGCAGCCAGGACCCCAGGGGCTGCCGCTGTTTCCAGTAGTTCAGGCAGTCCGGCACCATCGTCCAACTCGGCGTCTGGCGGTGCTCCGGCACCGGCACCGGTGGCCACCTCTCCTGCGCCTGGTCCGACGGCACCTCCTGCCACCTCTCCCCCTGCAACGGCACCGCCCGTTACGTCCCCTCCGGCCACCACGCCTCCACCCCCGGTGACGACCACCACGGGTGCATCTGCGGCCCAGCCGTGACCCAGGTCGAAGTCGGCCATCGGGTTTCAGTGGTCGGCAGCGTCCGGGCCATGGCGTGTGACATCACCGTCCATGGGGTGATCGAACATGTCCCAGCAGGATCGATCGAACGGGCCCTCGGCGTATTCAGGGCGGTCCACACGTCCTGCACCCGCTTCGAACCGACCAGTCCCCTGATGAGGATGAACGCCCGTCCGGGCCAGTGGCACGAGGTGCCTCCGGTCCTGTTCGCCGCCGTCACCGAGGCGTACGCCGCTTACGAGCGGACCGGAGGACGGTTCGATCCTCGCGTCCTCAGTGACCTGGTCGACTTGGGCTACGACCGGAGTCTCCCCTTCGAGGATGGTGTCGATACTCCGACGCGCGCTGGGAGTCTGCGTCGTCCCTTGGGCCCGTGGCGACCCCGATTCGTGTCTGGTAGACATCCCGAGATCCACCTCGGCGGTATTCCCATCGACCTCGGAGGTATCGGAAAGGGGCTGGCCGTCCGGTGGGCGACCGAGCTCCTGGCTGAAGATGTGGACGATTTCCTCGTCGATGCAGGCGGCGACTGCGCCTGCCGAGGGACCGGCCCCGAAGACGACGGCTGGCGTGTTGGCGTAGAGGACCCCCGAGGCCGGCTCTGGCCGGTCGCCGTGCTCGCACTCCGTGATCGGGCCTGTGCAACCTCATCAACTCGTCTGCGTCGCTGGCGCTCAGGGACCGAAGCCGCCCACCACCTGATTGACCCGTCTACTGGCAGCCCTGGTGGAGACGGGCTGCGTTCGGTCACCGTCGTGGCCGATGATGCTGCCGATGCAGAAGTCACCACCAAATCCCTCTTTTTGGCCGGTGTCGACGCCATCGCAGCAGCGGCCGAAGACCAGGGCACCGCCGCACTGTGGGTCGGCTCCGATGGTGCTGTAGGGATCAGCGCCGCCATGGCCCGATACGTCGTGTGGACCAACGAGTGAACGTCGACTCAACCCTGGCCGCGAGCAGGCAGTCGGCCGCCGCTCCCCTGTCCGTTCCCGAGCTCGACGCCGACGGGCAGCTCGCGATTCCGGGAGCGCTCCCGGACCAGTCACCTGTCCGTCCGGCCCTCTCAGTTCCCGAGTTGCGGCCTACCGCTGCCGGCCCTCCATCCAAGGGTGGCGAGCGGGCCCCAGGGTCGTTAGCTCGACCGGTGGCTCTGCTGGCCGGCCTACTGGTGGCAGCGATGCTCGTCGGTCGAATGTCAGGGTCCCCGGCCCAAACCCTGCTCCACAACAAGATGCTGCCGTGGATCCTCGGCCGGAGCCTGGGGGTTGCCACCTATCTGTCGCTGACGGCCATGGTGATCCTTGGACTGTGGCTGCGGCATCCGTGGCGAGGCCGCTTCCGCCGTCCCGGCCCGGAGTCGATCCTGTGGGCCCACGTCTCCCTGGCCGCCTGCACGGTTGCGCTCCTGGCCGGCCACCTCACCGCACTTGCCCTCGATCGCTATGCCGGGGTCGGATGGACCGGAGTCTTCGTCCCTTGGGGCGCGCAGTACCGCCCCACCGCCGTGGCCCTTGGCACCCTCGCCTTCTATCTCCTCCTCCTGGTGATCGGCACCGCAGCCCTGGCTGGATCGATCGGCCGTGCCGTCTGGTTCCCCATCCACACCGCCTCGGTGCTCGTGTTCTGTCTGACCTTGGCCCACGGCGTCCTGTCCGGCAGTGACGGCTCGTCCCTGCGGTGGGTCTACGTAGCCTCTGGCCTGGTGGTTCTCACGCTGCAGTTCACACGATGGCTGGCTGGGACCCTCGGGCATGGATCCGCGGTGGTGGACGAATGATCGTGCAGCCCGATGTCCGGGTCCACCCGGGACGTGGAGTGGCACGGGTCGACTCGTTGCTGCCCGGCCTCGGTCCGCAGATCACCGTTGACGCTACAGTCGCTGGGCTGGGTGATCCCCGCGCTCTTCTGCTGTCGGGTCCGCCGGCCGGTCCCATCGGCGAAGGACTCGAGAGCCACCTGGCGCGGTGGGGCGGACTTCCCCCACTCGATGCAGCCGGAGTCCGCGCACATCTTCGGGCCAGCGCCCTTGACGGTCGGGGCGGTGGAGGCTTTCCGCTGTCGCGAAAGGTGGAGACGGCGATGCTCGCTGGAGGGCGTCCGGTACTCATCATCAATGCCAGCGAGAGCGAACCAGCCAGTCGCAAGGACTGGACGCTGTGCAGCCAACGGCCTCACCTCGTGCTCGACGGCGCCGCCTTTGTGGCCTTGGCCCTGGGTATCGACGAGGTTGTCATCCATCTCCATCGCTCCGTCGGATCAGCTTCAGCCAGCTTGGAGACGGCCATGGCCGAGCGCCAGGAGCGAGGGTTGGCCGATCCACGGTGGAGTCTGTCGTCCGGACCCGACCGTTACGTGTCAGGCGAGTCCTCTGCCGTGGCCCGGTTCGTCGCCGTCGGCGAAGCCCGACCCCTGTTCACCACGATCCCACTGGCCGCCGAGGGTCCGTCCGGTCGGCCGACAGTGATCAGCAACGCCGAGACCGTGGCGCATCTCTCGGTGATCGCTCGCATGGGTCCGGATGCCTGGAGTGGGCTCGGCACGGCGAGCTCCCCTGGGCCTCGTTTGGTAACACTCACCGGAGCGGTAAACAGCCCAGGTCGCGTGCTCGAGGTATCAGGTCCAGCCACCCTTGGAGAGATCCTGGCCGCCGACGGCATGTCCAATCCCCCGGCCGCCGTGCTGGTCGGTGGCTTCGCCGGCACCTGGTTGCTCGGGGATGATGCCTGGCAGACTCCGTTCTCACGCGATGCGCTGGCCGTCGTCGGCGTCCAACCCGGGTGCGGACTCCTCGGTGTACTCCCCCACGGTGCCTGCGGACTGACCGAGACGGCTCGCATCGTCCGATACCTGGCCGGTGAGTCAGCTGGTCAGTGCGGAACCTGCGTAGCCGGACTTCCTCGGCTGGCCGACTCGTGCGAGTCGCTAGCGGCGGGGACGTTCCGCAAGCGTGGTGTGCGCAAGATGTCCGCTCTGGCCGACACCGTGCTGGGCAGTGGAGCCTGCGGCCACCCTGATGCGGTCGTCCGGCTCATCCGATCGACATTGGATGTATTCGAGGACGACGTGGTGCGCCACCTCGCCGGCCACGCCTGCCGAGCCGCCGATCATGCCCCCGTGTTCGCCGTACCGGAACCGGTGCTCGCCATCGGGCGTGACGACACCCGGGAGTGGACATGACCGCCCAGATACGGATCGACCCGACCCTGTGCCGTGGGCACGCCATCTGCGCCTTGTTCTTTTCTGATGCGGTGGATCTCGATCAGTGGGGATTTGGCAAGGTGGCCGTGTCGGTGATCGACTCGGAACGCGACCTGCGACGGGCCCGTCGGGCGGCGGCGGCCTGCCCGAACGGGGCATTCGTGGTCACCGGCGCCGATGGATCCGTCGACAACGGGGCACGGCGCCCACGGCGTCTGCGAGTGCGCGCCGCACGCTGAACGCTCGACGTTCCCCATGATCGCAATGAGATCGGGCACCCCTCCCGGCAGACGACCCCTTGCCAGAAGTCTGTGCCCGTGGTGGACTGTGGTCGCAGTTTGAGGTCGGAAGCTCGACCCACTGCCATCGGTGCCACCGCACGACTCTGAGCCCCCGCTCACCCCAGTCCCCCGTCATCGACGAGGAGTCTCCGTGAGCAAGTTGGTAGGTGCCGCTGCATTCCTGGTGATCGTGTTGTCATTGACCGTGGCCATCCTGGCCGCCGCCGTGACCGGTGGGCTCGCGGGTTCCTCACCCAGTGCCGCACCCGACCCGAGCGCTACGACAACTTCGGGCGCAATCGGCCAAGTGGCCGATCTTCCTCCCGGTTGGCAAGCCATGGAGGTGGCAGCGGCAGCCACCTGTCCTGGGCTGCCGTGGTCGGTACTGGCCGCCATCGGAGCACTCGAGTCCGATAGCGGCCGCTCGACGTCCCCAGGCGTCTCCTCGGGCGCCAACGCTGCTGGTGCCGAAGGCCCCATGCAGTTCGAGCCAGCCACCTTTGCCGCCTACGCCACCGTCGGGCCCGGTGGCGCGTCACCAGCCAACCCGTACGACCCGATCGACGCCGTCTATTCCGCGGCCACCATGCTGTGTGCTGACGGCGCCGGCACCACCTCGGGACTGCGCAATGCCGTATTCGCCTACAACCATGACCGGTCCTATGTGGACAGAGTGCTGGCGCTCTCCCTGGTGTTCGCCGACGATCCATCCGTGGACCGTGCCGTCGTGGCCGCCATCGGGTTTGCCGCCGGCCAGTTGGGCAAACCCTATCGATGGGGCGGCAACGGACCAGACGGGTTCGACTGCTCCGGACTCACGCTGGCTGCATTTCGAGCAGCTGGTACCGCGCTCCCTCGGGTGGCTCAGGATCAGTTCGGCCGAGGGCCTGCAGTAGTCGGCGGAGATGCAGTCCGACCAGGCGATCTGCTCTTCTTCGGCACGGGGCCAGCCGGGGTGGATCACGTAGGTATCTACGTTGGTTCGGGCCTGATGCTCGGCGCACCCCACACCGGTGCCGTGGTGCGGGTGGAACCGGCCGGTTGGGACGGGTTCGTGGGTGCCACCCGACCAGGGTGAGGGCGTCGGGCCGGGACTCCCGTGAGTCCCGGCCCGACAAGCCAGTAGCTAGACGTCAACCGCGTGAAGAACCCGCTGACTACGAGCGGTCCGACCCCTCCGAAGGGTGGCTGGCTCGAGGTGCTACCAACGAGAGCGTGCCCATCTCGCCTTCCCAGAAGACGTTGCCGTTGTAGAACGGCTGGATCTGGGTGCCCTGTGTCATGGCCGGCAGCTGCGCTGATGTGGCCAGCACTGCTCCAGTGGCCGCGCTACGCCAAACGATGCTGTCGGTGGAGTTGGCCCCAGGCGTCTGCGATGTCGGGATGTCAGTAGTCACGAGCACCCGGTGCTCCGGTGAGCCGATCAGCAGCATGAACTCCGTGGTGGTGTCCGGCATCGACCAGACGACACTCAGGGATGGCTTGCCTTTGGTCACCGTGAGCTTCAAGGCGTCGACGAGGCGGGCAGCCGTGTCAAAGACGTAGATACGGCCCGTGGACACATCGGCGGCCACGGCGGCTGGTGCCCAACTGGTGGCACCCAGGGCTGCCGCATAGGTGGGATCGATCGGGATGTTGGCGAACGGCTGCAGGCTTGCCGCAACGGAACCGTCAGCCTGGCTGATCGCCGTCACCGTCAAGGGAACGTGGGACTTGAGCGAGTTGTTCTGGATGACCATCCAGTTTCCGAAGACCCCGAGAGACGTCGTGGCGGACTCTCCGGCGATCGGATTCACATTGGCCGCCTTCCACGACGTGTCGAAGGTGAACTGTCCGGTCGACGAGATGCTGTAGCGCACCGGATAGGCGTCACCGTAGAAACTGCCTTCGACCAAGTAGTAGTAGGTCTTCCCGTTGAACTGCGCGATCGTCGGCCGAGCACCGGCGGGCTGGGTCAACTGCACGGTGTCATCCACGGTCATGGTGCTGGAGTTGACCGACACGATGACCGAAGGAGGCACCGGTCCTGGGCACGAAAGTGCATTCGGACCATGCTTGGTGCAGCCGGCGGTCCGGTAGAGCGACTTCAAGATGATGGTTCCGTTCGGTGTGGCATCGAATCCGTTGAACGAGGTGTCCGTAGCCGCTGCTCCCGGGTGAGGGAGTTCGAGGGTGGCGAGCACCGCACCAGTACCGGGGTTCACCTTGGCCAACTTGTCGCTGTAGGTGACGTAGATGTTGCCATCGTTGAGCAGGCCCATGACCCCGGGGTAGTCCCAGGTGCCCGCATCAGGGCCAGTGGTGATGTTCATCAACTGCGTGTACCAGATGGGCTGCAACGTCGTCGGGTCGACCTGGGCTACGAAGGCACCGATCGAGCCCGGGACGTCGCCGTAGCTTCCGCCGTAGATGTACACATGTTGAGCGTCCTTGTAGACCATGTTGTAGGCCGACGGGTACTGGTGTTCAAGTGATGACCGACTCGTCACCGTGTTGGCGCGATGCTCGGATCCACCGAAGTAGGCGTCGGAGAAGACGTGCGACCGCCCCGAGTCGAAGGCTTCGAAGGCGTTCAACGACGGAAACCACGGTGCATTGCTGTTGCTGTGCTGAGGACTGGGCGTGGCCGACGCGGATCCCGGCGACGAGGAGATGGATACCGCGACGACCAAGGTCGACGCCAAAACGGTGCCGAGCGCCACCGCTACGGCCTTGCGAGAACGAATCATGAAATGCCCCCTATTTCAGTTGGTGTCTACCAATCGCCCCGCTGGGCGAATGGTCCGAACAGATGTCTGACCAGCCCCTCGGCACGTTCATCGCATCCGCTAACTGTTTTACGATGACCCAACAATTCTCATTTCACAACTGCGTCGGGTTCGCCAGACGGGCCACTCCTCTGTTCGAGCAGGTCTTGCCCAAGGTGCAAATGACCGCCTTGGACGCCGCGGACCTTCGGGTCTGCGCCGAGTTCTTGGTCCCGTGCACTACCTGCAGGAAACAACTGCGTCGAAGGTGGGTGTGGCGGAGTCCCTATGCCGTCGAATCAAGGGCGTCAGGACCACCGACCTTGACGACGAATGTAGGTCCCTCTGCAACCAGGCGTCGACGAGGGACACCCCAAGATCCGCCGCAGCGATATGTGTACATTTGGACCATGGACCAGATGCAGCGGGTCACAAAACTCTTCGATGAGTTGGCCGACTCCTACGATGCAGTCAGTGTCGAGTTCTTCCAGCCGATAGGCGCTGGACTAGTAGCAGCCCTATCTCCAGAGCCCGGTCAACGGGCACTTGATGTCGGTTGCGGTCGAGGAGCCGTGCTGTACCCGCTGCTAGCCGCAGTGGGACCCACCGGCTCGGTCACTGGGATCGACCTGTCACCTCGCATGGTGGAGATGACCGCTCTCGATGCCGCTCGATCAGGAGTCGAGGTGGAGTTGCTGGTCGGTGACGCCATGGCCCCCGATCTACCTCCTGGTACCTATGACCTCGTCGCGTCGTCGCTGGTTCTCTTCTTCCTCCCCGACCCGCTATCGGCCCTGCGGGCATGGCGTGAGCTCCTCAGTGACGGAGGACGCGTGGGCGTCTCCACCTTCGGAACCTACGACGATCGATGGGCCGATACCGTCGATGCCGTCCTGCAGGCACGGGCCCCCAAGGGGGTCCAGGACGCCCGCACCACCGGGCGTAAGGGTCCGTTCGCTTCGGACGCCAGCATGGCGGAGCTCTTGGGTGAAGCTGGCTTCCTCGATATCCAGACCGTGAAGACAGTGGTCCACCCTCGGTTCGACGACTGCGAACACTGGTACGAGTGGTCGATGTCGGTAGGCCAGCGTCAGTTCTGGCAGTCGATACCCGCCGACCAGCTCGATGACGTTAAGAGGGATGTGTTCGCTGCCGTCGAGGGATGCCGTGACGAACACGGTCGCATCGGGTTCGACCAGAACATCCGATACACCCTCGGTCGCCGATGACTCTGCCGCGTGCGCTGATGTCGTAAGTCCGGCACAGTCGCCACGTAGACGTCGAACTCGCTGAAGGGATCCTTCGCCAGTGCGTCGACCAACTGCTGCGCTGTCGTCCCTGCCGCCAGCGCAGCGAACGCCTGTTGGCCCAGGGTCAGCAGTGTGGCCCGGTCCATGCCAGCTGCGGCGTCAGGTGACCGCTTCGCCAGAGCCACGAATGCGTCTTTGGGATCGGCAGGCAGCGACGCATCGCCGTAGTAGACGATGGCCTGAACCACGGCCGCCGCCGGTACGCCCGTTGCCAGCCGGGGCAGTTGCCCCGGAGGGAATGTCAGCAGATGGACATACAGGCGCCGCTGCGCATCGTTGCCCTCCTGTCCGGGGGCAAGGCCGTGGTTGACCATCCACACCAGCGGACCGGTCTGGTAGAACTCCTGGCCGCCAGGACCTTGGACCGGGGTCCCATTGCCGCCCCTGACCCACGCGCGATGGAGAGGCTTGAAGCACGGACCCGACACGCTGGCCCACTTGGCGATTCCGATGGGGTCGGCGGGGAACCCCCATCGGTCGGCACGCCAGGATTCCTCTCGTCCTCGCTCCGGAGTAAGGATCGACGGACCGGCGAGGGGCGTCTCGCTACTAGGGAACATTCATCTTCCGTCAGCAGCATCAGGACCGTGAGCGCCGACCTGGGGTGCCCCTGACCTGACGGCCCAAGCGGAAGCCGAGGTCAACACCATTCGGCTGGAACCATTTGCGCCTCCACCGATCCGGTCGCACCCACCTGGTCCTTGAATGACAACGGGGCCCACGCCAATGGCGTGGGCCCCGTCATTCCATTCAGGCGGTGAAGTCCCGCCGGTGAAGTCCCCTACTTGCCCGTCAGCGTGAACAGCTGGGTGGCATTGGGAAGGACTCCGTTGGATGCGGTGATGGTGAAGGTGTGGACGCCTGCTGGCATAGTGCCAGCCAAGGTGCCCTTGCCGCTACCGATGTTCACCAAGGTGACCCCGGCCGGAAGCCCTGTTGCGCTCAGGGTCGCAACCGGGAAGCCCTTCGAGGTGATGGTCATGGAGAACGCGACTCCGGTCTTGACCGACTTGGACGCCGCACTGGTGATCGAGGGCGCCAAGTTGATCGCCAGGTCGAATCCCTGAAGTGTCTTCCCGGCAGCATTCTGCGCCTTCCAGGTCCAGGTCTTCAGGCCAGCGGCGCTGGCCAGCGGCGTCCCCGCCACTGTGGCAGTTCCATCGCCGTTGTCCGTAAACGTAAGCCCAGCCGCCGTGATGGCCGACGTACTCGCCGTGGACATGGTGATCGGTGATGCCCCAATAGCCCGGATGGTGAAGCTGTAGGGAGTCCCCGCAACCGCTGTTCCGCTCGATGCCGAGGTGAACGTCGGGACGGCCGTGGCCACCGTCAGAGTGAACACCTGTGTACCGCCGGAGCCGACCCCGTTGGTCGCCTTCAGGGCGATCACGTAGGTGCCAGCTGCAGTCGTGGTGCCAGACAGCACCCCGGTCGTGGCGTTAAGGGTGATTCCGGCAGGCAGCGCACCCGTCTCCGTAAAGGTCGGGGCCGGGTAGCCGGAGGCTGTCACTGTGAACGTGCCGGCCACGGTGGCGACAAAGCCGGTCGAGTTGGCCGACGTGATCACCGGTCCGGCGTTGGCGGTCAGGGTGAAGCTCTGCGTGGCGTTGCTCACGGCGTTGGTCGCCGTGATAGTCACCGAGGTGACCCCCGTGGCCGCCGGCGTCCCCGAGAGGACTCCAGTGGTCGAGTTCAGGGTCACGCCCGAAGGCAGGGTCCCGGTGGTGACCGCAAAGGTCGGAGCCGGGAACCCGCTAGCGGACACCGTGAACGAGTTGGATCCAGCCGTGGTGAAGGTCGCGTTGTTCGCCGAGGTGAACACCGGGGCTGCGACCACGTTGACCGTGAAGTTCTGCGTGGCATCAGTGCCCACGCCGTTGGTCGCCGTCATGGTCACCGGGAACGAACCCGTCTGCGTGCTCGTACCCGAGAGCACACCAGAACTATTCAGCGTGATCCCGGTGGGCAGCGTCCCCGTCTCCGAGAAGGTCGGGGCCGGGTAGCCGGTGGCTGTCACCGTGAACGAGCCAGCCACGCCCTTGACGAAGACCTTGCTCGCACCCGAGGTGATGGTCGGCGCCGCATTGACCGTGAGGGTGAACGGCTGGGTGGCATCGCTGCCGACCCCGTTGGTCGCCCCCATGGTGATCGAGAACGAACCCGAGGCCGTCGGGGTGCCCGAGAGCACACCGGTGGTCGAGTTGAAGCTCACACCTGTGGGCAGAGTGCCCGTCTCCGAGAAGGTCGGGGTCGGGGTGCCAGTGGCGGTCACCGTGAACGAGCCAGCCGAGCCCTTGGTGAAGGTGGTGGCGGCGGCCGAGGTGATGGCCGGGGCCACGTTGACCACCGGCGGAACCACTTGGACGGACCCGATGCTGCAGTTGACCCCGGCAGCGAGTGCCACCCCCCGTTGATCTGTGGTCGGGCACAGCCCAGCGGTTCCACTCGGGATGGCCCCGATGACAGGACTCGGCGCCGAAGGCAAGATGGTCTTCGTAGGGCCACCATTGTCGGCGAGCGCGCCGAGCGAAGCGTCAAGGGTGGTCGACGAGTTCACGCTGCCCGTTGCCGTGAATCCACAGGTCGAGTCGTCGGAGATGTTGTAACCGCCGTCGGTGTGGATTGTGCCATCACACCCACTGGCGGAGCCGCTGGCAGTGTTGTTGGCCAAGATGGTGGCGGTTACTTGCGCAGTTGGGCTTGCGTTCCAGAAGCCACCTCCGTCGAAGATGCCGCCGCCGTGGCCGCCACTGGAGTTACCTGAGATAGTTGAGGAGACAACGGTGATGTGGTTGCCGAGGCTGTTGGTAATGGCGTAGAGACCGCCGCCGTTGCTGGAAGAGGAGTTTCCAGAGATCGTTGAGGAGTTGACGGTGATCGGGGCGCCGCTGATGCCGCCGCCGACTTGGCTTGCTGAGTTCCCGGATATCGTTGAGGAGTTGACGATGACCGGAACATTGGTTTTGGCATAGATACCTCCGCTGCTGCCTGCGTTCCCCGAGATAGTCGAGGAGTTGACGGTGAGCGTGTCGGTGGTAATGCCGATGCCGCCGCCCCCGTAGTTTTCGGTGTTCCCCGAGATAGTCGAGGAGTTGACGGTGACGGTGGAGGTGTGGCCATAGTCATAGTGGTCGATGCCGCCGCCGCCGCCGCCGCCGCCGCTGAAGTTCCCCGAGATCGTCGAGGAGTTGACGGTGAGCACGCCTCCGCTCTCAATACCGCCGCCATAGTTACCGGTGTTCCCAGAGATCGTCGAGGAGTCGACGGTGAGCGCGCCCTCGGCAGTGATACCGCCTCCAGAGAGGTAGCTCCCCGTCCCATCCACCGAACCGGTGTTTCCCGAGATAGTCGAGGAGCGGACGGTGAGCGTTGCGGCGGATTTCGCATCGATGCCGCCGCCACGGTTGCCAGAGGTGTTCTTTCCACGGGTAATCGTGAGGTCCCTGATAGTGACCGTCCCGCTATTGACGATGAAGACCGATCCGTTGAGATTGCCGTCCGCCGTTGTTGACGAGGCCCCTGCACCCACAATGCTCAGCGAGTGGAGAGCAGAGGCAGCGATGGTGTCCCTCCCAACGAAGGTGCCTGCACCGACGTTGATGGTCACGTCGTCGCCATTGTGGTTGGTCTGGGCCGCGGTGGTGGCCGCCTGCAGGGTGCCACAAGCCGTGGCGAGGCTCGTGCAGTCCCCAGTCCCTCCGCTGGCGACATACAGAGCGACTGCTGATCCAGCAGCAGCAGCCGGTGAAGCGGTGGCCATCAGGCCTGGCATGATCAGCCCAGCGGCCCCGAGACCACAAAGTGCAGCCCGTACTGCGCGCTGCTTCCGTTTTGGCTGGGTGTAACGACCACTAGTCATACCGTTACGAGTGTGATTCCGCTGCATCTTCGTGACCCCTATTTATTGTTTGTCTCCGCCGAGGACCGTTGTTCAAGCGTCAGAATCCCTCGGGGTTCTCCCCCGAACGACTGCCACTAAAACATGAGATGCCCCGCTCCGAATTGTTCCGGTAGATCACATTGACCCGAAAGGCTCAAAATGTCCACTGTCAGAATTGACTAATTAGGATCACGATGTCAACAAAACTGCCAAAATTGCACACATTGACGTCAGTTTCGATCCAGACGGGTCATCAGTCGTGAGTCGGAGTACAAAACCGGGTCACCCGGGGGTTGTGCAGCAACCGACAGGGAGCCCCGATCGTCGCAATCCTCCAACGTCAGACGGAGACCAGCCCTCGGGCTACGGCCTCGGCAGCCGCCTCGGCCCGGTTGGCCACTCCGAACTTCCGGTAGATGCTGGTCGTCTCACGACGGATCGTGGCCAGGCTGAAATCGAGGTCTACCGCTATCTGCGCATTGCTACGGCCAGCAACGATTCTGACGAGCACATCGAACTCTCTGGCCGTGAGCGGCACCTGGAACTGTTCGAACCGGTTCGGCTCCGATAGCAGTGTCATCGTCGGCACGCTGAGGAGTCCGGCGTTCATCTGACGGGCGATATCCATGTCCCTGGAAGCCGCCTGGTCGTCCCCAAGGAACGTGTAGAGCTTCGAGGTAACGAGCGCTATCGGCCCACCGATCCACATTGCCTCGGAATCGACTGCCACCTGGTGTGACCAGGGGGCCAGGCATGACAGGAACCGCGCCGCCTGCTCCTTGCTTCCTACTGCCAGCGCCGCCTTTGCGGCGAGCCACCCCGTCATCAGGTCGCTGCTCTCGGGATCGAGTGGGAGGTGGATCGATTGGAGAAGCTCCACAGCCTGTCCGTCCAGCCCGACCTCGGCAGAAAAGAGGGCTCCCGCCGCTCTGCCCACCGGATGGTCCATCGCTGGGTGGTCGAGATCGAAGATCGTCACCAATTCGTTCAACCTGCCCCGAAGCCGGAATTCCTGAAACAGTTGCGCTACATCGGACACGTGACGACCAGGGGTATCGCCGATGGCCGTTGCTTTCTCCCTCGCTTCAGCCAGCGCATCGGCATTTCCATCGAGGATGGCGCGGGTGCCTTCCAGATAGAAGGCCTTCCACCGGAGCCGGGGTTCCCGGGACCGATCAGCAGCCCACCCACACAGGATGAC
>Ga0194055_10002843_pt1 | contig 13570 bp, 10 predicted proteins | sample SepL449m_MetaG_FD_155482 | JGI IMG/M metagenome (GOLD analysis project Ga0194055, IMG submission 155482) | Anoxic zone freshwater microbial communities from boreal shield lake in IISD Experimental Lakes Area, Ontario, Canada - Sep2016-L442-9m | ecosystem: Environmental > Aquatic > Freshwater >... | reverse complement strand
GTCGAAGCCCTGAAGATCGGCTTGGGCAGCGGCGATGACACGTTTACGGTGAAGAGCACGCATGCTGGGACGACGGAACTGAACACGAATGCTGGCAGCGACACCGTTCATGTTCAATCGATCGCTGGAGCCACGACCATCAACACGGGGTCGAATGCGGATACCGTGAACGTTGGGAGCTTGGCTCCTGCCGCCAGTGGCAACGTCAACGCGATCGCTGCGTTGCTGACTCTTCAAGGCGATGGGGACAGCGATACCCTGAATGTGGACGATAGTGGTGATTCGCTTGCGAATGTAGGCACACTCACGAACTCGTCCCTCCGTGGACTTGGGATGAAGAGCGGAATCGACTATCTCGGATTCGAAACATTGCGAGTCGACCTCGGCAGTGGTGATGACACGCTGACAGTATCTAGCACTCACGTAGGAGAGACGACTCTCAATACCAGCGCTGGCAAGGATACGGTGAATTTGCTGACGGTTTCCGGACCGACGTTCGTCAACACGCAGCAAGGCAACGACACCGTCAACGTTCAATCGATCTCTGCCCCGACCACCATTCAATCCGGTGATGGGGATGATACGGTGAATGTTGGAAGCAAAGCTCCTGCTACAAGTGGTACGGTGAATCTCATCGGCGCACTCCTGACCGTCAATGGTGGCGCCAATAGCGATACCCTCAACGTCGACGATGGGGGCGACACGATCAGCAATGCAGGAGTCCTGACTGCCACCACGCTGACAGGGCTCGGTATGGGGGGAAGCATTACCTACGGAGGGCAAGAGCGATTGGTCATCGACCTGGGTAGCGCCACCGACACGATGTTGGTCAATGGAACGCACGCAGGTTCCACCGTGATACGCAACCGAGATGGCAAAGACACGGTTCGCATGGTGGGCAATACTGGAGAAGTATTGTTCCAAGGTGGCCCGGACGATGACAAACTCCTGCTCGATCCCAACTATATCCACGCCGTTGGCAACGAACCATTGATCACGTTCACAAAGATCGAAGATGGTCGGCAACGGGCTGGTTTCTGGAGTTTCAATCCAACGCAAGGAAATATCTACTTCGAATCGGTAGAACGCTTCAATTTCCTTTCGAAGTTGGTCACACCGGTCGGAAAGATCCGGACCAATCAACAGGGGATCGAAGTCACGTCACCTGCTGTCGATGAAGATTATTCTGGGCTGGTGGCGAACTTCACGGTGGGACCTATCCAACCTCTCATCGTGGATTCGCGTGCCTTCGGAAATCCAGATTTCGTCAAGGTCAACGCAGACGCGGATGGCGATGGGAATCTCTCCCCGCTGGACGTATTAGTGGTCGTCAATCAATTGAATGGCCCCAATAAGAGTCTTTATCGGTCCAGTTACGACGTCGATAAAGACGGTCACGTTACGGCCCTCGATGTTCTGACCATCATCAATCGCCTGAATCAACCTACCACCTACGTCACCGTCGGTGGCGATTACCAAATCACAACCCGTGATTTGAACAACGACGGGTTGGCGGAAATTATAGTCGCGGGCTCTGTGAATTCGCGTCCGGTCTTGCTGACGCTCAATGGAGTGACTGGAAGTCTGTTCGATGCTCCGATCTATTTATCCGATAAACCGAGCCCCTTTACGACCTATGTGACGGCCGCCGATATCGACGGAGATGGCGTACTGGAGATCATCGTCTCCTCCGAACGGGGACCAGGCAAGTACTCGATTTACCGCCGCGTGAACGGTCAACTGGTCTTGTCGGCGGAACGTACCGTTCCGTTCGATGAAGGGTACATCGGTGGCGTGCGTGTCGCTGCCGGGGATGTCAACGGCGATGGCGCCGACGAGATCCTAGTCGGTTCGGGTGTTGGAGCAGACGCATCGGTCCGCGCCTACGATGCGTCGGGGCAACTGGTTTCTACGTTCGTACTTCCTAGCAGCTTTGCACGGGCGGGAGTCTTGCTGAAGACAGGGGATTACAACGGGGACGGCTTGTTCGACTTGTTTGTCGCATCGGGACGACGCGGAAGTTCCCAAGTGGCCGTGTTCGATGGCCGTTCCCCGATCGGTACAAACCGAACACCGGATCACTTGATCGACAACATCTTTACGGACCCCAGTTTGATTGCACCGATCGATATCACACTCGCTGATAGCGACGGCGATGAATTGGATGAACTCTTCGTATGGCAACTGTCCGACGGACGGAACCAAGGAGTCAAAGAGTTTAAATACGACAAAGCCGTCGATCGGTTCTTTGAAGAGTTTTAAGAGCGTCGCCAACGAGATAAAGCCGACAAGAGTCGATTTTCGTTTCGATGAGCCTGAGGCGTTAGCCGATTTTTTCAGGTCGAAAGTACTCGGCTAGCGCCTCAGGCTCACTTTTTTCGGCTGTGGAAAGAACCGTTCTTTAGATTGCTAGCGATCGACTTTAACGATTAAGGCATTCGGTTTCGTTTCTGGATTTCTGAGCATTGGGAAATACGAAATTTGAAAGGAGGATCACCCCCTGTTTTCCGATAGTCCGAAGGTGGGATGGATTCCTTGACTCGTTCGATCGCATTTTTGGTTGGCCTCATCATGAAGATAACTTTCGGCTTGGTTGCATGGATGGTTTGTCTGTTGCTGCTGCCAGACGCGAGTCGTGGCGAGTTCCCTAGTTTTTCGGCACCATGCGATTCAACCCGATGCGATACGTCTCAATGTGACGAGCTTCCCTGTTCGAAAAGCAGCTTGCCGACTTGGTGGTTATCCGCCGATGCGCTCTTCCTGCATCGAACACAAAACTACAATCAACCTATCGTATTGGACGAAAACAACGGTTTAGCGCCGGTGTTGACAGGGGACAATTTGCGGTTCGGTACCGCGGCCGGACCTCGATTCGCAACGGGTTGGACTTGGAGTTCTGGACGAACCGCTGAACTCGTTTACTTTGGCCTGAACGATTGGTCGAGCACAGCTCGCGTGACAGGCAACAACAACTTGAGTCTCCCTGGGGATCTCGGATTGGCGACGTTTGATTTCTTCGCGGCCGATGCGATGGAAGTCCGTTATGGTTCGAGAATCCAAAACTTTGAAGCGAATCTTTGGAACCCCGGTGCGGGTTGGGATTGGCTGGTTGGTTTCCGCCATTTCAGCGTCATCGAAGATTTCAAGATCTCCTCGTTCGATGCGGATACCTATCTCAGCGATTATCAGATCCAGACCAACAATCAGTTGTACGGCGGGCAGTTGGGGCTTCGCCGCCGTTGGACATGGGATTGCTTTAGCTTTGCTCCGGAAGCCAAATTCGGTTTGCTAGGCAATGCAAATAACCAGCACACGTTAATAAGGGATCTTGAGAATTCCAAGACGCTCCGCGACGTTCAAGTTTCCTCGTCGATCCTTTCGAGTCTATCCGAATTGCGATTGGTTGGTGATGCGAATATAACGAACAACCTAAAGCTGACTTTCGGGTACAACCTTCTTTGGGTCACCGGGGTTGCCCAAGCACCTTACCAACTTGACTACACGTACACGGCCAACAGCAGTCGCTTTGTCGATGACAATCACAGCATCTTCTATCACGGTGCTAATGTCGGTTTGAACTGGTTGTTCTAAGAGAAGAACCGCAACGGCTGACAGCCTATCGACTTCGCGTCTAACCTAAGCTCTTGGGCGGCATACCAAAGGCTTGGAGCGATGACACTGCATCCGCAGGTCGCAATCGGATCAACTTCCTGCTCGCTGGATCGATGCAATGTTGGGCAAGTAATTCGCTGCCGATGCTGGCAAGGCCTCGAAAGGTTTTGCGTTGGAGATCATCGATCCCTTGCTCTGCACACTCGGCAATGATCTTCTCGGCTTCGTGATGATTCCTCGGATGCCATTTCTGGGATGATTGAACCGAGATGAGTTCGCAAACTGGGGGCAATGCGGCATGGACTTGCCCTGCTTCGAGCATGCCAGGCAGCCACCGGTAGAAGAACCACAACATCAATGCCGAGCAATGAATGCCATCGGCATCGGGATCGAACAGGAAAATGATCTTCTCGATCGGTTCTGCGGCAGTCGATGGTCCTGCGCCCAGTTCCGTTCCTAGCACTTCGAGCAATTTTTGGAAGAGAGGATATGCGGCTACTTTCGCTTGGCTGGCCTTCCATGCATTGAGCGGTTTGCCTTGCATGGGCAAGACCGCCTGAAAGTTCGGATTGCAGACGCGCTGGACGGCCAACGCGGCCGATTCTCCTTCGACGAGAAAAAGTTCTTTGGAACGAGATGCGGGATCTGATCCGATCGACGGGTTGGATTGAACCACGGCGTATTCCTTTTGGTCTCTCGTGCTGGGGCTGGGAATAAAGCGCGAGTAAGGTTGGATGAAAGACTCGTTGTTTGCCCTTCATCTCAGGTTACATCACCGGTGGTTTTCGTTGACGACATGGTGGTCCATGTGCTGCCACAGTCGGTCGCTGACGCTCGCGGTTGATCGGTTTGCAATTCTTCATTAGCCGGTGTGCGTCAGCAACCGGTTTCTGTGGATGTTGACCTGGAAACCGGACGCTAACGCGTTCCGGCTGATCGGTTTGTAAATCGTTATTAGCCGGTTTGCGCTAGCACTTGGTTTCTGTAGATGTTGACCTGGAAGCCGGTCTCACGTTCGCGGCGCTGATTCGGATTGCGCTTTTAGACCTTTTCGGGAACATGGGTTTCATTGAGCAAATCGGCAGGCACCATTTTCTCACCCTGACGATCCCAGCCCATCATGCGATTCGTGCGCCAGCTTTCGTTGGCCATATTGACCGCGACAACTCCTGCCAGCCCCAACTCGATCGGGCAGTTCAGAGGTTCGCCGTTCCGCAAGTGATTGTGGAGATTGGTATGGTGGAGATTCTGATCTTCGCCACCGGTCTTTTTGTGTTGACCGAGAACCTTTCCGTCGGGATCTTTCGCCACCCAGCCATCGTTATTGAAGAACAGCGTACCGCCGTATCCGCGGATCAAATGATCGATACGAACACGATTTCCCATTGTGCCCAGAACATACACGGTCATACCTCGTGGGTATTCGCAAATCATTTCCACGTTGTCGGGTAGATCACGTCCATCCGGCCATTGCCAAATGCCTCCCATCCCGACGACCCGTCTGGGATAGAGTAGATCGCATGCCTTCATGATGCGTGTGATTCGGTGAATGAACAAGTCGGTGCAAATGCCTCCCGAGTAGGCAGAGTAGCATCGCCATTCGAAGTAGTGATTGGGATTCCAATCGATCTTCTTGGCCGTACCGAGCCACGCGTTCCAATCGAGATCGTCCGGTTTGCTTTTGAACTCCTCGACGAGTTTTGGTTCGCGCCATGGGCCAGCATCAGCGCTGTATCGCCGAACGTACTCGATTTGAGCTTGGATCACTTGTCCGATGATCCCATCGCGAATGGCGTTCCGAGCCGAGATGTAACTATCGTCCGACATCGCTTGAACACCTACCTGAACGGGCTTCCCCAGTTCCTTTTGGCGTTTTACGACGGCTTGGGCTTCTGGGATGGTGTGGGTGAGTGGCTTTTCGCAATAGACAGCTTTGCCGGCTTCCATGGCATCGATCGTCATTGTCCAGTGCCAATGTTCAGGTGTGGCAACCACGACGTAATCGATATCTTTGTGTTCTAGGAGTTTGCGATAATCGGTTTCCGAGTGGTCGGCTTCGATTGTGGCTTTGCCTTCGTCGGCTCTTCGTTTCCAGCAATCCGCCACGCACACGGGATGAAGGTTATTGGATTTTTTGAGGTTGTTGATGACTCCCATGTGGGCCTTGCCAATCACCCCTCCTCCGATGAGTCCTACTCCCAAGCGATCATTGGCACCCAGCACGCGTGCATAACTCTTAGCGGACAACTGGCTAGCCCCGGCGGCCGCGATCGTTCCTGCAGTGGCGAGAAATGTACGACGCTTGACATCGTTGGTAGAAGAGGGAGATGGTTGAGGAGTTGGCTGTACCATTATTTGCTTCCTACTGCGGGGCAATGTGAATGAAATCGTGAATGACCGATGCGACCAACAGGGAGGTCGTAGTTCGTAGGGAACGGCGGACCACCAGGGGTCAAACCAAGGCAGGACGAATAGGGGGCGAGGGATCGAGCATAACAACCCGAAGCAAGGGATGCTAGTAGCGTACCGATCCTGCAATATCGCGAGTGAATCACCACTTGCCTAGACGTTCCAAGGCTTCTTCGGCCCAAGGGCTTTGAGGGGAGAGTTGCAGGAAGCGGATCCAATGCCTGGTCGCTTGATCCGCGCGACCGGTTTCGTCCAAACTTCGTGCCAAATGGTAGTGGACGTCCGGGTAGCGATCGTCGCGTGCGAGTGCTCCTTCGAACGAGGCGATGGCCAGTTCGTTTTGGCCCAGTTCGGCAAGAACACAACCAAGATTCGCGCGAGCCTCGACAAAATCTTCGTCCAGTTCGATCGCATTGTAGTAACGTTCGCGTGCGGCAGTGATATCTCCAGATCGATAAAGGAGTTCCGCCAGCTGAAAGACGATTTCCGCGTTTGGGCCGAACTGAGAAAGAAGGACGCGATACCATTCGGAGGCTTCGGCAATCTGTCCTGCATCCTCCAGCTCTTCCGCCGCAAGCAGCATCTCATCGCGCGTCAGTGGTCCAGTACGCAAAGCATCGCTTGCCTTCAACCATTCCGGACTGGTCTCCGCTTCGGTCCGATGCATCGAGAGGGTTGTCACGGCTGGCTTATCCCGATCGGAATCCGAGCTACCCGGACTGTCAACCGCATCAAAGTCGAGATGCATTTGGCCGGTGGATTCAACGAGTCGACCTTGTTCCCGCAGCAAGATATGTCGGCCGTCGAAAACCAGTTCGAGATCGATCAAGCTGCGTTGATTGACGCGGACTGCAAATCGGTCGAGCTGTTTCTGTAGGTCGGAAGGTCGAGCCCCTTGGGACATCCAACCAGCCAACTTCCGTGGGGTTTGGACTTGTTCAAAATCGAAATAGGGAAGCCGATGCGCGACTTTGGAACTGGGAAGTAGCCCCATGCGATGCCAACGGCGGATTTGGCTTACTGGGGTTTTGGCGAGTCCTGCAACCATCGCGGGGGTATATAACTGACGTTGGGTCGGGTCATCGAGCAAACCCAGATGCAGCCATAGATCATGTTCATGGATCAAGGTGGCTTGGCCGGTGTGTATCCGGTTTCGGATGTGTTCGCTGAGCATCGCATCGATATCTTCATCGAGCAGTTCCTCGGCGCCGATCACCACCAGATCGATATCACCGACGAGCCGTTCCGAAGGCACGGCACCTCGCTGCTTGAACCAGTCGCAGGCTTCCTTGCGAGTCATCGCGCCCATTTTGCCCAAAAACGCGATGCGCTTGCCGGTTAGCGTTAATTCTGTATCACTCATTCATTCCCTTTGCGTGGGTGAGGAATGTTCGATACGGATAGATTCAAACTCCACTTTTCCATGAGCTCGAGTTGGCCTCGTTTGGTCATGTCGAATTGCAGGGGAGTGACCGTGATATGCCCCGCTGCCAACGCATTGAGATCCGTTTCGTGCTCCGTCGGTTTGGGAGGTGGGTCGTTGGTTGACCAATAATAAAAACGGCCTTTTGGGTCTTGGCGTTTGATGTAATGGTCGCCGTAGCGCTCGACCCCCATCGGTACCAAATGCACTTCAGGCGTCCTTCCTGTGCGGTAGGTTTGCGTGGCACTGGTTGGGATATTGATGTTGTAAAGTTCCGGCGCATTGCCTTGGTGCGACAAAATCTTTTCGATCAAGTCTACAGCGAGAATGGATGCAGCTTCGAAATCGGCATGGGGGTCATGTTCGAGCGAAACCGCGAAGCTCGGGATGCGAAAGAAGGCTCCCTCGATGGCCGCAGCCACGGTGCCTGAGTAGAGGACATTGATCCCTGCGTTTAGACCGCCATTGACTCCCGAAACGATCAAGTCGACTGGCCCATTGACCAGTTCAGCCACTCCCAGCTTGACACAATCCGCCGGTGAACCATCGACTGCCCATCCACGAAAGAAGTCCCCTTCGTAGATCTCTTTGCAGGTAAGGGGCGAAAGATAAGTGATCGAATGCCCGACGCCGCTTTGCTCGGTCGCTGGTGCCACGACCGTCACGTGACCAAGCCGCTCCAGAGATTTTCTGAGCGCATGCAATCCAGGCGCGTAGATTCCATCGTCATTGGCTAGAAGGATATTGCGCATGCAGTCTCCGAAAGTAAATCAAAGTGGTGGGTGTGCACAGTTCGAACGTCGCTGTCCGGAGATCGATCTGCGGGTCGTCGAGGATTAGGAAAGATTTCAGGCTGCGCATTTCCGCGATGCGGATTGGGAAGTGCGGTTTACCATCGGATGGAATCGCGGAGATTCGATGGGTAGCTCTTTTTCCAAGCCTCGAGTTCCGTTTCCAATGTAGGGTCGAGGCGCTCGGGCAATTTGATTTGTAGTTCCGCGATCATGTCCCCGACCTCACCTGAGTCTGATTTCAGTCCCTGCCCTTTGATCCGCAGTCGTTTCCCACTGCTGGACATGGGAGGGACGGTGATGGCGACTTCGCCGCCGGGAGTCTGAATGTCGACTTTTGCCCCTTGAATCGCTTCGGGCAATGAGATTGGGACCTTCATTTCGAGGTTATTGCCGACGACCTTGATGAATGGATGGGTCTGCAACTGGATCGTCAGGATTAGGTCGCCGGGCTTTCCTTTTGGAGCGGGAGTCCCTTGGCCTCGAAGTCGGATCTTTTTGCCCGGCGAGATGCCAGCCGGGATTTTGACTTGGATAGATTCCACTTGGTCTCCTCGATTGAGTCGAAATTCGTAGTCTCCCCCGTCGATCATCATTCGGAGGGGGATTTCAAGTTCCGCGGCGACATCTTGACCGCGAGCAGGAGCGCGGCGACTGCGGCCTGACGTCGCCCCGCCGCCGCCGCCAAATTGCCTTCGAAGGAAATCGCCAAAGTCGACTGAATTTGCGGCCCCCCCACCGAAAACATCGCCAAAATCGAAACCAGCGGACTTTCCATCCGGGCCTTCTGTCCCGAAAGGTTTACCGTTTCGGAATTGTTCGTAATTATCGCCAAATTGATCGTAGAGTTTTCTCTTCTCAGGATCGTTCAGCGTGTCGTAGGCAGTTTGGATTTCCTGGAACCGCTTTTTGGCTCGGGCATCGTCCGGATTGAGGTCTGGGTGATGTTTGCGCGCCAGCTTGCGATACGCTTTCGCGATCTCTTCTGGAGAAGCGGTGGAGTTCACACCGAGAGTTTTGTAAAAGTCATTGGCCATGGTGGATTCCATGAATCGTCAACCCTGCATGAAGTCTTGGCAACCGTTCGAGAAACCATCGACGCCGCAATTCTGCGGCTCCCAGCGATTTCCGGCGAAGGTATCGAGGATCCGATGGCGCATTCCAATCGCAGGTCTCTATGGAATGCAGACGGTCATCGGAACTGCAAAGAGGTTCGTCCCTGAGGGAAGGAATCCCCAACTCGCCGACGGTTCTCTTCCCAGGCCAAACGCCAGGTGCCAGTTTAGCGACACGGAGCCTCGGACTTCGGTTCCGTTTTGCAATCGGATTGCCAATTCTCTGTTGGAACGAAGCCCCCTCGATGAGAGCTCCGTGAAAAGGAAGCCATATTCTAACGCTTTAGCTACGCGACGCACCTCCAAAATCGACTCTGGAGTGGACTCCTTTCGGCCCCAGTACGGGCGGGTGTTTCCAGGAATCCTCGTTTGGTTGTTCCTCTTTTGCGGCTCGCAGGCAATGGCCCAAAGCGAAGTGACGTTGGAGACCATCGACGAGACGAGCGGTATTCCTGTCCCAGCCCGAATTGAGTTCCTCAAGTCGGCGAAGCGTCTCAAGGTTGATCGCAAGGTTCCTTCTGTTGGCGATACTTGGTTGTCCGAAGAGAGCCTCGTCCTTCAACCCATGACCGGTGACTTTGAGTTCCTGGCGCTGCGCGGTCCGGAATTCAAAGAGATTCGTGGGGGTTTCACCATCGAGGGACGATCCAAGGACTCCGTTGTGATCGAGATTCCTCGGGCCATCGACATGCATGCCGAAGAGTGGTTCAGCGGGGACCTAAGTTGCGAATGGGATCCCCAGCAAAGCTGGCGATGGCAAGTCGCCGATGCGATTGATATGGTGGTTGAGAGCTCCTTGGCAATCTCCAAAACAGCGGTCAACAAGAAGCAGGATTCTGCCCGCTCCCGCAAAGCATCCAGCCCAGCACCCGCGCCATCCGACCCGGATCTCGTAGGGCACCGCTGGCAAAGCTATTGCATGGAAGTTCGTTTGCCTGAAATCGGGTTCGCCGTCCACCGCAACCCAGCACCCGAAAAAAGCGAGAAAGCAGATCGGGAAGTTCCAGGAGAGGGCAACCGATCATCCAAGTTCCTCGATGCCATTCGCGTCCTTGAGGAATCCCTTGGGGAGCCGAATGCCTTAATCGAGATCACGCAATTGGCAGCCCGCGATGTTCCCTTGATGCTGGCCCATCCCCGAGTGAAATTGGCGCGTGTCCTCAATAGTTGCAATCGTCCCAAGAAGGACGATGTGGTGTCGCATCCGAAACAAGAATCGCCCGAAGAGTTTGCGAGGATTATGGCCACGTTCGGAAAGGAGAAGCAAACTGTTTCGTTGTTCGCACCCATCGACGAAAAAGAAAGAATTCGGTTCAAGTCAGCCCGCGCGGCAGGCATGCTTGCGGAGTATCTCTATTGGCAGATGTTGGAGGCTGGATTGCGATTGGTACTACCGCAGCCAGCGGCTTTGGACGGGTCGATACGAATTTGGGGTACAACCGCATCTATGCCTATTGCGACTCGGAAAAAACTCCCGAAGGATGGTGGAAGGGAGTCGAGTCCGGCAGCGTGTTTGTTACCAATGGACCATTGCTAAGGACCTTGATCAACGGCGTTCCGCCGGGTGCCGTTCAAGCCGTATACGATGGCGAACCATTACCTCTTTCGATCGCCGTTTCTCTTGCCGTGCGAGAACCGGTCGATTATTTGGATGTGGTTTTCAATGGGGAGACACTCTATAGCGCCAAGCTTGAAGAGCATTATCGGAAGGGAGAGTTTCCTGAGATCACCATCGACAAAAGCGGATGGCTGGTGATTCGCGTGATCACGGAACACGAAGAAGGATATCGTATGGCAACGACAGCCCCTTTCTATTATGAGGTCGATGGCAAGCCTCGAATTTCGCGCCGCGCGGTCGAGTTCTTTCAGGCGTGGCTCGCACGCTCCGTGGCACGCATTGAGCAGGATGAAACACTGGCAAGTGATTACCGCACGAGCATCGAGCGGGCCCAGCAATTCTGGGCCGATCGACTGGAACAAGCCAATGCCCCATGAGTTCCCACGTGTTACGGACGCTTCAGACGGGAAACCACGTCGTGAGCATACGCTTGGAGATCTTCTTTGGTTTTCGGAGCGGGATGAAAAGTGTCTCCATCCCTAAGATCCTCTTGACCAAAAATCGGATAGGAATCGACACGCGACCAGGACATGTCGTATACGGAAAACGAGACTGTTAGTCCCTTGGCAACGGATTGAACTTCGCGATGAAGGTCAAATGCCGTCACGGCGCTGTTGAGGTAACAAGAAGTTGTCATCAACCAATCGCGATAATGTTTGGTTCGTTGCACTTTCTTTCCGTGGACTTCATCGAGCGCTCCGGCCGCGTTTCGAACCGCGAGCATGATTCGGTCGATCAGTGTACGCACGGGATGCGTGAATGCCATGTCTGCAAAGCTGGAGGGAGATAAGTACATGTCCACCGCTGCGGAAACGGCACCGCAGCCGGTATGCCCCAAGACGATGACGCTCTGCAAAGAAGCCCGGAGTGCCGTGACGGCATAGTCCACACTCCCAAGGCATTCGAGCCCCAGAACGTTGCCTGCGACTCGCACGACAAACAGATCGTTTGCCGCACAATCCATGATGCGCTCAATCGGCACCCGTGCGTCCGCACAACCGAGCACCAGGGCAAAGGGAGCGTGCATTTGCTCGAGCCCTTGGACAATGGGAATCCCCAATTGAATCGCGTCGATAGGGATGACCAGGGGAGGTTGCGACAGATCTCCGGCAAGGATGTTTTGAAGATGATTGACTTGATCGGCAAATCGCGAATTCCCTTCCTCCAGAAGCTTGAGCGCTTCTTTATTGCTGCGAGGACGTTTTAGATCGATCGGGGCGTAGGGATCAAAACGATAGACGATATCCATGGGCTGTGGTCTGCTCCGGTTCTGCGTGAATTAGGACGATGCGAGAGATGCGTAATCAGGTCGATGTGACGAGTTTCGAAAGGTTTAGGGGTGGAGATGTTTCGTGCCATCAACTGGCTCAAAGATACCGTTTGGCACCAAGATTCCGCGAGCGTTCCGTGAGCGTCGTCCAACATCCCCGAGAGCGTTCGAGTGAACCCGGTAGAACGAATGCGATCAAGTGGTCGTCAGCAAATCCATGACTCCGCGGAACACCCTGCTCCAGATTCTAGTCGTTGTGGACGTTCTTTGCGGCTAGGAAGACTCCCTTAGGAGGTGTTTTTCATTGTTCTTTCTCAAGTAGGGGATTCGGGTGGCCTGAAGAGTTCATTCTAGCTATACTTTGTGTCCCGCCGCTGATCTCAACTTCCCCGATCGGCAACATCCTTTCGAGCGTCGACTCCTCGTGTCTCCAACCCGTTGCAAACGATTGTCCGACCCTCTAGCGAGCGATCTGTTTATTGCATCGGAATGCGATGCGTTTGTTTCCAAATAGTTCCCTTTTCATAAAAACTTAGATGTCGCGACGTTGCGCGCGAATTGACTGCTTCGGTTGCCAACCCAACGTGTCGGAGGCGAATGCGATTCGAAGGAGGGTTTGATTTCATTGTTTACGGACAGGATAGGATTCGATCACGTGGATCATCGAAAGGCAGGGACGCAGGGATGGTTCGCGCGTCGATTCCCCTTACTAAGAAGGTTAGCTGGACTTTGCATGAAGAGGATTTGCTTACCACCGCCGAAATTGCATTCTCGGCATGAGCACCGCGTTGATCCAATGGTTGCTTGGCGAAGGGCTGTTTTGGGAACGCTGGTCACTGCCCTGGTCGGCGGCCTGATGCTGGTTGCTCAGGGCATCGCCTGGGGTGATCCCCCAGCCGATGTTTCTGCGATCGATGCCTTGGACACGCGTTTGACCACTGAGTGGACTGGAGCGATTCAGCCGATGCTCCAAACCCACTGCGGCGAGTGTCACATGAGCGGCGCGACGGAAGGTGGCGTCGGCTTGGATGACTACGCTAGCCTCGCAAAAATTCGATCCCATGAAAGTACGTGGGAGCAGATCCGAGGGGTGATTCGCGCGGGTGCGATGCCTCCACCGGAAACATCCACGCTGAGCCAACAGGATCGCGATCAACTGATCGATTGGATTCAGCGAGCACTCCACGATGTTGATTGTGGATGCCGTCCTCCGGTTCCCGAGGTCACCATTCGTCGATTGAACCAATTTGAATACGACAACACGGTTCGCGATCTGTTTGGGCTGGATGTGCGACCATCGAAAGAAATCGGATTCGTGTCGGACGATGTCGG
>Ga0194055_10002842_pt1 | contig 13571 bp, 7 predicted proteins | sample SepL449m_MetaG_FD_155482 | JGI IMG/M metagenome (GOLD analysis project Ga0194055, IMG submission 155482) | Anoxic zone freshwater microbial communities from boreal shield lake in IISD Experimental Lakes Area, Ontario, Canada - Sep2016-L442-9m | ecosystem: Environmental > Aquatic > Freshwater >... | reverse complement strand
CGCTGAATCCCGTGCACATTCTCCCCCACACCCATTCTCGACACCGCCGGGGCGTGCTGTTGCTCGTCGTGCTCAGCATGCTGACGCTGTTCATGCTCCTCGGGATCACGTATGTGGTCACCGCGAGCCGGGCGCGGACAACGGCCCGCGCCTTCGCCAAGCTCTCGGCCGGAGTCGCCGAAGCACGGCTCCCCACCGAACACCTCCTCGAGGAATCGGCCCTCCTTCTCCTCCGTGGCCGGCGCGATCCGCTCCTCTCCGGCCGCGAGCCGGCGAGCCTGATGAAGAGCGGCACGACGCATGCGCTCCAGTTCGAATCGCTCCTCGTCGACCAATATGGCAACGAGCCTCCCCTCGAAGGCACCGTGTCGGCAGCGGAAGTGGCCGGGCCGTTCTGCACACTCACCGTGACCCTCGGCTCCGAGTCACAAGCCCCCCCCTCACCGCTCCCCTTCGCCCATTTGAGCGGTCGGATCCTCACCCTTCGCCCCAAGCAGGGGGGCGCGACGAGCCATCCGATTCTGCGTGCGGAGCCGTCCGGCACCGATCGCGTGCGGCTGTGCATCGGCACGCTCGGGCCGCCAATCGAACGCCCCGGTGCGGGGCTTGCCTTCCAGGCCCCGCCGGCCGGCACGCCGTTCCTCGTCAATGGTCGGCCCCATGCCGGCGTGGCAACGCTCAACGAAGCCTGGGACGCCTACGACTTCCCCGCCAACGCCTTCCTCGCCCATGTCGAGCCCGACCCGGAGCAGCCGGCACGCTCGAAGGTGATTCGGCCGTCGATGTTCCGGATCGAGGCTACGGCCGCGCTCCACGACGACGATTCGACCAATGACGACCTCGACGGCGACGGCGTCGACGACCGGGCCGACAACGACAACGACGGCGTCCACGACGGTTGGTTCTTCGATCCCGGCTTTGCCACGATCCGCGGGGCCGATGGGCTGCCGATCCGCGTCGACATCTCCTGCCTGGTCCTCGACATGGACGGCCGGCTCAACGTCAACGCTCACGGGTCGATCCGCGATCTTGTCTCCTTCCCCTCGCCGCTCCCCTTCGGCAGCGGCTACGGCACCGCCGAGATCAACGGCGCGACGGTCTTCCGCTCGCTTGCCGACTCCAGCGCCGATCCGGACGACGACAAGCCCTGGCTGAATATCCTCCTCGGTGGTCGGACCCCGGACACGCTCTTCTCGGCTTCTCTCTCCAGGCCAGGCGACAGGCTCCAGCCGCTGAAATACGCGGTGGGGCAGGAGATCGAGGGGCGCTACGGCTGGCGGGCCAACGACAACCCCGAGCCGATCTCGACCAGCGACACACTCGCCGATCTCGTCACGCGCGTGCCGCTGCCGGGCCGCAACGGCGAGGATGATCCGGCCAGCAAGGACAACGAAGCGGGGCTGCTGGCCGTGCCGGCGGGAAACCGCGGCTGGGCGGTCGATCTCCAGGGGCGCCTGCAGACCTTCGCCACGGCGACCGGCGGGCCGCTACCGACCCTCGCCTACGCCAAGGCCGACACGACGAGTGAGTTTCAGGACGATCCCTACGAGCTTCAACTCGACTACGACCGCCGTCGCACCGAGCTGAATGATCCCCGCACTGCCGGCCGAGGGCCGAGCCCGATCCCCGACAACCCCTTCTCGCCGGCGGAGCTGGAGCGCGTTCTGCGCCCCTACGACGACGACACGATGCTTCTTCCGCAGCGGATGGCGGCCCTGCTCGGCTCGCAGGCGGAGGCAACGCGGCTGGTCGTCACCAGCGACAGCTGGGATACCGCGAGCCTCCTCGGCGACGCCGCCCGACGGATCTACGACTTCTTCGCCGCCATCCCCCCCAACCTCCTCCACGAGCACTTTCCAGAAGGGGCGTGGAACGCCGTCGCTGACGGCACCCGCCTCCCCAACAATCTCCTTCCGGCGGAGTTCGCGGCGGGCCTGCGGATGGATGTCACCCGGCCGGTGGAAGGGCGCCGCGGGCAGCGCCGGCTGTTCTTCAAGGATCTCTACATGGCGGCAGTGGCGCTCTCGACGCTCCCGGGCATGAACCCCCCGCCCGACATCGCGGCCCACTGCGCGCAGTGGGCCGCCAACGTGATCGAGTATCAGGATGCCGACTCGACGATGAGCCACTACGAATACGACTCCGAGCCGCTCGACGGCTGGGATGTCGACGGCGACCCGACCACGAAGGACACCGACGCGGCAACGGTGTGGGGGGCCGAGCGACCAGAGGTGGTGATCACGCAGACGCTCGCCTGGGAGGATGCCGACGCCAAGCAAGGGGAGCTGTTCGTCGTTCTCCACCATCCCTGGGATGCCCGCTTCAACGACGGCCCGGCGGGCTCGGCGGAGCCGGTCGATGCGAATCTCCGCGGGGCGACCCCCGACGCGGTCGACCTCGGCCGCCGCGTGTCGGGGGATCCGATCTGGCGCCTGCGCTGCGGCGGGACGTTTCCCTTTCCCCAGGGGAAGTCTTCCCTGAAGGCCAATCAATGGATGTACGTGAAGCCCGACGGACCTTCAGCAAAGGGATTCCGGGCCACTCCCGAGCCAGGTACGAGTGCCATCGTCGCCCCAATCGCCGGCTGCCGGGCAACGCTCCCTGCCGCCGATCCGGAGGCGCTCGATCCCCGCAAGACCCCCGTCACCCTCGAACGACTCGCCGACCCGAGCCTCCCGCACGACCCCGCCACCAATCCCTATCTGATCATCGATGCCCTGGCGGTGTTCGTGGCCGATCTGCGGCCCGATCCGCCGGCACCGGGGGAGGATGAGGGCGAAGGGGCCAAAGACGCGCCGCCGGCTGCCAATCCGCTCGAGAAGCGCAACAAGACCCCGACGGCGTGCAAGCGGAGCAACGCCTGGGTCCAGCAGGAGGAGGAGCGCCCCTTCCAGAAGAACGAGACACCGGCCGTGACTGCCACCTGGGACGGCGCCCCCCCTTGGATGATGTGGCCCAACCGCCCGATCACGAGCCCCGTCGAGCTGATCTTCGTGCCTGGCTTCGGGACGTTCCGCGTCCGCGATGAGACGAGCACCGACGGCAAGGGGATGCTCGCCGACTACTTCACTCCCACCGACGACGGCATTTATCTCCCCGACATCATCCCCGGCGATCGGATGCTCGCGCTGGATGTGTTCACCGTCCCCTCTCGGTTTGCCGGCGTGCGTCACACGATCGACCGGACAGCCGACTACTGGGACGCCGTCAAGGGGCTGCGGGTCGGGTTCTACGGGAGCGCGGGGGCGGAGTATCAATCCCCGGCGGAGTTCAACCAGATCGCCGCCGGGCGCGAGCCGGGGCGGGTGAACATCAACACGATTCAATCGGATGCCGTCTGGGAGGCGGTCGTACAGGGATCGGTGCGGCGCGACCCCGATCCGGTCCGCTCGAAGCGCCCCCCTTTCGGCCTCGTGAAGGCCCGCACCAGTGGCACCAAGGCCGCCGACATCGGCTACGCGGAGCTGGCCAGCAGCGGCACCGCGGGCACGCTCCATCCGGCCAAGTCGACGCCCCAGCTGCTCAATCTCTCCGGCAACGACGGCATCAAGCCGCTCATCATCCGCAACGATGCCGTCTCGATCCCCGATGCCAATCTCAATCCGATGCACGAATACCACACGGCGCTGCGGCTGGGAAACATCGCCACCAACCGCTCGCACGTGTTCGGGATCTGGATCACGCTGCGGACGATCCCGACGACCGGGGCGGGGACGCCGGCGCCGATCGACCGCGATGCGATCGGCTACCACCGGATGTTTCTCCTCTACGACAGATCGATCCCGGTCGGATTCGCGCCGGGCCACGATCACAACGTCCGCGACGGCATCCTCCTGCAGCGGGTGATTCGTTGAACCGGCGCGGACTGACCCTCACGGAAATGCTCGTCGCCACCGCGCTGACAATGATCGTCATGGCGGTGGTGGCGCAACTCTTCTCGGTGTTTGGCGCGAGCGTCTCGGGGAGCCGATCGCTCACCGAGCTGTCGGCCCGGCTGCGCACCACCTCCTACCGGCTGCGGCGCGATCTCGAGGGAGCGACGGCGGCACTTCTTCCCCCCTTGAGCCCGTCGGAGGGGGCGGGATATTTCGAGATCCTCGAGGGCCCGCGCCGCGACCTCGACGCCGCCGCCGGCTCCGACGAGCTCCGGGCCGACGACGACGACGTGCTGCTGTTCACGACGCGCGATGTCCGCGCCCCGTTCACCGGCCGGTTCCCCGGCGGCACGATCCAAGGCGACACGGCCGAAGTGGCCTGGTTCCTCCGCCCCACCGTGCCGGCCACTGCGCCGCCGACCCACGCCCTCTACCGACGGCAGCTGCTCGTCCTCGGCTACGTCGGGAAAGACCCCTTCCACGCCAATGGCAACCGGGTGGCCTTGAGCTCGTTTGCCGACGGCTATCGATCGTTTTTCGATCAATTCGACCTCTCGGTCGCCCGGCTCGGCGGCGATCTCGTCCCCAATACGCTCTCCGATCTCACCCGGCGCGAACGCCGCTTCCTCCACAACGTCGCCGGCGACCTCACCGGATCGGGCTTTCCCTACCCGTTCCTCGCCGATCACCAGATCCCCTCGACCGAACCAACGCGCGACACCCTCCCAGCCGGTGCCGCGGGGCTGATCTTCGACGGTCCATCGGCCCGGCGGGGGGAAGACATCATGCTCACCAACGTCGTTGCCTTCGATGTCCGCGTGTTCGACCCGGCGGCGCCACTGGGCGAATCCTCCGGCACGGTCGTCGCGCCGGGAGATGGCGTCGCGATCTCTCCGGGCCCTGCCACCGGGGCGTATGTCGATCTCGGCAACGGCATCAACGCCGCGACGGGCTTTCCCGCTCCCCCCTCCGCCCCGCGCTTCGCCGGGCAGGGCCACCCGTTGAGCAAGCTCGCGGGCTCTGGCTCCGCGCGGCGCACCTACGATACCTGGAGCACCCACTACGAATCGAACGGCCTCGACGAGGATGGCGAGGCCGGTGTCGATCAGGGGAGCAACGATCTCGACGACGAAGTCCCCCCTCGGGCCAACGGCGCGGTGCCCCTCTGGCCCGAAGACGGCGTTGTCGACGACGCCGGGGAAAGGGAGACCTCTCCGCCGTATTCGGCGCCCCTCCGCGGGATCGAGATCCGCCTCCGCTGCTACGAGCCGACGAGCCGTCAGGTCCGCCAAGTGACGATCCGCCACACCTTCCTCCCGCACTGACTTGAGCGCAAAAAAAGCCATCCCTGGCCTATCGGCTGCGGGACAGCCGACTCAGCCGGTGTGCTAGGTGGGCGTCGCATCCGGCGACGCCTCGTCGAATGGCAATATGCCATCCATGGCCTATCGGCTGCGGGACAGCCGACTCAGCCGGTGTGCTAGGTGGGCGTCGCATCCGGCGACGCCTCGTCGAATGGCAATATGCCATCCATGGCCTATCGGCTGCCCTTGAATCATCAACGGCTTCTGCGAGGGGTTGGCCGTACCACGGGAGACGGCCTCGACGGCAAGCGAAGCCCGGAGGGCGAAAGCGCAGGCGGCGCGGAGAGAGCGGAGGTCATGGATGGCCGACGCGAACGTCCGGCGACGTGGTACGGTCAATCCCGAGCCCGGAAAGGGCAGGCAGTACTCGAAACCGGCCTCAGTCCCGGAGCGAACGTCCGGCGACGTGGTACGGTCAATCCCAAGCCCGGAAAGGGCAGGCAGTACTCGAAACCGGCCTCAGTCCCGACGCGAACGTCCGGCGACGTGGTACGGTCAATCCCAAGCCCGGAAAGGGCAGGCAGTACTCGAAACCGGCCTCAGTCCCGACGCGAACGTCCGGCGACGTGGTACGGTCAATCCCAAGCCCAGCGCGAGCCAGCACCACGAGCCACCGATCAAGCCGCCCCGCGCGTCACGGAAACCACTGCTGCGGCGTCGTGCTCGCCGTCACCGGATCGCGGGGATCAAACTGGAACATCATGTCCTGATCCTCGTGCTCGATCGCATGGCAGTGGAACACGAACGGTCCCTTGAACGTGCGGAAGCGGATACGGATCCGGAACTCGGAATTGGGGCCGAGCATCGTCGTATCGCAGAGGAAGCTGTCGTGGTAGGGAATCGGCTTCCCGGTCGCCACGTCAGCCACCTGCTGATGCCCCTCGAGATGGAGGTGGATCGGATGCCACCAACCGCCGGCCCCGTTCTTGATCGTCCATTCCTCGGCGGTCCCCAGCTTGGGGATCGCGTTGACGACGGCAGGATCCCAGAACTGGCCGTTAATCGCCCAGGCCCCGTTCTTCCGCTCGAAGAGGAAGGACCGGCGGGCGACAATCTCCTCAGGGGCAATCGGCACAAACGGGCGGAGCGGCGTGGTTGGCGAGATCGTCGCGTCGGCGAAGCGGGGATCCCGATCGCCGACGACGAACTTCAATACCCGGTGCCGAAAGGGGGGCGTGCCGGTAACAGTCGTGCCATTGACGGCGTCGAGGGTTCCCCCGGGACCGCGCGGATCCTGCTGGGGGAGGATGTTCTCGAGATAGATCTCCTCACCGACTCGGTATTTGCTGAAGTCGACGATCAGATCAGCCCGTGTCGCTGGCCCGGCAAGGAAACACTGCGTCTGCTGCGGCCGCGGATAGAGGAACGCGTCCTTCCCGATGCGGAGAAAGGTCGAACTGTCGCTCAAGCGGAATTGCCAGACCCTGGCGTTACTCGCGACCAGGACGCGGAAGCGGTACTTGCGCCGCTCGACCTTGAGGTACGGATAGGCCTGTCCGTTAACACGGGCGACGTTACCGAGATAGCCGTTGTGGGCGTTGCTGGTGTAGCGGAGGGCCCCGCTGGAGTCGAAGATGTCGTCGCGGATAACGAGTGGCAGGTCGTAGGGATTACGGTATTCGGGGCCAACATCGGAAACGCCGCGGATCCCAGGGAGCACTCCGCCGGAGATCAACCCGAGTTCGAGGTCGTCGAGTGTCAGGGCCATCCCACCGCCAAGCCCACGGGCGACGTGGGGGGCGGTAAGATGATGGGCATGGTCGTGATACCAGACCGTGCTCGGGGTATGGGTGACGTCCGCCACCCCACCGAAAAGGGGCACGACGTTGGGGTAATAGCAGTCGCGGGTCTTCGCGGGAAGATTGAGGAAGCTCGCATGGCCGTCGGCGTGAGCGGGCCAGTGACCCCCGTGCATATGGAGGGACATCTCTTCGGGGAGATCGTTGGTCACACGCACGAGCGCCGGTTGACCGACCCGAAAGCGGAACGTCGGCGGGAGGCCGGTTGGGCGCATCGCCCCGTCGGCGTTGCGGCCGGCATAGCCCCAGAAGTCGGTCGCCAGGTTCATCGAGCTGGGGAGAAACCGGGCCCGCCCCGGCCGATGGCTGAGGCCGTAGTACTGCACCGGGAAGCGGTCCCAGTCGGCCGGATGGCTAGACCATTCCGGAGCCACGCCGTGAAACACGTCGCCCACGGGCGACCCATACGCCGCTGGCACAGCTCCGGTCGCCATCGGCGGCAGCCACTGCGGGAAGCTGATCGGATCGATCCAGCGGGGGATCTGCTCGTTGAGAAGAGCCCCCGGGATCTTGCTGACGTCGACCACCAGCGGCGAGTCGGGAAGCTTTTGGAGCGGGAAGCCCGGGGCTGGTACCTGGGCCTTGGCTCCCCCGTCCCCTGTCAGGAGGGCTGCCGCGGCACCAACGCCTGCGGCCGCCCCTGCCACGACATCGCGCCGACCGACACGCTTCCGCGCCAGCATCGATTGTCACTCCTGTTCGTCTACCAAATCAATCCAAACACTTCCACCGCGACCGATCACTTCTCAGAAGCCGCCCCCGCGGCGCCTGCCCCCGTGGCTACGGGGTTCTTGGCCAGCGCGGCATAAACGTCGGCATAACGCTGGGCCTTCGTCCAGCCCGCCAGCCGTCGCACCTTCGCGGCAAGAAGTTCAGCCCCGATTCCCACTGGCATCATCCCCCACCGGCCAGTGGCATGGTTGCCGATGATGACCGTGGCGGCGTGTTGCGTCGGGTCAGCGTCCACCACTGGGTCGATGCTGTAATAGCCGAGTTTGTAACGCAGGGCACGGATCTCATCCGGCTTTCCGGTGAGAAACACCCACTCCGGCATGTCCGGATCGGTGACCTCCGCCCGGTACTGAGCGGCGTACTCGCTGATCGCCTTCACGTCGTCCTTCTCCGGCTCGATGCTGATCGCGATAAAACGGACCGATCTCCCGAAATCGGTAGCGAGATCGTCTCGCACATCGGAAACGACGATGTTCGTTCCGGGGCAGGTGCCGCGGCAAGTGGTGTAGAAGAAGCTGATGACGACCGCATGATCCTTGACGAGATCGGTGAAGAATCGCCGCTCCCGTCCGCTGTCGTCGGTGAGGACCGTATCGGGCAGTCCCTCGCCGATCGGCTGCCGCATCATCTGCAGCGGCGACATTGTTGACGGGCTTGAAGCGCGGCCGATCGCCGGCTCCAACACTTCCTCTGCGATCTCATTCGCCCGCAACAGGGCCGGCGCCACGAGACAACCGATCGCAACAAGGCCAAACAGGGAACGCCGCGTCATCAGAGATCCTTTCGAGAACCGGAGGGAGATCGAAGTCCATCGTCATAGGCCTTAGCCGAGAACCCTCGGCTGGCATAGAAAGCTCTCCCTCCCGGCACAAGCGTGCCGGGAGGGAGAGACACAACGGGTCGTCAGATCACGGGAACCACTGCTGCGGCTTCGTGTCAGCCGAAACCGGCGGCAGACGCGGATCGAACTGCATCATCATGTCGTCATCCTCGTGCTCAACGTTGTGGCAATGGAAGACGAACGGCCCCTTGAACGTCCGAAACTTCATCCGGAGCACGATCTCCGAGCCCGGTCCGAGCATGCAGGTGTCGCTCTTAAAGCTATCGTGATAGGGAATCGGCTTCTTCGTCTGCAGATCCGCGATCTGCTGATGCGACTCGAGATGAATGTGGATCGGGTGCCACCACCCGCCGCCACCGTTCTTCAGCGTCCACTCCTCGGCCGTATCGGCCTGCGGAATGGCGTTGACGAGATTCTCGTTGAAGAACTGACCATTCATCGCCCAGGCGCCGTTCTTCCGCTCGAAGAGGAACGTCCGCTTGGCAACAACCTCGCTCGCCTCGATCTTCACGTGCGGCCGGAGCGACGAATTGAGATTGATCGTTGCATCGGGATACCGCGTGTCGCGGGGTCCGACGATGAACTTCAGCACCCGATGCCGGAACGGCGGAGTTCCCGACACCACCGGCTGGTTTTCTTTGTCGAGCGAGCTTGTCGGCCCACGGGGATCCATTTGCGGCAGAATGTTCTCGATGTAGACCTCCGTACCCGGCTTGTACTTGCTGAAGTCGATGACGATATCAGCCCGATGCGCCGGATGGCCGAGCCAGGCTTGGGTCTCCTGGGGCTTGGGGAACATCCACGCGTCCTTCCCGAGACGCATGAACGTCGAATTGTCGCTCAGGCGAAGCCGCCAGACACGCGAATTCCCGGCCGTGAGGCAGCGGAAACGGTATTTCCTGGCCTCGACGTTCATATACGGATACGGCTTCCCGTTGACGCGGATCACGTTCCCCAGATAGCCGTTATGACCGTTGTTGGTATAAGCCATCTGCCCCGCCGTATCGAAAATGTCGTCGCGGAAGACGAGCGGAAGATCATAGGGATTGCGGTACTCAGGCCCGACGTCCGACACGCCCTTGATCCCCGGAAGCACGCCCGACGTGATCAACCCGAGTTCCAGATCATCGAGACACATATTCATCCCGCCACCGCAGCCGCGGGCCACGTGAGGCGCGGTGAGCAGGATACCGTGGTCGTGATACCACATCGTGCTTACGGCCTCGCTCCAGTCGAACGGGCCCGTCTGACCGCCGTTCACCCGCGGTACGATGTTCGGGAAGTAGTAATCCCGGCCCGATCCAGGTGTGATCACGAAGTTTGCATGCCCGTCCGAGTGTGCTGGCCAATGCCCGCCATGCATATGGAGCGACATTTCCTCGGGAAGCGTGTTCACCATCCGAACGATACACGGCTGACCGGCGCGGAAATGGAGCCACGGCGGCAGGCCGGGCGGAAGCAACGTGCCGTCAGCCTTCCGACCGACATAGCCCCAGATATTCGTCGGGGGAAGCTTCATTGAACTCGGCAGGAACTGGTAAGCCCCCGCCATGTGATGCATTTCGTAGTACTGGACCGGAAAACGGTCCCAGTCAGCGGCGTGGTCAAACCATTCCGGCGCCACACCATGAAGCACGCCGCCGACGGCCGAGGTGTAGGCCTTTGGCAGTGTGCCGGTCGACATCGGCTGAAGCCACTGCGGGAAGATGATCGATTCGGTCCAGCGGGGAATCTGATCGTTTTTGAGGGCATTGGGAAGCGTACTCAAATCGACATTCAGCGGGGAATCGGGAAGCTTGAACGTGGGGAACGTGGGGACTGCAGCAGTCGCATGAACTGCCGGGGCACCGACGACGGCGGCCGCAGTGGCCGCCCCCTTCATGAACGCGCGACGACTGGCATCGCCAGCCCCGCGAACCGATGAAAAACGACTGGAACGCGACATGGGGATCCTGATCCTTTCGAGAGAAGACATTCTCGGACTGCGCCGGGAAATATGAGCGATTCGGGAACGATATGAAGCAGCCAGCGACGGCGAAGGGCTCCGTGTGCCCAAACGAACGACAAGGTGATGCAACCACCTTTGCACCACACCGTCGTCCGTAACACGAAGGCCGCGTCAATCTAGCAGCGTGCGCTGCGTTGTAAATCCTTGAACTGCCGCAAGTTATGGGCTTACATCGCCGCAAGGAAATGCCTTTCTTTCCCTTCATAGTCATGGCCACTAGCCGTCTCACAAAATCCACAAAAGCCCCTGCTGGCTCGCGTCCGACGCCTTTTTTTGGGCCGGGCAGACCGTGGCTGGCATCGCGCCCGGAGATTGCTGAAGGCCCTCTTTTGTGGGGGTTTTCGATGATCTAGGCCCCGTGATCCCGACCCCCTCGCCGATCGCGCCGTGCTTCCGGAGATGAGTAATCCGTAAGCTTCGCGATCGACTTCTTGGCTCACCACGATGTTTTCTGCTTTGAACAACGCACCGACCCGTTCGGCAGCTTGACGCCACCCGAAAAACATTGACTATTTGCTCGATCGTGATAATTTTTTTAACCAACATCGGTGAGCTTCCAGCCGACGGTTTCCGCACACATCGCTCGTTCCCTTCGTAGCACCCGTCATCCACGCGCTCTCCCAGGAGACAGTCCCATGGCCATCAATCCGCGCTCGCTGTTCGAGCGATTCCTCGGCCTTGCTCCCTCACAAGGCAAGAGACGGCGCTCCACTCGCCGCACGACCGATCTGCGGGCTGGCGAATCGCTCGAATCGCGGGCAATGCTCTCGGCGACGTACGACGACGGCACCGGCATGCTCATGCTCGAAGGGACCGAACGAGGGGACACGATCAGCATCGCAAAGGGGCTCGAGAACGGCAGCGTCGTCGTTCGCGGTGTCGATGGGGTGAAGCGAGACGCTGTCTTTCAGCATGTTTCCACCGTGATGATCTCGGCGCTCGGCGGGGACGACCGCGTCACGATCGGTCGCGGCATCCGCAGTGCCGACGGGGCCCTGATGAACTTCACCATCGATGGCGGGAAGGGCAATGACTCTGTCGACGGCAGCGATGGCAGCGACACGATCGACGGGGGAGAGGGCAACGACAAGCTCCGTGGCCGTGCGGGCGACGATCGAGTTCGAGGCGGAAATGGCAACGATTCCGTTAGCGGCGAAGAGGGCAGCGACGATCTTTCTGGCGGCGTAGGCGCTGACAGCCTCGCCGGTGGCCTCGGCAACGACAGGATGTCCGGCGACGATGGCAACGACCTCGTCTCCGGTGATGACGGCGACGACTCGATCCAGGGTGGTGCGGGGCGAGACACTCTCAACGGCGGCAACGGCCGCGACAGCATCGACGGGGGAGCCGATGACGACGCCATCAACGGCGGCGGCGCGGACGACAGCCTCCGGGGCAACGCTGGCCGCGATACGATCCATGGTGACGCCGGGAACGACTCACTCAGCGGCGGCGCCGACGACGACACCCTCTTCGGCGACGACGGCGACGACGATCTCAACGGCGATAGCGGCAAGGACCGGCTCCGCGGAGGTCGCGGCGCCGACGAGAACCTCGACGACGACAAAATCGCCGACGTTGACGCGGCCGATCGGAAGGGACGCGGGTCGAACTCCGGTGGCGGCTCCGGGTCGGGGGGCGGCTCGAGCTCCGGTGGCAGCTCCGGTGGCAGCACGAGCGCCAGTTCGATCGTGTTTGCCGGCGGCTTGGCGTCTGTGACTGGAAGCTCGGCCAACCGGAGAGACAAGCAGTTCTTCTCCTTCGTCGCGCCGGCGGGAGCCTCCACGCTTCGCGTCGAGATCCTCCCGGACAGCAACGGCAAGTATGCCGATCTCGAGATTGAGGACGTGGCCACGAGCCTCACCGTCGCCGAGCTTGAGCCTTCCGACACGGGCGTGAGCGTCCGAGAGGGCCTCGCGATCGTCGCGGGCCGGAGCTACAGCCTCCGGCTGCGGGCTCCGAAGCTCGATCCGGTCGGCTTCACGGTCAACCTCGCCGTCAGCTGACGGCTCTGGGCGCCGACGCGGCGCCGCTGATACGGGCTGTTCGGGGCCGCCGGGTGTGTGCGGGTGGGATCCTTGCCGCACACGGCGGTCCCGACGGCTTCGTCGAAGATGGTCGTCGCCGGCCAGTTCACTCTTTGAGCGAGTCGAGTAACCGGCGCCCGCGTGCCGTCGGCTTCATGCTCTCCGCCACGACCGCGGCGCCGCTGGCGAACTGCTCCTCGAAGCGGTGGAGCGCTGGCTCGAGCCCCAAGTCGGGATGCCGCGCGACGAGCCGGCGGTGAACGCGCCGGTTGCGGGCGAGGACGAACGTCCCATGAAGCACTTGGAAGAGCGGGCGCGGATCGGGCCGGATCGGCGCCTTGTGGATGTCGTTGGGATTGGTCAGGAGCGGATCGAGCGCGAGGAGGGCGTTGAGGTGGAGGTGGGAGCACTCATGGACAAGATGCTCGAGAAACCAGGGAATCTCCATCCCCGCTTCCGGCATCCGCAGCCAGATCGCTCCAAACGCCTTCGGTGAGCTCAAGCCCTCGATCCCCCGGCCGGTGAACAGCTTGACCAGTGACACGTGCGACACGATCTCGGCATGCATGTCGGGATCGACGGCGGCGATGAGCCCCAGGGCCTCCATGACGGCGGCGTGGAGCGGGGCAAGATCCATTTCCAACAGCGGAAAGAAGTGCAGCGCGGCAACGCCCTCGACGCGGGTCGCCCGCACTTCATCGAGCAGTTGTCCTTCCCAAGCGTGAACGGCAATCGACTCGGTGGCAAAGCCCTCGGCATACCAGGCCGAGGGGGGATCGGCACACCAGGCCTGGACGGTGTCGTAGACGCCGTAGCCGTTCCCCTTTGACATCGCCTCCATCAGCGTCGCAAGCCTGGCGCTCAAGCGCGGGCTGAGGGGCCGATCGACGTCGTAGGCCTCGACGGCACCGAGAAGGCTGGGGAT
>Ga0194055_10002841_pt1 | contig 13571 bp, 13 predicted proteins | sample SepL449m_MetaG_FD_155482 | JGI IMG/M metagenome (GOLD analysis project Ga0194055, IMG submission 155482) | Anoxic zone freshwater microbial communities from boreal shield lake in IISD Experimental Lakes Area, Ontario, Canada - Sep2016-L442-9m | ecosystem: Environmental > Aquatic > Freshwater >... | reverse complement strand
TAACCGCCTGCCGATAAATACTATCCGCAACATCGCCCGATGCAAAGACTCCTGGGACATTCGTTGCGGTTGATCCTGGTTGAACTTTGAGATAGCCAACATCATCCATATCCAAAATTCCCTTAAACATCTCAGAGTTCGGCTTATGACCGATCGCGATAAAAACGCCATCCAAGGGAAGCAAGGAAGCCTCACCAGAGACAACATTCTTCAAACGGACGCCCGTTACCTTCTTGAACGGATCCAAGTCCCCCACAATTTCTTCGAGAACTGTGTTGTAAAGAACTTCAATCTTCTCGTTCGCCAAGACTCGGTCTTGCATGATCTTTGAAGCACGGAACTCGTCACGGCGGTGTACCAAATAAACCTTCGCTGCATGCTTTGTCAAGTAGTGTGCTTCCTCCATGGCGGTATCCCCGCCACCAAATACCGCAACCACTTTGCCTCGGAAGAAAAAGCCATCGCAGGTAGCGCAAGCAGAGACTCCATGTCCACCAAAGGTAACTTCTGACTCAAACCCAAGCCACTTTGCGCTTGCTCCGGTCGAAATCACAATCGCTTTTGCCTGATACTCTTTGTCATCAGCCCAAACCTTGAAGGGATGCGACGTGAAGTCAACTTTCGAAATATTTTCGTAGACAACCTCGGTTCCAAATCGCTCGGCTTGCTTTCGGAAGAGCTCCATCATGTCCGGCCCCATTATTCCGTCGGGAAATCCCGGGTAGTTCTCTACATCGGTGGTTATGGTCAACTGTCCACCAGGTTGATAACCGGCAAAGACCATGGGCTTCAGGTCTGCCCGAGCAGCATAGAGCGCCGCTGTATATCCGGCAGGACCGGAACCGATGATGATAACGTCTTGAATCATATAGCCTCAGATGGTACCTTCGAAATCACCAAAATCTTGGTTCATTCGACATCCCTTCTACGTCTATAAATGCATAAGATGTCCGAAGATATCCAAGAAAAAACTGCACCTACAATTTATGACCACTTAGCAATCCTTTTGGATCAGCTCAGTGGCGTTGCTTGGCAAAAACTTGGGCTTCAGACAGACATGATAACTGGCAAAATTGAACCCGATCTTGCCCAAGCAAGGGTCGCAATTGACGTTGTCGGCTATATAGCCTCGCAACTCGAGTCGCAGCTTGATGAGGAAGACAAAAAGCACCTTCATTCTTTGGTTCGAGACCTAAAAATTAATTACGTCCAGAAGCAAGGGGGCAATTAGGTTTGACCTTTCGCATGGATCATGCGCTTCGCGAACTCCTTGCTCAATGGTTCAATTCAGATAGTGCCGATTTTCAAGGGGCAGATGAATTCCACCAAGCTCGCAAAACTCAAACTAAGCTCATTTCTTTCAGCTTGAGATTCAGTGAGTTTTCAGAATTGTTGCTGAATTCTCAGCGCTACGGTACAACCAATGGTACCGAGGCACAATATGTTTCTCTTAAGCAGCAACTTATTTCCAGCTATCAGGACCTCAGACCGTTCCTGCTTGCTTATCTTCGATTCGATCTGGAAGATGAGCGGATAGGTCTTCGGACCCTTGGGATCGGGACAGATGCATTTGAAGCGTCATGGGTTACCGATAGCCTCAAATCTTTCGTCGAGTCGGATGATGTATTCCTTCGAGATCGTGTGGCACGCGCCAATGATGCAATCAACGACTATACTGAACACTTGCATTGTTTACTTGAGACAAGAGTATGATTACCGACTGGCGCGACGTTGACCTTCATAAGGTTCTTGATCTTTGGAATACTCATTATCCTCCAAAGTATCAAATCGACATGGACATTCTTAGAATGAATACTGTCGATAGTCCAACATTCGACTGGGGAGCTTCCCTGCTAGACCTCGATTTCGAAGACATGCTCCGGGCATTTGTGATTATTAAGCGTGCACCTGTAAAACATTATAAAGTTGCCGATCCGGACGCGATGCATTTAAGCGGGATGGCATTCACCGATCCGCTTCATATGGTTGATGTTTTTAGCGATTCGAAGCGAGTCATGCGTGAAAGAGGAGCCTCATGCGTCCTTTTCGGAATGGATTCGCGACACTTTTGGCCAGGTGTACCGACCGATGAGCCAAGACTGAACGACTTTCTGATGATCGAAGGATTTACTCTCGGTGGAGAATATTTCGACCTCGAACGAGACCTGACTGACTACGTTCCACCTCGGGAATTACCGACTGATGGAGTCGAATTTCGGGTCCTGAGGGACGAAGATCATGGGCTACTGGTCAAATTCTTTGAACGAGAATTCCCGGGCAGATGGCGATATGACATTTTGACCAAAATAGAAAATGAAGGTTCACATGGGGGAGTAGTAGGACTCTTTCATGACAATGCTATCCATGGTTTCGCTTCCGTTCAGGACCCTTCAAACAAGTATCCAATTTCTGGCGCAGTTTGGAGAAACGCACTTGGCGAAAATTGGGGAACTCTCGGTCCGATTGGAGTCTCTCAAAAGGTTCGGGGACACGGTTGGGGTGGCGCAATGCTATCCGCGGGTTTGATGGAACTGAAATCTCGAGGTGTCAAGCAATGCCTCATTGATTGGACAACCCTCGAAGATTTCTACGGAAAGCATGGGTTCGCAAAAACTCGCATTTATAAAGCTGGGAAGCTGATTCTTTAAGTCTAATGAAGCGAATTCGGCGCAGTGATCGTATTAAATAATTGAATTATGTCAGTTATCGCAATCGCAAGCCTGCTCGCAACTCAGTCAGTCGTTACTTTGTCATTCCAACCTAAAGTGGGATCGTCCTATAAGCAATCGACTACGCTTGCGCAAACGAGTACTATGGGAAATTCTACTACGTCGATGGTCATGACGACAAAAATTTTGAGTTTTGAAGGAGGATACTTTAAGCTTGAAAATACTCCATCAAATGTAACGGTTTCTGGCGGGATGGGCAAAAATGACACGGCGAAGAAGGCGATGTCAAAACCAACCACTATCTACTTAAACAAGCAATACAAGCCAAAATCATCAGGCAAAGATATGTCCGGGATTGAGCAAATGATGGGCGGAATGAGTGGTGCGATGAGCGGTTTTGCCTTCCCGAATAAGCCAGTCAAGGTGGGAGAAACCTGGACAACGAGTTTTGATATGGGTCAAGCAATGGGAGCAGCCGCAAAGGGTCAGCCTGCAGCCCAAGGGTTAAAGTCAGCTGGCAAGCTCAACACTACTTACAAATTGCTCAAAGCCGATGCAAACACCGTCACGGTCGGTGTTACGGTGGGTGGAACCATGAACATGGATATGGCCGGCGGTAAAGGTGGCGGTCAAGGAATGAAGATGTCGATGGTGCTAAGCGGTAGTGGCACATCCACATTTGAACGAAATACCGGAATCCCGATTAGTTCAAGCATGAAGACCTCTATGCAAATGGCAGGAATGCAAGCTTTCAATATGACCATGTCAATGACCTCGAAACGCATTTAACTGGATTCGTTGTTGTTGTCGATCATTCGTGATTCTCAAGCAAATTCTTAAAACCGAGCATTGGTACTCTTCGCTCGGTAAAGCTCCGTTCGTCAAAGGGAAAATGATCTCGCTCATTCTCTTTGGTGACATATGCGATGAGACCATCCTTTTCTCGATTGGTCGCAACGAATACAAGATCACCTTTTGATTCCCGGCGCCATTGCAACAAAGGATCAATCAACTTGACACCCAATGATGTGATCCGGTCTTGAAAGGCCTCCCGCTCCTCTTCCCCTTCAGGAACGGGAGGAACATCAATGATTACCAGTGACCTTGGATCTGCTTGAATCTCTCCAGCAAGTTTCGAATAATCAAGAAACTCAAATAGCGGCATTCTATAAGGTCGAAAGCCAGACAACTTGGCCAAGCCTCTGAGTGCAATCGACCGCGCTAGCACCTTCCACGGATATCCCAATTCCAGTGCCCTGTTCGGTACTTGCGGACGTTGACCCTGCCCCCATGGCCAACAAAGGTTTATTGGAGAAATACCATGGTCGATCCGGCGTTGATTAAATTCTTGCTCGGTCAACAGGTTTTCCGAGTCATCAATGAATCGCCTAAATTCGTTCTCGGAGTCCCCTTCAGGTAGCGACTTTTGCTTTCCATTTTGGCAAGCGATTGAAGGTGAAGTTGTTCGGATATCTAAACGTTTTTCGCAAACCAGGGCATGGTCGAGCCCTTCGCCGATCAAAACAGTCAATGACTTTGTGTTGAGCCGAATTAACTGGGCCTGGATATCCTTGAATTCTTCTATTGACGGCGGAGGAACCTGGCTTCGAATCTGGTCACCGTTAACACTTAAGAGTGAAAGGTGAAACTGGACGGATCGCTCGGGAGGGTTAAATCCCATCGACGCAACCGTCAACGGACCTTGATCGAGAACTAAATCGCTATGCCCAAGAACAGCGGCTTCAAATACTTCATCGGGATCCAATTGAAACTTGAATATCTTTGACTCTACTCCCAATTGTCGAAAAACTGGATCGCTGCCGACGACCGAGTGATCTTCATTTTCGCCCAGAAGTCCGCGAAAAATGATAATTGGCATTACTGGTCGAAAAGTTGCGCTTGGCCGGAAGTTACGGTTGCCATTTCGCCGACGGCAGGAGGATCATCAAATGCGTGCTTCTTTAGCCCATCTGGTATCTCTAATGGATATTTTCCGGTGAAGCAAGCGGTACAGAATCCTTCGGTTGCGCCATCAACTGCCATTTGTGCCCCTTCAACGCTCAAATAGCCAAGGGAAGTACATCCGATGTAGACCGCAAGTTCCGGAATCGTCATCCGAGCTGCCGCAAGTTCGCCTTTCGACGCCATGTCGATTCCGTAGAAGCATGGATAAACGATCGGCGGAGCGGTGATGCGAACGTGAACTTCTAATGCACCGGATTCAAACATCATCTTGACAAGTTGCTTGGTGGTGGTGCCGCGAACAATAGAATCATCCACAAGAATGATCCTTTTACCACGAATGTGGTCGTCGAGCGGCGTTAGCTTCATTCGAACGCCAATTTCTCTCATGCGTTGATCTGGCTGAATAAATGTTCGATGAATGTATCGGCTCTTGGTCATTCCCTCTCGAAAGGGAATTCCACTTTGCTTGGCATAGCCTAGAGCGGCTGGAATCCCACTATCTGGAACCGGCACAACAATATCTGCCTCGACAGGATGCTCTTGAGCCAACCGCTCACCCATTCGTAGCCGAGCGCCGTACAAGCCTGTACCGAACATGCGAGAATCTGGTCTTGCAAAATAGATGAACTCAAATAAGCACATCGCTTCGCGTGGCGACTCGATTCCCTGCTCAATGGTCATTCCGTCTCGAGTGATCAGGGCAATTTCCCCCGGTTTCAAATCAGTGTCGCAAGTTGCCCCGACCGGTCCAAACGCGCATGACTCCGAAGCCAACATGTAGCCACTTTCGCCCAACTTTCCGACCGAGAGAGGGCGGATGCCATAGGGATCTCGAAATCCAATCAACATGTTTGGTGTAAGAACAACAACCGAAAAAGCACCTTTGCACCTGCGCATGACTTCTCTCACGGCTTCTGCAGGACCACTTTTCAAGTTATTGACAATGATTCGAGCAAGGACTTCGGAATCTGAAGTTGAATCAAAGTGTTCCCCTTCAGCTTGCATTTGCTCACGAAGTTCAACTGCATTAATGAGATTTCCGTTATGGGCGACCGCAATTTCCCCGACAAGACTTTGACAATAGATTGGTTGTGCATTTCTCAAAACGCTGGAACCAGTGGTGCTATATCGGTTGTGACCGACTGCCATATCGCCTTTAAGGCTGGCAAGAATTTCGGGTGTAAAAATCTGGTTTACCAGCCCCATGTCCTTGTGCATCCGAACCTTTTCGCCGTCGCTTACCGCAATTCCTGCGGACTCCTGGCCACGATGTTGAAGGGCAAAAAGACCAAAGAAGGCAGTGCTTGCGACTTCTTCGCCTGGGGTGAAGACTCCGACAACTCCACACTCTTCTTTAATGGCATCTCCTAAGAGTTCGCGGTGATCCATGGACGGAATAAGGATACCGACAAAGTGCCCGCCATACTGACAGGTTGCGCATGTTCTGTCGATTACTTGCATCCATACTGGGAAAAATTTTCCACCTGTGAGGAAAAGAACACACATGGACATTAATGCAATTAGTGCCACAATAACGCAATCAACGTCTCCACCAGTGTCGGGAACGCCACCGGTTTCAGGGACACCGCCAGCACCAACGCCACCGCCTCCGTCAACGATGGCAAGTGACTCAGGTCTCGATATCACAGCTTAATCAGCCGCTTGGCGGGTAATAGCAATTCGACTTTGGGCCAAGCTCAAAACAAGAAAGGCGGTAGCAACTATGCTACCGCCTATTTTTGTATCTAAAATTTGTTTATTAAACGTTGTAGGAAGCTTTCTTCAGCCAAGCCTTTGGAATTGGCTTGAGACCACAAATAACTCGAGCAAACTCAGGACTCTTGAGAACGTTGGTCGCAATTACCAACTTAACCGAGTTGCCACCTGGAACTTTTACACGAACAGTTTGAAGGTTTGCGTGCTGGATTCGGTTCTTGTGTGGAGCCTTGAACTTCCAACCTTGCGAGTGGCGGTTCCTAATGAACTTCGCCGTTGTATTACCTTTCTTTCCACTCACTTGACAGATCTTAGCCATGACTTCCTCCGCCGAACTGGATCGGCGCGAATGAATAAGATACCACAGTATGTTTCAGCTTTGCAACGCTTCGTCGTCGATTGGTGGCGGATTGTACCAAGGCGAGACTTTCAAATTCGACCTTGAAAGGATTGCCCAGATGATAATGGCAGGTATTTCGGTTGCCGCCCGAAATGTCCATCCGGCACCATTCGAAAAAAAGTGATGGGCAATCACTGGCGCATAGAAAAGGATTGCAATGGCGGATAGTTTGGGGCGAAACGCTTCCGTTAGCATCGACGCAATCCAAATAGCAGCAATACATTCGATGACGTTCCAAAAAATGAGAGCAGTACTAAATTGAAAACTACTGTACTTCCAAGTTCCGTTCTCAATTGACTGCCGGACTATTAGCCAGTTTGAAAACACGTTGATAATAAGGGTTGTCAGTTCAAATCCACCGAATAAATAGATCGCCTTTCCACGATCAGATACGCCGATTAGCAACACCTTAAGCCAAACAAGTGACATTCCTTCAAGAATGAGTTGCCCCCAAGTTGTGATCCAGTGCCAAGTTCCGTGTACCGAGTGAAAACTTAGCCAAGCCGATCGAACGAAATACTCTCCCGTATACGCGCCTGACAAACCTTTATGAAAGTAGATTGACTGTACGATCAAAACCACCTCTGGCAAAAACGCCAAAAGGATGAGGGGAGTCCTTTCACGGGAAAAGATGTTTCGAATTGTAATCTTGGCCTGGGTGCCTCTATGAACAATGAATGGTACCAACAGAACAACCAGCGAACTGATTAAATAAAGGTTGGAACCGAACAAAGCCCAGGGGCGCGTGAAGTTGAACTTATATTGGTCAACAACATAATTGGCGATGACGGTCGTTGCACGAGGCAAAGTCCACACGACGCTAAGAACAATCAACAACCATGTGTTAAAGAATCTTGGTCCTTCAGCCTGACCAATCAGTCCGGATTCGTCCTTGGTCATAAGGCCATTCTATCACCCACAGCGAAAAAATGGTCCGATCTTCTAACATCCCAAGAACAAACTAAGCTGAACTATGATTAAATTGCGACATTCTTGGTTTCCATGCACTAAAAGCTTAAAGATGGCTTTACTGCCCAACGAGGTACCCTTCTCCTAATGTCTGACTCCCTGCTCCGAACGCCGCTGTTCGATGCTCACCTCGCTCTCAACGCACGTATGGTTCCCTTTGCTGGCTACGAAATGCCAGTTCAGTACTCCAGCATCTTGGTCGAATCCAAAGCCGTTCGAGAAGGCGCCGGTATGTTCGATGTTTCTCACATGGCGAGACTTCGATTCAAGGGAGACAGGGTTATTGAGTTCCTTGAATGGATTACGAGCAACGATGTCGCCAAGCTAGAAGATGGACAGGGGCAATATTCGCTCCTTCCAAATGCGACCGGCGGTTGCGTTGATGACATCATCGTTTACCGAATCACCCCAACCGAATTTGCCATGGTTGTAAACGCCAGCAATCACGCAAAGGACGTTGCTTGGATCAAGAGCCAGAACACATTCGACGTCGAAATCACCGACGAAACCGACGACACCGCCATGATCGCAGTTCAGGGCCCGACGGCTCGTTCAATTGTCGAGAAGCTCTCCGACAATCCAAATGAAATTTCGACCGTCGGTTTGTTTGGAGTCGTGAATTGCAAAGTCGCCGGAATCGATTGCTTTGCTCCCTGTTCCGGTTATACCGGCGAAGATGGATTCGAACTCATCTGCGCTGCGGATAAAGCTGAAGCATTGTGGAACGCCCTCCTTGATGCCGGAGTTGCTGCCTGTGGACTTGGATCTCGCGATACCCTCCGAGTAGAGGCCGGACTCCCTCTTTACGGACACGAACTTGAAGATCACTTATCGCCAATTGCCGCCGGACTTGGTTGGGTCGTTAGCAAGACCAAGCAGTTTGTCGGGTCAGAGATCATCAATGCCGCTCGAGCCAATGGCACCGCGACCAAACTCCACGGAATTCAGCTTAAGACCAAGCGGCTCATCGCTCCAGGAATGAAAGTCTACGTTGGCGAAGAAGAAGTCGGCGAAGTATCAAGCGGAGTTGTTTCGCCTTTGCTAGACACTGGTTTAGCCTTCGGTTTTCTAAGATCAGACGTCAAATTGGGCACAGAGTGTGAAATTGACGTTCGTGGTAAGCGCGAACCCGGAACAGTAGTGAGCAAACGGTTCTTTAAGCGATCCTAATCGGGGGAGTCTACGACATCGATGAAGCGCTGGCGCTTTTCTTCGTCCCGCTTTTTTAACCGTGAGAAGTAGATGAAGCCCACACCCATAACTGATAGAAAAGCTATCCCTGACAGGGTAACAATCAAATACAGATTATTAAAGTCGACACTCTCGTTTAACATGGGATGACTTCTCCATTTTGGCAGAGTTCGGGTGAGGAACCGATCAAAAAAACTGAATGTCCATGCAATTCGGCACGACCTATGCAAGACATTTAGTTTATGTGCGGTTGGATGTTGGCAATATTGGTGATTCCTCGAAAGGTTTCGCCGGTTGTTTCAACGTGGCACAGTGACCTCAGCGGACTTCCACTTTCTAACCGCCGAGCGTATGGCCGAATTGTTGAAACTCCATTCAAATGTACCGATGCATTCATCAAGCGCCTCAAACCGATTCTTTCGGTTGACGCAAACGGCATTTCATTTGGTCAATCAGATAGCTACGCCTTAACTTTAACAGGCGAATTAGGCGAAAGCGTCATTGTCTATTTCACCAGAAGGCCCGGACAAGAGCTAGAAAGAATCGACTACCGTCGTCGACCCTCAGAAGTTTTGTCGAAGAACAACATCCCATCTGGCATTACTTCGGTTCAATTTCTGTCGATCAACCCTAACTCTGGAAAACGAACCTCGCGTGTTTACCACGGCAGGTATTCTGCCAGGCTCTTTCTTGGTAGCCGAACTGCAGATCGAATTTCCGGCACCGTCATTACTGTTTTTCCAGATTCCCGACGGAGCTTTGTAACGGGATCATTTAAGGCAAGATTGGAAGGATTAGCCTCACTGTGATGTATCATTAATAAGATTCCATGATGTCCTTGGCAGTGCTTTTTGCGTTAAAAACCCTTCAAGGAGAACTCATTGAGGTTCGACAGAGAGAAAAGCCACTTGAAATCATCAAACAATCGCCCCTCAGATTCCCACCCAACAAAAAGCCTTACGAATTCGAATGGTTAACCGAAGGATATGTGCGCGCACGGAAGGGCACAAACGAACCTCAACTAAGATTTCGAGTCTTTTCTCAGGATCGGAAAGTCCACTCTGAACAGGCCCAACAAACAGCCCAACTCTTGCTTCGACTCTGGACCTACAATTTTAACGATCTCAAAATAGATCATAAGCCAGATTACGCACATAGCTGCGTTGACGTATATCTCTGCTTTTCGGGAGATCCCGGTGGTGAGCAGTTGTTTGATGAAGATCCCCAAGCGAAGGGCATTTCTTCGAAGGTCAACACCATATACATTTACGACTTACCGAGTTTCAAGCAGCCACTCGAAAAGGTTCGAGAGATTTGCCATGAATATGGTCATGCTTCTCTTCCCGCAATTGGAGGATACGACAAGCCAGAATATTGGGCAAATGGCTACCTCGGAGAAAAGCTCTTCATGAACTGGCTCGCCAGCCAACCCAACCTAACTTCCGACCAGCTTTTTGGTTGCGACCCTGCGGTCCTGAAGACCTGGGTTAGCAAGACAAGCACTCCGCTCATCACCAAGGGTGCGACTAACTATCCAGCGACAAAATACTTAGTGGGTAAATCTGCCGACTTCATGAATCATTACATTGGTCTCATGCTGTGGATGCAAATAGTTCTGCCACCTAAGATCCTTTCACAATCAATGAAGCTGATGCGAACATACAATCCAAAAGATGTTCCGGTGTCCCTGGTTGAAGCAGCCGAAGGTGCCGAGCCATTTGCTTTCACTGCTCCATCCTATCTCGTTGGAAAAACAGTTTGGCTTCCCTTCGGTCACTTAAGAATATCGGGAGCGACGATAACGGCTAGGAACGGTGGTTGGATTTCAATCACCGCTCCCAAAACGCCAGTTTCAGTCTATTAAAGCAAGCTCATTGCGAGCTTTTCAAATTCGGCGGGGCTACTGCCTGGGTTGAAACCAGTTCTTACTGCTTTGATTTTTCCATCTTTACCGACAAAAAGGAAGCAAGGAATGCCAGAGATTCCGAGTGCGGTGGCGAGCTTGTCATTCTTTGCGGTGAATGTGTAGGTGTAGCCGTGCTCTTTCGGATACTTCTTCGCCTCAATGAGGGACTTAGGAGATTCGCCCATATTGGCGCCAATAACCACTAAGCCCTTTCCAGCAAGCTTCTTATGAATCGCTTGCATCGTTGGTGAAGCCGCTTTGCAAGGGCCACACCAGGTTGCCCAAAAATCAATAATATGAGGCTTTCCTTTGAGGGAAGCGTTTGAGACGGTTTTGCCAGCAAAGGAAGTAACTGAAAACGCAGGAACTGGTTTACCAGTGAATGACGACACGTCGCCGCTACCAGCGTAAGCAAATGCTCCGTAAACGAGACCGATAGGCAAAATCCATCTTAAGATTTTCATACTCTTTATTATGCTCGAACTGCTTGATTGGTTCCAGAAGCCATAATGATTTGGTGAAAAACAGGACTGTCGGATTTCTTCTGGCTCTGCTGGCATGCGTGCCACTCCTGCTTCAACGCGCCTCAGGTAACGCACTTCTGCAGGACACCGACACCAGTTTTCTCATCGGCAAGCTCAACGAATACAACAATCCTTTGCGTTGGTTCACCCACGATTGGCCGCTCGAAAATCATTTTTACCGTCCGATCTCCACCCTCTTTTTTGAGTTCGACAATCGAGTCCATCCCGGATCAAATGGCGGCTTTGGCCTTACCAACGCACTCATTTGTTGCTTGGCAACCCTTGCCTTATATTGGTTCCTTTGCGAAGTCAAACGATCTATCCCTGTAGCCGTAGCAGGGACATGGCTTTTCGTCTGCTGGACGCTCGGTGGTTGGTTCTTTGGTACTTGGTGGCAATTCATTATTGCTTGGCTACCTTTTGCACTGTTGCTCATTATTTTTGGTCGAATGATCGCGGATAAGAAGTTCAACTGGGCATCGCTTCTCGTTGGCGTGAGTGGCTTCTACGTTTGGGGTCGGCTGGTGGATACGCAAGCTAGCTTGTCCGCTCATACGATGTATTGGCTGCCCGGACGAACCGCCACTTCGATGGCAATTTTTGCTCTGGTTGCCCTAGCCAGCTACGTTCGATTCGAGCGGCTCGGCGCACCAAGTTCTCCGGCCAAGGATGCGGGACCGATGGATCCTCCGGCTACTCGCTCAAGTAACCAGCGAGGAGAACCCACCAACCATTGGGGTTGGTTTGCACTTTCGTGTCTGGCAACGGCATTTGCGCTTGGGGCATATGAGCAGGCGGTTATGATTCCGACTCTCATCTTTATCCTCGGAGTTTGGCTCCGCGTGACTGGCTACCAAACTCGATTCTCCTTTCAAATTTTCTTTTGGGCAATCCTTATCGGTTATGTCGTCTACCGTGTTCAAATCATTCCGGTGGCACCAAGTGGGTACCAGAAGCAGCAGTTCCGGCATGGTGCGGGGCTTTGGATTGATATCCTTAGCTATATCCTCCCCGGCATCTTTGGTCTCACTTCGGTTATCTCTTCACTTTCAACCAGTTTCCTCGTCATGATGAACGAGCCGTTCTGGACGTCCATCGGATCCTTCTTCTCGAACGTCACCACGTGGGTTTCGATCCGAAAAGCTTTCATCAAGCCACTCATTGCCCTTTCGTTAGCCCTCTTCGCCTACCTTCCGATGGCGTTCCTCAAGCAGTTTGGTCACTATCATTACCTGCCGGCGGCGGTGCTAACGCTTTTTGTCATCTCGCTTTTTGAAGCTTACTGGCCGAAATTGATCAGCGCAGTGTCGCCCCAAGCGATTCAAGCTCCGAAACGACTCGATCGCGCACCTGGTTCGCTTCCTCGTCTGTAAAGTTTCCGTGCTTGCGGAACTGAAGCCCAATACCTAGCGAGTGCTTTCCGGTTGGAATATTGGCTCCTTCAAAGACGTCAAAAAGCCATTGCTTCTCGAGAACATCGGCTCCGGCTCTGGCGATTGCCGATTCAATGGTTGAATAGGTAATTGCTTTGTCAATTAAGATTGCAATATCGCGTCGGACGGCTGGGTTTCGGCTGATTCCCTTGATGGACAGCTCTGGCTTCACCGAGTTCATGACCCAATCCCAGGCGATCTCACACAATACGGTGTCGGATTCTAGCCCGGCAACCAAGGCGGCAGTTGGGTGGATTTGACCGAGCGTTCCCACGACTTCGCCGACGATCTGAATTTCTGCCGATCGTGTGGGGTGGAACCGCGTTTCATTGGTGTCGGTAAGGGGCGCGTAGGTGATTTGGTTTCGAATACCGAGTGAATCCAACGCGCTTTCGAGCACCGCTTTCATTGAATAGAAATCGGCTTGCGGAACCTTATCGCCTTGACGGTTGACCGGCACCAACGCGCCTTGGCTCAGCGTCGCGACATAAAGCGTCTCGTCAAACTTGCCTTCCCAACTATAAAAAACCTTACCCATTTCGAACAAATGGATGTCTTTGTTTCCGTTTCGCTTGGCTGCTTCTGCGAGTCCGGGCAGCAGAGACGATCTCAAAACGCAATTCTCGGGTGAACCGGGGTTCCTTGGGGCGACTCGTTCGCATGGCTCGTCGAGCGGATGGAAGTCGCGCAATGAGTGCGAAATGATTTGATTGAGTCCGGCTCGCAACAGTGCCTCGCGGAGTTTGTCCTTCAGCAATTCCTTTCCGTGCGAACCGCCCAATGGCGTACTTCCTTGCG
>Ga0194055_10002840_pt1 | contig 13571 bp, 9 predicted proteins | sample SepL449m_MetaG_FD_155482 | JGI IMG/M metagenome (GOLD analysis project Ga0194055, IMG submission 155482) | Anoxic zone freshwater microbial communities from boreal shield lake in IISD Experimental Lakes Area, Ontario, Canada - Sep2016-L442-9m | ecosystem: Environmental > Aquatic > Freshwater >... | reverse complement strand
TGAAAATGCTCCTGATCCTGTGCCCACTCCTCCAAGACCTACATTTGTTTGTTCATCTTTTCCATCATAAGTTCCCCCACCACCACCACCACCACCACTAGCATTTGCATTACTTACATCACTAATACTTGAACTATTACCTGGATCGCCTGATTGACCTGCTCCTGCTCCTGCTCCTGACCCTCCTGTCGCTCCTACACCTACTGACACAATATATTTATATCCTGATATGGGAGTAAATTGGGAGTAAGATAATCCTCCTCCTCCTCCTCCAGCGCCAGAACCTGCATAATTATTTTGACCAAATTCATACCCTCCACCAGAACCCCCACCTCCACCTCCACCACCAACTACCGCATATGAAATATCTACTGGGCTATCAAAAGTTACAATAAATGATCCTGTACCAGTAAATATGATGGGGTTTGTTCCAGTAAATTCACCTGATGCAGTCACTATAAATGGATTATAACTAATATCCATAAAAATCTCTTTTAGATCTATTCCGTTAACGGAATAATTTGTATTATAAGCAATTTTACTAGCTTCTGATGTACATGGTCTAAATATATATCTCAAATCGACAGCGCCTGTAGCACCTGCAACAGAATAACTGGTATCATAAGTTAGTAGTGTATGCGTTGTTGTCAACGGCTTAAATATAGTTGACAAATCTCCGTGACCTGAAACTATATAGTTTGTTGACATTCGTACTACTTTTACACTTTATTTTATTTCTTATGTCTTTTCCTCCAAAAAGAGCACTCGTTTTTTTAATTCTTGGATTTCTTTTACTAAAACACCTATAAGACCTTGATAATTGAGGGCTTGTGTTTCAGGTCCATCTTTCTCTCCCGATACTAAATAAGGGAACTCCTTTTGAACTTCATGTGCAAGGAAACCTATATCGTGTTTATGTGTAACTATATTTGTGTAATGTACGGGTTTTAAATTGTCCACAGAGAAGGTATCATCTAACAATTCCACATTTTCTTTAATACGATAATCGGAGGCTGTTATGAAAGAGGCTGCCGTAATTGACGAGGTTGAGGTAATTGACCCGTTTATAGTGTTTCCATATGTCAATTCATTCGTAGACCCATCATACATTAACATGGATCGTCCTGATGCATCTCTAATAGGTGCTATATAACAAGCGCTCGGATTGTTATTACCATTTATAGCTGTTCCTGTAGCATTAATTACTATTGAATTGGGAGATTGATTAAAACTTCCTGCAGAAGTGCCTATAGCTATAGAATTTGGTCCTTGATTAGTTGTTCCTGCACCATTACCTATGGCTATTGCATTATTGCTTTGATCAGTTCCACCCGCCCCAGCACCTATAGCTATTGCTGAGTCTCCTTGTCTAGAAGTACCAGCAGATGAACCTATAGCCACAGCATTATTGCTTTGATTAGAATTGCCTGCACTATTACCTATGGACACCGCACTATCTCCTTGCACAGAATTACCTGCATCATAGCCTATGGCTATTGCATTATCATTTTGACTAGCATCGCCAGCAGCATAACCTATAGCTACAGCATATTGTGATTGTTCTGTTGCACCAGCACCATAACCTATAGCTATAGCATATTGTGTTTGTCCAGAATTGCCAGCACCATTACCTATTGCAACAGCACTATCTGCTTGTCCCTGTGCGCCAGCACCATTACCTATTGCTACTGCACTAGGTCCTTGCCCAGAATTACCAGCCCCGGCACCTATTGCTACTGCACTAGGTCCTTGCCCAGAATTACCAGCCCCTGCACCTATTGCCACAGCACTAGGATCTTGACTAGTTTGACCAGCATTAAGACCTATTGCTATAGCACTGACTCCTTGATTATTTGTACCAGCCCCAACACCTATAGCCACAGCATTATTGCTTTGATCAGTTGCACCAGCATTAAAACCTATTGCTACAGCGCTAGACCCTTGATTATTTGTACCAGCCCCTGCACCTATTGCCACAGCATTATTACTTTGATCGGTTTTACCTGCGCCATTACCTATAGCCACCGCACTAGATCCTTGCCCTGTTGCACCTGCATTAAAACCTATAGCCACAGCACTGAGTTTTTGTCCAAAATTGCCAGCCCCAGCACCTATGGCTACAGCGCTAGCATCTTGACTAGTTGCACCAGCATTAAAACCTATTGCTATAGCACTGACTCCTTGATTATTTGTACCAGCCCCAACACCTATAGCCACAGCATTATTGCTTTGATCAGTTGCACCAGCATTAAAACCTATTGCTATTGCACTATCTCTTTGTCCAGATTTGCCAGCGTTAAAACCTATAGCCACAGCACTGAGTCCTTGTGTAGAATTGCCGGCCCCAGCACCTATGGCTATAGCATTATTGCTTTGATCAGTTGCACCAGCACCACTACCTATAGCCACTGCACTAGCTCCTTGTCCAGAATTGCCAGCCCCAGCACCTATGGCTACAGCGCTAGCATCTTGACTAGTTTGACCAGCATTAAGACCTATTGCTATTGCACTATCTCTTTGTCCAGATTTGCCAGCGTTAAAACCTATAGCCACAGCACTGAGTCCTTGTGTAGAATTACCAGCATGAAAACCTATCGCTACCGCACTATTCATTTGTCCAGAATTACCAGCCCCAACACCTATAGCAACAGCACTAGAATCTTGACTAGTTTGACCAGCCCCATAACCTATAGCAACAGCACTATTCCCTTGTCCAGAATTGCCAGCTTGATTACCTAATGCAACAGCATTGATCCCTTGGTTAACCTTACCTGCATCTTTACCTAATGTAATATTTGTATCTCCTATAGCCCATTTAGATACATTACTATTCCAATACAAATAGTCGCCCCAATTCATCGCTGAAGTAATTGGAAACCCTGTGCACATAGCAGTTCCGTCATAAAATTGTACACATTTTACATTCAATATTGAATTATCACTCATGTCTATTTCGCTCGCTGATACAATTTTTGAATTTGATTGACCTAAATAATTTGATATTTGTGGGTTATCTGAATTCGAAAAATGACTCTTAACGATATTATTTGTAGCAGCAAATTTTAGACCGCCGTATTTTTTGAATGACATTAGATATATATTGTAGATATATTTGTTTGGTTATATAATAAGCTCCTTCACTAACGTTACGGAGCTTAATCCAGAAAACGTAGGCGTTAGCCTACGTTTTCCTACATACTTTTGTTATGCAAAAATTATATAATTACTTTGTGACCATCTCACTAATAAATCTTGAAAAGGATGGTCTATGTTTTTTTGTACGCATATGTGCGTTTTTGCTGCGAGCCGAAGGCACTATGGAATGTGGTGAGCGATTATGTTTATACTTATGTTTTTTCGTTCTTCCTCTTGCATAATCACTACGTGATTTACTATGTGATTTACTATGTGATGCACTACGTAGTCCATTTGTAAAATGCATATGTAATGTTTTGGGAGAGGGTGTTTTATATACTCGTCTATGTTTTCTGGTTCGTTTCACTGGAACTGACACTGGAACTGACACTGGTACTTGATATGGACTAGATGTTGGTATAGGTACTAGCATAGGTGCTTCCTCTTGATCCTCTTCTTCTAATAATACAGGACTTATTATTTGGTTTTGTATATTATCACTGAATAAAGGCATAGTAGGCAACTCTTTGCTGCGAGCCGTAGACATGCGCAGCATTGTCGAAGGTGAGTGATTGAACTCCGTAGTTGCCGGAGGCAGCCGAAGGAGTTCTCTAGGAGGCATATTTACTGCAAACAAATAAGGATTAGGACTATGTTTTCGATTATGTTTTCTAATATGCTTTCGACTATGATTTCTACCATGTTTATGAGGACACATGAAATCATTTTCTAAACGTTTATCTATGGGTATATTTACCGATGGAATACTCAACATATTAGCTAAATCATTATTAGTCAGTTTAAAATGAAATCCCTTATCTGTTTTTATGGTTTCATGTTCCGTTATATTTAATTTTATGTTTGCAACATCTCCATCATAATCAGCATTCCATTTTAATTCATCTACATTACTATCATTTTTCATAGTAATATTACCAGTTGAAGTGATCAATGTTGTCATTATATTACATTGATAAAAAAAATAATCCTTCGACCATGTCTACGGATTATAGTCAGAAAACTTCGGCTTATAAGCACAAGCCTACGTTTCCTTCCAAGAATAGTATACAGATTAGTGAAATGTAAGAAATTAAAATATTGGTATCTTTATTATGGAATTGAATATTTCTGAAATTCTTGGTTCACCACCCAGCAAAATGGAAGATAATTATGATTCATCGCCCAATATTTATCCAAGTAAGCCTATTCTTTCTGCTTCGAAACCCGTGCAAAATAACAGAAAGAAAAAGTCTGTATCATACGACGATATTTTATCTACATTGAACATGCAAGTAGTGAATGGTAAATTACAAATATCTAAAACTATTTCAACTGATAAAAAAAGTAATAATTTTAATCCTGATGATACTTCTAATTATCCTACTCCTACCTATGCGTCTACTAATTCTAATGCATCTATGGCTAGCAGTACAAACATAAATTACCAACAGCCTTATTGGCAACCGCAATATGAAACCCAAACTCCTTATATGACTCCGCAAAAAAATTGGCTACTACAACAACCACAACAGCAACAAGAGCAGGAACCTGCATTTGTACCTATGAGTAGACAAGAATATTTACGGCGCAGAAGGGATGCTTATTTAAAACAACAACTGGAAATTGCTAGGATTAAAAATATAAAATCCACAAAATTAATATTTTCTACCAATGTAACTACCAATGCAAACCATGATCTAAATCAGTTGTTTAGGATAAATGGTAAAAGATAATTTTTTCGTCTATTCATAATATATTATATTATTCCAATCATGTTTTCATTCAAGAGAAAAATGAAAACATTCCTTATAAAACCCAAAAAAACGATGAAGCGACGATACTTCGTAGTGGCTCGCCGCAAAGTTGGTGGTATTGGTACTGATAGTAATGATGCGAATATACTTATTGAACGTCTAAAAAATAAAACGAGGACTAAGAAGGTGAAAGTAGAGAAGGTAAAAAAAGAAAAGAAGGTAAAGACTGAAAAAATGATCAAACCTACCCGTAAAACTAGTAAAAAAACAAAAAAGGTTAAACTAGTTATTGTAGAAGAGTTTTCCGAAGAACAGACAAAACCACTGGCTAGTCCATTTGGAAAAAAAATTGAAAATCAAAATATAGTAGAAGAAAGAGTAACTACTCCGAAAACAGAAATAAAGACATCTATGGAAGAAATAAAGAAGGGAAAAGAAATGAATCACGCTCTTAATGGTAGAATGAATGAAAAATTTATTGATATTTTGGGACAATTGGAAACGATTTTAATGAATCAAACGGAAAAGTCCGCCAAATTTAAGGCGCGAGCTTATAAAAAAGCGCAAGAAACTATTATGGGGTTTAATGAAGATATTATCGCACAAGATGGCGTAATAGTGAATCGAAAAACATTACAATCTTTACCTAATATTGGTGATACTATTATGAAAAAATTAGATGAATATGTAAAGACTGGAACGTTGGCATTGATAGAAAGAGAGAAGAGTAATCCTATTCATGTTCTAAGTCAAATATATGGAATTGGTGCAGTGAAGGCAGCTGATTTAGTAAAAATGGGTATTACAAATTTAGACCAATTGAGATCTAGACAAGCCGAATTGTTGAACGATAATCAACGTACAGGACTAAAATATTATGATGATATTTTGGCGCGCATTCCTCGTTCTGAAATTGAACAATATTATGATGTATTTGCGGGAGCTTTTACTACTGCTACTGGTACTAGTAATGCTGCTTCTACTGCTGCTGCTACTGCTAATGTAGTGGGCGATTCCCGTTTTGAAATAGTTGGTAGTTTTAGACGAGGCGCTCTTGATTCGGGTGATATTGATGTCATTATTACTTCGAAAAATGATGTCGTATTCAAGGCCTTTATTGATATATTGATTAAAGAAGGTATAATTTTACCTGATGGCGTTCTTTCCCGTGGTAAAACAAAGTGTCTTGTTGTTGCTCGACTACCAGGCAATCCCATTGCTCGGCGTGTAGATTTCTTATATACGAGTGTGGAAGAGTATCCATTTTCGGTGTTGTATTTTACAGGCAGTAAATTATTTAACACTTCTATGCGCGCGCGAGCGCAAACTCTTGGTTATACATTGAATGAACATGGAATATATAATATGGAAGGTAAAACAAAGGGAGACAAAGTAGATAAAGTATTTAAGACAGAGAAGGACATATTTGATTTCTTGCATATGGGATATAAAGAGCCGAAAGATAGAATTGATGGTAGATCTGTAGTAGATGCTTCAGCTGTTGTTGATCCTATTCCTAGTACTACTATTACTGCTCCTTTATTTGGACCTAGTACTACTATTACTGCTTCTATAACTACTCCTACACCTAGTCTTAGTCCTGTTCCTATTCCTGTTATGAAACCAAAAACCAAAACATTGAAAAAAAAGGCAACGCTAGTAGTAGCAGTTGAAGAAGCGGTTCCTACTGCTGCTCCAGTTGGTCCTGTCGGACCTATCGGTCCAAAAAAAGTTAGAAAACCCAAAACACTCAAAACGAAAATGGTATTAGTGGGAGAGGAAGAAGTTGGTAATGAACCTGTTACACATACCCATGCAACATTGGCTGCGGATACCTCTATATCCGCTAGTACGATGGAAAATATTCATGCTTTTAAAAAAGAAGGGATTAAAGTATTGGATGTTTTATCAGAAGCGGACTTAATTGCCATGATATTTGCCGCCAGCAATAAATACTATAACCAGGAACCATTGTTATCAGACAATGCATATGACATTATTAAAGAATATATAGAGCATAAGTTTCCGAAAAATGTGGAAGTAGGTAACATTGGTGCTATGCCAATCACCCGAAATAAAGCAAATTTGCCGTACGAAATGGGCTCTATGGATAAGATTAAACCCGATACGGATGCAATCGCCGGGTGGAAACAAAAATATACAGGTCCATACGTGGTCTCATGTAAATTAGATGGCGTTAGTGGGTTATATACAACGGAAGGAGATGTACCCAAATTATATACCAGAGGAAATGGAAAGATTGGTCAAGATGTTAGTCATTTGATACCGATTTTAGGACTTCCTAAGAAGAAGGGTATAGTAGTCCGAGGCGAATTTATTATGCCAAAATCTGTGTTTAATGATAAATATAAATCGACATTTGCAAATGCTAGAAATCTAGTCGCTGGAATAGTGAATAAGCAAAGCATTGATGAGAAAACAGCTGATCTCCATTTTGTTACATACGAAGTAATAGTACCTTCTGTTAAACCATCCGAGCAAATGAAAATATTGAAGGACACTGGTTTTGAAAATGTGCTATATAAGGAAGTTGGGTCTGTTACCAATGAAGCATTGTCTGATTTGTTAATCGATTGGCGTGCAAATTATATTTATGAAATTGATGGGGTTATTGTAGCAGATGATAAGATTTATCCTAGAATATCTGGTAATCCGGATCATGCATTTGCATTTAAGATGATATTGTCAGGACAAATGGCGGAAGCGAAAGTGGTTGATGTTATTTGGACACCTAGTAAGGATGGTTATTTAAAACCCCGAGTTCAAATCGAACCCCTTCAGTTGGGTGGAGTAAAAATCGAATATGCCACTGGTTTTAACGCCGCCTTTATTCAACAACATAAAATCGGAATTGGAGCGTTGATCCAAATTATTCGAAGTGGTGATGTGATTCCTCATATTATGAGCGTCACCACTCCTGCGGATGAGGCGAAGATGCCAAGTGTTCCGTATAAATGGAATAAAACCCATGTGGATGTTATGTTGGAAGATGTCGGATCTGACGCGGTTGTTCGTGAGAAAAATATCACCAAGTTTTTCAAAGATATTGGGGTGGATGGATTAGCTGGTGGGAATGTCGTCCGTATTATTGCGGCTGGGTTTGATTCCGTTCCAAAAATCATTCATATGACCAAGGCGGATTTCCTGAAAGTGGAGGGTTTTAAGGAGAAACTAGCTACTAAAATCTACAATGGTATTCGAGAGAAACTGGATGCGGTACCTTTAGTTACTATTATGTCGGCGTCTAATTTATTTGGGCGGGGGTTCAGTGATAAGAAAATGACCAAAGTGTTACAGAAATATCCCGATATTCTTACATCTAATTTCAGCGATGCAGAAAAAATGCAAATGGTTACTAGCGTGGAAGGCATGGCAGGATTGTCTGCGAATGCATTTATTTCTAGAATTCCAGTGTTTTTAGCGTTTTTACAAGAAAGTGGGCTTTCTGAAAAGGCAAATGCTGCTAATGCTAATACATTGGTCAGTGCTACTGCTACTGCTGCTAATGCCGTTGTTCATCCATTATATGGTAAATCAATCGTTATGACAGGTGCTCGTGATAAGGCGGTGATAGATGCGCTTACTAAGATCGGAGCTAATATTAGTGGAGCTGTTAGTAAGAATACATTTGTTCTAATTGCAACAAATAAAGGAGATATTACAGGGAAAGTAAAGGAAGCATTGGAAAAAGGCGTTCCTATTATGACCCCAGAGGAATTTACCGCGACATATTTGATGTAAAACAATATATAAATTTATAAAAATTTATACTTAAATATAAAATATATTTTATATGTAAATATGGAAATATTAAATGAAAAATCAAAAGAACTCATGTTGAATGGATATACAAACGAAAATCCCTTCAAATTTATTGTGATTGACGATTTTATGAATGATGTTGTCATAAATAACATAGCATCAGAAGTTCAAAAATTAGATACGAATAATGCTGATTATGTATTTTATGACCCAAAATGGGAAAATAATAAATACGCATTTAGTCAAAATCTGGGAGACTATTTAACTAATGTTATTAAATATTTGTCAAGTGCCGGATTTATAACATATATTGAAAAATTAACAGGTATCAAAAATATTATCAAAGACGACATGACATTAAAGGGGGCTGGTATACATAGAATACATAATAAAGGATTTTTAAGCATGCATACAGACTTCAATACTTATAATTCGTCTATACATGGAAGATTAGATAGAAGACTCAACTTACTTTTATATTTAAATAAAGACTGGAAAAAAGAATATAATGGACATTTGTTATTGGGAGATAGGTTTACATGCGAGGTTAAATATGATATTATGCCTATTATAAATAGATGTGTTATTTTCAATACAACAAAGGATAGTATACATGGTCATCCAGACCCGTTAGATATTCCAGAAGATGTAAAGAGAGAATCGTTAGCAATATATTACTATACAAAAAATGAAAATGGAATTGATTTTGAAGGAGACGCTGAGCGTTGTACCATTATTTTTAATATAGATAATTTTGATAGATCAAATATAAAAACATTATAAAAAACATCATAAAAAGATTATCTTATGTATATATATTATAGAATGTCTGTGTTGAAGTTTTGTTTTGTCGCTTGCGCTCTTTTTTCTAATTCTATTATGGGTGTTGTTGGGGCACCTACTCTTCGTGGTGCTAGTTCTGCTGCTGCAGCGACCGGTACCAGTGCTGTTGTAGAGGAAGTTTACAATGTTGATTACATTCACGAGTGGTCTATGTTCAATAATTTTTTGGATAGATTTGAAAAGAAATATGAGACTTTAGAAGACTTTGTGAGCCGTTTTGGAGTGTTCCGAAGCAATTTGCGTCACATAATCGTACACAACATGGATCACACACAGAATTTCACCATGGCGGTTAATGCGTTTACCGATTTGACGGCAGAGGAGTTCAAAGCCAAGTATGTTGGAGGGATGCTCAAGCGTGGTTCTGATGTGAAGAAGAGCAGTTGCAAGACCTTTACATCTACCAGCGCGCCTTCTTCTGAAACTCTTGACTGGGTCACTAAGGGGGGAGTGACTGCTGTCAAAAATCAGGGACAATGTGGGTCATGCTGGTCATTTTCTGCCACTGGAGCCATGGAGGGTGCATGGTTCACCCACTCAGGTAATTTGGTCAGTCTCTCTGAAGAGCAATTGGTAGAGTGCTCCAAGAAGTATGGAAACATGGGGTGTAATGGTGGGATGATGGATAACGCGTTTCAATATGCTATTGACCAAGGTATGTGCAGTGAAGAGGCTTACCCCTATACTTCCGGAACTGGAACTACTGGTTCGTGTCAAAAATGCACACCAGTTGTTACGATGTCTTCTTGTGCAAATGTCGCTGCTGATAACCAAGTTGTTCTCAAGGCTGCTGTTGCGCTTGGACCGGTGAGTATTGCTATTGAAGCCGATACCGCTGTTTTCCAATCATATTCTAGTGGTGTTATTACTTCTAGTAAATGTGGGACCACTTTGGATCACGGAGTGCTTATTGCAGGATATGGTGTTGAAGATGGTATCAAATATTGGCTCGTGAAGAACTCGTGGGGTGCTGATTGGGGTGTAAATGGATACGTTAAAATCGAACGATCAGATAGTACTAGTGATAAGGGTATTTGTGGAATTGCCATGGAGGCTTCTTTCCCCATCGTTTAGATATATAGATATATAGATAGATAGTTAGTTAGTTAGGTAGTTTTTGTGGATATAATTATATAATAGAAATTTATATAACTATATATAGTAGTGGGATGCCATCTTCTAAAAGTAGAAAAAATAATAAAAAACATAAAAATAAAATAAAAAGTCGTCGTATTATAAGAACCTATAAAAATAGAAGAGCTATTAAGGGTCTAGGTGTAGGCAGAGGAATATTAGGCATAGGTAAAGATGGTTGCATAATAGATTCATTGAATTGTCCTCCATATTCAAAAGATGCTGGTTATGTAGCCAAACTTTTCAAAGAAAAGAATGCGGTTAATGCTCATTTGCAGGCTGTATTATTATCATTAGATCCCGATGAAAAAAGATTTGCGCAATATAAAGTTTCTGCTGATTGTCTTTCTTCGTCTTCTTTTGCTGATAATAAAGAGGTTACCATATGCGAGGAACGTTTAGGTAGTGATATCGGAACTATAGCATTTATGTGGATGCTTGAACCTGTTGACGAAAAACATTTGACAAAGAGTCAATATAGATATTTGCGTGAATCTTTAGAAATATTACATGAAAAAGGTATTACGCATGGTGATTTACCAGGAAATGTCATGATTCATCCTATTGATAAAATGCCTCGTATTATTGATTGGGAAAATGCACGTATAAGCCATTCGGACGATACACTGGGGAAACAAATGGATAATAATGCTTTCTTAATGCATTTCAAAATTGGTTAAATTATTCGTATTTACGTATACGAATAATTTTATTTAATTATTTATTTTCTACTCTTTCTTCCCTTTCTTCCCTTTCTGCTCTTTCTACCCTTTCTACCCTTTCTACTTTTTTTACCTTTCTTACTCTTTCTTCCTTTTCTTCTTTTTCCACCACGTGGTAATTCTTCATTATTATCTAAGCCCAAATCAAAATCTTCTTCAAATGGTGTCGTCTCTGTATTGACCACGACTATCTCATCAGCATCAGCAACAACAGCATCAGTATCAGCATTAAATACATTTTCATCTATGGATGGCACTGGTCCCGAAATATATGAGTTTGGATAATCTTCTTCATTTCGTATTTGTTTATTTCGACGCGATCCAAATTTTCTAAGCATGCTTTGTTCACCTTGCTCATTCATTCTGTTTTTTACACTTTTATTACTACTACTTTTATAGGGTTCATTTTCTTTATTTCTTCTGGACATGTTATACTATAAACATAGAAATAAAAATTTGTATATATTATTGTTTGACTAATTATTTTCTCTAAAATTCAAATTCGTACTCAATCATACTTTTCAAATCTGTTTTCGCATAATTATAAATACTTGTTCTCACTTTACTCACTAATAAGGATTCTGGTGCAAAGTTGACTCCCATCAATTTTGTATTCGTTTTACAAAATAGCAATCCTACACTATCTATTTCTCTAATAGCTTCTCTATTTTTATCGCGCCATATACATAATTCTCTTACCATTTTAAAATGAACTTTGTTTAGTAATTTTATGAATATTTCAGTCGTTAAAGGTTTCCATTCTTTTCCTTTTTCTGTGCTTATATTATCATAAATATAGAATACATTTGATTTTTGAACAAAGCAAAACAGAGGATGATTTTTTCCATCTTCTTGTGGCAAATTTTTACGTATAATTCCTGCAATAGTATCTGTGATATTTTGTTCTATTAGGTATGTTAGATCATCTTGTGTTACATTCAGTCCATTTACCCATTCAGTGTAAGTAACAGAAGGAGTTATATTTGTATTTAACCATAGTAGTACATTTAATTTTTTCTTTTTGGTTTCTACCCATTTCTGCATTTCAATCATTTTGGACTCCAATATTTGATTTTTAAGCGCCAGTTCTTGAACGATTAAGAATAACTGCGTATGGGATGGAATATCACTCAGTTCTTGCCCTTTACATTTTTTCTCTCGTTTTGATTGGTGTAATATTTCACATAAAATGACATGTCTATCATAGGATGTTTTTCTCGTATATGGTTTGTTACATAAACCACATGAATGTGTCATTTTTTGTTTATTGATATTTGTTTATTGGTTGATGGATGTTGTTTTGATTCAATTTTATTTTTATTTTATTTTATTTTTTGTCGGTGTAATATATGTCTGCTTCGGGTAAAAGTTATGGTTTAGTTAATGCTGCTCAACAATATCATAATTTAAAAATCATCCAAAACACAGTAAGGGTACCTTCCTCCCTTTATTCAATGAATTTAGGGGCTTTGAATGTTTATCAAAATGCCGCGTCATCTCCCTATAAGGTTAATTGGAATCAAATGAGTGATCGAGTTGTCCGCCATAACCAAACAAATAGTTCCACGTCACAAGGAAGCATGTTTCGTGGGAGTAGTACTAGACATACTCAACCTGGTATGAGACCCGGTTCAACGACACCTGGTGGTTCAGGTGTTGATATTAAACACAACTCATATTATAGATACTTAGCTCGTATTAAGGGACGGGGCCCTATTCGTCGTGGTCCTGTTCCTCCCGATTTTGGTATAGATGTGCCATTTAATCGCGCGGCTCCTATTTATGGTGGAAAAACGATGAAGACCAGTATAGTTGCTGATTGTAATTGTCCTATTGATGGTGCGGACGTCTATAAAAATGAATATAAATTATACCATACATTTATTGATCCCACCATGTTTGTCGTTAATTATGTGTTTCAAGTGGGGCAATCTGTCTGGGCAAAAGAGACTCCTACTAGTAGTTATTCAAAGGCGACTATTGTTAATTATGTTAGTTCGAGTGATATTACATTATTATTTGAAGATGGAGGTGCTGGTACAGGTACTTATGACTCTAGTGAGTTGCTTATTTATTATCCTTGCAATTGTAATGGTAGCACATATGAGTCATTTAGTGAAGGATTTGGAAATAACACTGAATATATTTCCATTAATGGAAAGATTTTCCTTGATTGTTTGCTTTTGAATAAATATACTGG
>Ga0194055_10002839_pt1 | contig 13573 bp, 9 predicted proteins | sample SepL449m_MetaG_FD_155482 | JGI IMG/M metagenome (GOLD analysis project Ga0194055, IMG submission 155482) | Anoxic zone freshwater microbial communities from boreal shield lake in IISD Experimental Lakes Area, Ontario, Canada - Sep2016-L442-9m | ecosystem: Environmental > Aquatic > Freshwater >... | reverse complement strand
GAGTCTTAGAGGCATGTGGCAACCGCCCCTTGGTCCCTTCGGGAATCCCAAGGCCGGTGTACACATGCGGACTCGATGAGTACGTCTCGATCGGATCGGTGAACGGCAAGCCAAGAGTCTGGTTGATCATTTTCCAGCGGTGCATGTCGTCCCAGTCGACGAGTGTGATCGCCACTCCGCTGTTGCCAGCGCGACCTGTACGACCAATGCGGTGCAGATACGTCTTGTCGTCCTCGGGGCATTCCCAGTTAATGACGTGCGTGACATCCGCGACATCAATTCCTCGCGCGGCCACATCTGTAGCAACGAGTACATCGACCTTGCCATTGCGGAAGGCGCGAAGTGCTTGCTCGCGGGCTCCTTGGCCGAGATCGCCATGGACGGATGCGGCTGCGAATCCGCGTTCAGTTAGATCGTCTGCAACTCTTTGGGCATTTCGCTTTGTACGGCAGAAGATGATCGTTAACCCGCGTCCTTCGGCCTGAAGTGCGCGGCCGATGAGTTCTTGCTTGTCGAGGCTGTGTGCACGCCATACGTGCTGCTCGATGGCGTCGACTGTTGAGCCAGCGTCGTTGGGATCGGTGGCACGGATATGTGTTGGCTGCGTCATGTAGCGACGGGCGAGCGCGACGATTTGCCCTGGCATGGTCGCCGAAAAGAGCATCGTCTGGCGAACAGCTGGCACAAGTGACACGAGTCGCTCAACATCAGGAAGGAATCCCATGTCGAGCATCTCGTCGGCCTCATCGAGGATGAGCGTGGACACATGCTTGAGATTGAGATGTCCCTGCTTGGCGAGGTCGATCAGGCGGCCTGGGGTTCCGACCACTACCTCAACGCCGCGTTGAAGTGACTCGACCTGCGGCTCGTAGGCGCGACCACCGTAGACGCACAAGACACGTACGCCGCGATGTCGGCCAGCCTTCTCAAGGTCGGTAGCAACCTGAAGGGCTAATTCGCGCGTCGGCACGATAACGAGGGCTTGTGGCTTACCCTTCTTCGCATCGGCGAAGTCGTCCCACTGTTCGTCGCCTGGCGCGACGAGGCGCTGAAGGGCGGGAATGCCGAAGCCAAGGGTTTTTCCGGTTCCCGTCTTGGCTTGACCAATTAAGTCAGAGCCGCCGAGAGCCAGAGGTAACGTCTGCTCTTGGATCGGGAATGCGGTGATGATTCCGTCCTCAGCAAGTGCTCGGACGATCGCGGGATGGACGCCGAGTTCGGCGAACGTCTTGGGCTTTGACGGTTCAATCTCCGACGACGTTTCGTCGATGTCGATTGAATCGTTCTCAGAAATGGTGCTCAGGGCCTACTCCGTAAGTTCGCCGGCATCATGGGCGCACTGCCACATGTTCGTCAGCGGAAAAGAATCGCGAAAACTGTGGTGCGCCCGGACTTGCGCCGTCGGCGGTGGTCACGGAGAAATTCGATTGTCAGCCACCGTGACCGGTTTGGACCCTTTCAGTCTACCTGCTCGACCGCCGTACCGTTGCCAAGGACCGCCCAGCGCGACAATTCACCCGCGGGATTCGAGTCATCGCAGATGAAGTGGCGGTTGGGCGAGTAGATTCTCGGTTCGTGACTGAGTCTTCGAACGAATCGATATCCGATAATCCATTGGAATCTCCCGATAAGGCTGACCCTTTATACAGGGAGGGCGTAGTCGATCTACTTGGCGTGTTGGCGTACAACGAACTCGTTGCGTTTGAGCGGCTTGCCGCCGATGCGTCGTCGGCCCCTTCGCTATCAGACAAGTCGGCACTGGCGCTCATGGCGAGTGCAGAGATTCGTCATTTCACGCTGCTTGCCGAGCGATTGGCCGAACTCGGAGTCGATCCCGCGGACGCGATGGCGCCATTCGTAGACGCAATCGAAGAGTTCCATGCCCAGACGTCACCGAGTGATTGGTACGAGAGTTTGGTCAAGGCCTATGTAGGCGATGGGATCGCGTCAGATTTCTACAAAGAAATCGCTCATCAACTTGATCCTGCGACCCGCGACTTGGTTCTCAATGTCTGTGGTGACACTGGTCATTCGAATTTCGCTGTCGCAACCATTCGCGCAGCAATCGAACGCGACCCACGCCTTGCTGGCCGGTTAGCGCTGTGGGGTCGCAGGTTCGTGGGTGAGGCTATCTCGCAGGCGCAGCGAGTTGCTGCTGACCGAGACGGCTTATCGCACATGCTTATCGGAAGTGCCGATCGACCCGGTATGGATTTTGCCGACTTAGGAAAAATGTTTGATCGGCTCACTACCGCTCATACCCAACGCATGCAGATCTTGGGTTTGCAGGCCTAATCCGCGAACTCGACCCGCACGCAGTTTGAGTCGAGTTCGCGCATGTGCCGGTGCTTAGCTCGGAGTTCCGAATCCGATGCGGCCGCGCTCACTGGCACCGATTTCGACGTAGGCAATCTTGTCGCCGGGGACTAGGACGGTGCGGCCCTTATCGTCCCCGAGTACGAGTGCCGTCCCGTTCGTCACTGCACTTGAAACGAGAGCAACGACATCTTCTGGTGTCAGCGTGCTTTCAAGTACGACCTCGCGGGCAGCCTGCTGCACACCGATCTTGACCTCCACGCTGAAAACCTCCGCTGTCGATGTGCGCTTCGCTGATGCACTCATGAGATACCTATTCTGCAATTTGGGCGGATGAGCCCCAGCACTGGGATCCGTTCGCCACGTTAGTCAATGGAAACTTAACGGTTCGACGCTGCGGACGCTTCCCAATTCACGGGGTATTCGCCATCGGCGTAGTCGTTACGCAGGTGGGTGCGACAGCGGAAAGCTCGAGATCCCTCGCCAGCCGAGTGCGCTGATCAAGCGGGTTGCCTCTTCTCTGCCAACCTGGGTGTCCCCACGGCTCCAGTATCGAGCAGCCGTCTGCAGGAGTCCGGCCATGCCGGCAGCTAGGAGAGTCGCTTCTCCGTCCTTGAGGCCCGTGTCTTGTGCGATGACCCGACTAATCAGCGCGGCGCAACGGTCCGAGGCCTCATCGATACGTAGGCGCACTGCCGGTTCGTTGGTCAGATCCGACTCAAAGACCAGACGGAAGCCACCAAGGCGATCATTTACGAAGTCGAAATACGCGGCAGTCGCTGCGGCTACTCGCTGTTTGTTGTCGGACGTGGAAGCGACTGCTTGCTCCAACTCGACGTTCAAGGTGTCGATTGCTTCATCGAGTAAGGCGAGGTAAAGATCAAGTTTGCTAGGGAAGTGTTGATACAGCACCGGCTTGCTGATCCCGGCAGCATCGGCGATGTCGTCCATGCCCGCAGCGTGGTAGCCCGAAGCAACGAATACTTCGCGTGCAACGAGTAAGAGTTGAGCGCGACGTTCATCGCGTGGCATCCGCGAACCGCGGGTGCCACCTCGGATGGGGCTCGCCGACGCGGTCATGAGGTAACCCTACTCGCCGGTAAGTTCACCGGGCGCCACGCGGAATACTCCATGGGAGTGGCCGCTGGCGAATTTGGCCGATTCTTGTACATGATCGGCCCATTTCGCCGCGCAACGAGTAGGTCGCCTCTCCTAACGTGGTGGTCATGGTCGGATCACATGGAGCGCAGAGCGGGTTTGCTGCAGCTGATGTTGAAGCCGCTCTGGCGATTGTGCCGGGCGTAGCAAAGGCTTTCGTTGGCCCTAATGACGGCAGTTTGACCTCCTCTACGGCTGCTGATGTTGTGCGTCTTGTACTTGATGCTGACGCTGATGAGTCCTTTGTTTCGTCGTCGGTGAATCGGATCTTGCGCATGCAGTTTGGCCTCGTGCTAGATGGTGGATCGATCCAGGTGTCGACGACATCGGTTCCGGCACCTACGGTGTTGGTGCCTCGTCTTTCGGTTGTCGAGTCAACGGATGAATATGTGGACTACGGTTCCACTGTGGTGCCACTCGAGGGTGATATCGCATCGTTCCTTGGTCGATTCGGTGCCACGTCGGATGGACCAGGTGATTTCCACAACGATGTTCTCACGTCGGCGGCCCGTCATCCTTCTGGTGGACGGGTGTTCATCCCGGCAGACGATTCAGCCGCGACGGATTATGCCGATGCGGATTCTGCGCCCCGTCTAGCGATCGCCCACTTGACGATAGCGGCTCAAGGCCAAGGCATGAAGGCGTCGGTGTGTCTGTCACATGGTGGCGTTGACTTCGTTGGATCAGCATGTGGGTCGTCGACATCGACGGCAGTCAATCGCTCAGTGGCCCAAGCGACTCTCGGCGCCATTTCACATGCCATCAACCACAGTGAACTGCTAGATCTAGAAGCTGTCGTGATTACGAACGTTAACGATCAGCGTGTTGCCGTTGTTCAAGTTGTTCGCCACCCCGCTGGGGGTTCCGAACGTCTGACGGGCGCTTCTGAGGTTCGCGACGACGTTCGGCAAGCCGTCATCCGAGCAACGTTGGACGCGGTGAATCGCCGACTGTCCGACCAGTTGGGCGTGTGAGGAACGCAGTCTTGCGACTCCGCCGACTGGCTTAGTCCTTAGACTGACGCCATGTCCGCGATACCTCGCACTACGCAAGACTTACTGGCGAACCTCCCGCAGCCGTGGCCGCGTGAAGAGATCCTTGTGCGCAATGGGATTCTCTCAGTGCGACGTGCGCAAGGTATCAATCCTGATTCTGAGCCAGCAGTGTTCATCCACGGCCTCGGCGGCAACTCATCTAACTGGACCGATCTGATGGCGGTGCTTCGAGATCGACTAGATGGACTGGCCGTTGATCTTCCTGGTCACGGTTGGTCTCCGCCGCCGCGCGATGGTGACTATTCACCCCAGCGCTCGGCGGACTCGATAGCAGAACTGATCGGGGAATCATTTCCGGGACAAGCAGTTCATGTGTTCGGGAATTCGATGGGCGGGGCAGTTGCACTGCAGCTTGCCGCCCGTCATCCGGAGCGGGCCAAGACGTTGACACTGGTAAGTCCTGCGCTTCCGAAAATCGGTGTCCGAAGGACGAATGCTCATCTGCCAGTAATCGCGACTCCGGGTGTTGGAATGCGTTTGTACAAGCGCTATCTCGCGGTGGATCCGACCATGCGTGCGAAGGCAACAGTTGACGTTTGCTTTGCCGACCCAAACTCCGTCCCGCCAGAACGGATGGACCAAGCCGTTGAAGAGGTGCGACGCCGCGATGAATTGCCGTATGCGGGCGATGCATTCCTTAAGTCGCTGCGCGGTTTGCTCGCAACGTATCTCGACCGTTCGCCAACGAGGCCATGGAAACTGGCTGAGGGAATCGAGATTCCGACACTGCTAGTCCATGGCCGGCGCGACAAACTCGTTGACCCGATCCACGCCCATACCAAGGCGTTTCCGAATGTTCGGGTGCTTGTCATTCCTGACGCTGGTCATGTGGCGCAGATTGAGCATCCGGTACTGGTTGCTAACGCATGGCGGGCGTTACTCGGTACGGCTGACTAGCTATCGGCGTGAGGTATGTAAGAACGACTGAGGGGCAGCCGATATCGGCTGCCCCTCAGTTATCTTCAGATATCTAGTGAGTCAGAACTTATTCTGACTTCGGCTCGTGCTCGCCGCCCTTGTGATCCAAGAACCCATGTTCGTGGTGCTCGAGATAGATCTCGTCAGCCGACGAGATGTTGTCTGGCAGATCGATGGTTTGCTTCGGACCGGTGAACCACTTCTTTGCCGACAAGTGCCAGAAGGCCCAGAGTGCGATAAGCAGTCCGCCGAGTACGAGCGGTGCGTAGTTCACGAACTTCCAGTCGAATGCGACTTCGGCGCCGCTCGGAGCTCCGAGAATGCCGCGCATCCAGTCGGGTGCACCGGCTGGATACAACGGCATGATGAAGTAGACCGAGGTGATAAGGATTTCGGCAACGGCTAGCGGTGCCATCCACTTCCACTTCTTACCAAGGTTCCATGAACCCTGCTTGAAGTTCTCGCCCTGCTTCCAGCGGTAGTAGATCGGAATCGCGAAGGCTAGGTAAAGCCCGAGAACGCCGATAGACACAATTGCGAAGAACGCAGTCACCGTGTAGATCGGAGCCTCTGGGGTTCCGATGTTGACCTTCCAGAGTGCTGGCAGGGTCAAGATGAAGCCAACAACGGTGACGGCAAGTACGGCGTTAACAGGGGTCTTGGCCTTGTTAACTCGTGACCAGTACTGCGATCCGGGGACTGCACCGTCACGGCTGAACGCGAAGAGCATGCGTGAGGCCGAGGTAAGACAAGCCGTGGTGCAGAAGAGCTGCCCCGCGGTCGCGATGAGTAGAACGATGCCGGACATGGTCGGGCTCAATGCTTGGTCGAGGATGACTTGCACGCCACCACCGCCGGCTGAAACGGCGGCTGGGTCCTGTACAGCGAACAGGAAGGCAAGAAGAAGAATCCAGCCGCCGATCGCTGAGTAGAAGATGGACTGCCAGATGCCACGAGCAGCTGCATTTGATGCACCCTGAGTTTCCTCAGACAGGTGCGCGGATGCGTCGTAGCCGGTGATCGTGTACTGCGTGAGCAGGAAGCCCAAGGGAAGTACGTAGAACCAGAAACCGGGTCCGTCCGTGTTGCCGCCGAACAGACCAGCAGTGTTATTGACCTTACCTGTGAACACGCTCGCTGCGTCCCAGTGGGTCGCACCGGACTTGAGGCCAAAGATCAGGATCAGCAGGACGATCACCGCACCGGCGACGTGCCACCACACCGAGATGTTGTTAAACACGGCCAGCAGGTGGCTCGAGAAGATGTTCACCAGTGCGGTGAGGGCCAAAATGACGACGAACATGACGAAGACGCGCTCGAGTGAGTAGTTAGCAGCCCACGACTCAGAGAAGCGTGACAGGGCGAAGTCGAGGAATGTTGCTGCCCCGTAGGCCACAGATGCCACGATCGCGATGAGGCCGATGAGGTTCAGCCAACCGGTGTAGAAGCCTGCCTTCACGCCGCCGAGCTTGCTGGCCCACCAGTAGATCCCACCTGAGGTGGGGTAGGCCGATACGAGCTCTGACATACAGAACCCGATGACGAGGATGAACGCAGCGATGATCGGCCAACCGATCGAGATCGCGATTGGTCCACCGTTGTTCCAACCTACGTAGAACGTGGTGAAGCAGCCCGCCAAGATCGAGATGATCGAGAACGAGATAGCGAAGTTGGAGAAGCCGCTCCATGAACGACTCAGTTCCTGCTTGTAGCCCAACTCCGCGAGCATGCGCTCGTCATCGGTGAGATTCGAAATATCAGTCACGTGTCCCCTCCTTCGGGAACCCCTTACAGGGTCAGATGCAGCGGCGCTGCTTCTATGTTCAAAAGTGTGTCGGCTTCCACAGAGTGCATGGTGCACGACACGCTGGAAGAACCTACAAGGCAAAGGGGCACATTGGGGAGTGTTTTGGCAGGTTTGTTCGGGCGAGCCGCAAATTCGGTTGCGCTAGTTCGCGTCGATTAGTCAGATTGAGCGGCTTGATGTAGCCAGGTCCCGAACTCGGCGCTGTCGAATTCGGTGACGGCGCGGTCGTACTTTTCTAGCCCCCACGACCAGAAATCAAAGTCCAGATCGCTACTGCCATCCTGGATTGAGGCCCACAGCATCCAGCCGTACTTACTCATTAAGCCCCACAGTCGTGCCCGCGCGGTAAGTGCCTGCGAGGAGTATCCGGTGTACGCCGAAACAAGGCGCTCGAGGTCATCGGGATTGCCGGTGGCTTCGCTCCAGATGTTACCGATCTCGAAGAACGGATCGTTGTTTCCCGAGTACTCGTAGTCGATAACCCATAGCCGATCGCCAGCATCGATGAAGTTGGCTGCCAGAAGGTCGTTGTTGCAGGGAACGTTTGGAACCGGTCTCACCGCAAGGGCGTCGGCTATTGCGCCAGTCTGGGCAGCGAAATCTAGATAGCGATCCGGAAGTTGAAAGCCGCGTTCCCGAACGATCTGCAGATAGTGCGGTTGGAGTTTGAGCATGTTGAATTCGTTAACGAATCGTGGGCCAGCATGGAGTTGACGACAGGCGGCCCCGATCCGCTCGGCGTTGGCCGGAGTGAGGATGTCGTGTTCGTCCCAGGTTCGGCCCGTAACGAACTCCACGGCCAGCAGGCTTTGCGCAGGATCGTAGGCGACGACAGGTGGTGCGGCTCCGGACTCCGCAGCGGCGCGACTGTTGAGATGTTCAGCTTTGCGATCGATGGCAAGTAGTGAACTTTGCTCGGACGATAATCTCGCGACGTAGATTCCATCCGGGGTCGTCACCTTGAGATTGCGGTTCGTAAGCCCACCGGAAAGTTCCTCCACGGTGGTCCGGTTCGCAAACTGCGGGATGTGATCGAGGCGAGCGAGTAGTTCTTGCTCAATCATGCTCGCCTCTTTCATCTGTAAAGTGCGTATGGGTGACGCGAAGACCAATCTCGGCAACAGAGTAGAACCTGCGGCATAGCTACCGTCGAGTTCTACTTAATTTTGGTGTTTGCGCGGTCATAAGGAGCGCCCAGGTGCAGGGTTGCTCGCACTACATCGCCACCAATGTTGATGTCGTAGTCGCCGGTCTCCAGGTATTCACGCGTCACGACCTCATCGCTGGGGTTCCAGATGTAAGCAAGGGCGACGCAGGCGTTCAACGTTGTTCCGAAGGCTGCTGATGTCACTTGGCCGACGGCAAAACCATCGCGAAGAACTAGTTCGCCGCCCCACATCATGGGCGCGGCGTCGTTGAGGACGAGAGATACCAATCGGCGGCTCGGCCCCTGCGCCTTGGCAGCGATGACCTGTTCCCTGCCGAGAAACGCAATCTCGGTGTTGAGTTTGCAGGTGAACAGTAGGCCCGCCTCGACCGGGTTGTACGTCGGATTGAGTTCGGCGCTGAAAGCCCGATAACCCTTTTCGAGCCTCAGTGCGTTGATGGCGTAGTAGCCTGCATCGCAGATGCCGTGGGTGGCCCCGGCGTCCTTGAGCAGGTCGTAGACCCCGCTGGCGAAGTCCGTAGGAACGTAGAGCTCCCAACCGAGTTCGCCGACGTAGGTCAGTCGAGTTGCCCTGACGGTGAACGGGCCGACGTCGATGAGCTGAGAGGTCGAGAACGGAAAGCCACTATCGCTCAGGTCGGCCCTCGACACCGATTCTAGGAGAGCCCGTGATGCCGGTCCCATCAGGCCAAGTACGGCATATGCACTGGAGACATCTACTACCTCAACCTGCATACCCGGCTCACGGTGACGGCTGATCCACGATGCATCACGAGCCACCGACGCTGATCCGGTGACCCAGAGAAACTCGTCGTGCGCGGTGCGGGTGACGGTGACATCGGCTTCGTAGGTGCCACGTGCGTTCAGGGCACCTGTATAGACGACTGCACCGACAGGAACCGCGATATTCGCAGTGCAGAGCCACTGGAGTAGCCGCTCGGCGTCAGCCCCCTTAATGAGGAGCTTGCCGAAAGAGGTTTCGTCGAAGATGGCTACGTTGTTGCGGGTTGCTCGCTGTTCGTTGTCGACCCATGGGATCCAGTTCTGCTTACCCCAGGAGTACTCGATCGATGCTTCGGTCCCAGCGGGTGCGAAGAAGTTTGGTCGCTCCCAACCCATTCGCGATCCGAAACATGCGTTGGCGCTAACCATTCGGTCGTGCACTGGGGAGCGACGGAACGGGCGAGCAGTGTCGAACTCGCGGTTTGGCCACGGCACTGAGTAATGCAGACCGAGTACCTCGCCCACGCGAGCGCGGAGCCATTGGTTGTTGCCATTGAACGGTGCAAATCGGCGGATATCGACGCCAACAAGGTCGGTCTGTGGTTCGCCGGCCACGATCCACTCCGCGAGGGCTCGCCCCGCGCCACCCGCGGAGGCGATGCCGACGGAGTTAAATCCGGCTCCCACGAAGAAGTTTCGAAGTTCGGGGGCTTCGCCAAGAATGAATTGGTTGTCGGGGGTGAAAGATTCCGGACCGTTATAGAACTTCTTGACTCCCGTCTGGTTCAGCACCGGCACGCGGTGGAGTGCGCTTTCCATGAGGATCTCAAAGTGATCCCAATCCTCTTCCAGTAACTGGAATTCAAACGGGTAGGGGATTGCGTCGGGGGAGACCCAAGGCTTGGCAACCGGCTCGAACCCGCCAACGACGAGGCCGCCAACCTCTTCCTTCATGTACGTGTAACCGTCTGGGTCGCGCAGGATCGGCATCATTTTGTGAACGCCGTCGATTTGCTCGGTCACGACGTAGAAGTGCTCGGCCGAATGCAGGGGCACATTCACACCGGCGAGTTGGCCAATGGCCTTTGCCCATTGCCCGCCGCAATTCACGACGATCTCGGCCTCAATGTCGCCATGATCAGTTTCGACGCCGGTCACCGCGCCATCCTTCGTCGTCACTCCAACAACGCGCACCCGTTCGAAGATCTTGGCCCCGCGCATCCGCGCTCCGCGGGCAAGTGACTGGGTGACGTCAGTTGGGTTCGCGGTGCCGTCTTTCGGCAGCCAGATCGCGCCCTGAAGATCAGAAATTTCCAGTACGGGGTAGCGCTCGAGTGCCTGCGCCGGAGTGAGAATCTCGCACTCGAGGTTGAATGCCTCGGCTTGTGCAGCCGTACGCAAAAGTTGGGTCATCCGCTCGGGGGTGCGTGCCACGGTGACTCCACCGCACTGCTTGTACCCGGTTGATAGGCCCGTTTCGGCCTCGAGTTCTGAATAGAGCTGGGCGGAGTACTGAACGAGGCGCGTGCCAGATTCGGAGGCGCGGAGCTGCCCGACGAGGCCGGCTGCATGCCAGGTCGTACCCGATGAAAGCTGCCCCTGCTCGAGGAGAACGAGATCGGTTACACCCAGTTTCGTGAGGTGGTACGCCACACTTGCACCGACGATGCCTCCGCCAATAATCACCACGTGGGCTCGGGTGGGCAGTGAACTCGCAACGACCTCGGCGGTCATGGGAACTCCTGGTACTGGGGGCCGGTGGCCTGTCACATTCCGATGTGTTGGACGCTAGCAGCCCCACGACCCCATCCGAAGAGTGCGTCCCTTTGCGGAGGCGGTAGGTTGTGCTGCACGCAATGACGCGGTTACCACGAACGAAGGACTCGACATGAGCGATCACTCATCTGCCGGCGGTTTCATAACGGTTGAGCAGTTGAAGACTGCCGTCGCCGATGGATCTGTCGACACAGTAATCGTGGCGATCACCGATATGCAGGGCCGCTTGGTTGGCAAGCGCGTCCACGCGCCCTACTTCGTTGAGTATGTGCTGCCGCACGGCACCGAAGGTTGCAACTACCTTCTAGCCGTCGACGTCGACATGAACACTGTCGATGGGTACGCAATGTCGAGTTGGGATAGTGGGTACGGCGATCTGGTCATGGCTCATGACCTCGCAACGCTGCGTCGAGTCCCGTGGCACCCCGGCACCGTCATGGTGCAGGCCGATGTTCACTGGCTAGATGGTCGCGAGGTTGTAGCTTCGCCCCGGCAGATCCTTAAGAAGCAGATCGAACGCCTAGCGAATGCCGGCATGGGTGCCTTCGTTGGTACCGAGCTTGAGTTCATCCTGTTTAACAACACCTACGAAGAGGCGTGGTCGCGTGGTTACCGTGATCTCACGCCGTCGAACCAGTACAACGTTGACTACTCCATCATCGGAACGTCTCGCGTTGAACCGCTACTGCGTAAGATCCGGCTCGACATGGCTGGCGCTGGCATGGTGGTTGAAAGCGCCAAGGGTGAGTGCAACTTCGGCCAGCATGAAATCGCGTTTTTATACGCAGATGCACTAACGACGTGCGATAACCACGTGGTCTACAAGACCGGTGCGAAGGAAATCGCCGCTCAAGAGGGTTACGCGCTGACGTTCATGGCCAAGTGGAATGAGCGTGAAGGCAATTCGTGCCACACGCACCTGTCCTTCCGCGGTCTCGATGGTTCCATGGTCTTTGCGGACGAGTCGGATAAGGAACACGGGCTCTCAGCCGTTGGACGTTCGTTCATAGCGGGGCAGGCAGCGCATATGCGGGAACTGTCCCTTCTGTTCGCGCCAAACATCAACTCCTACAAGCGATTCGCGCCGGGCTCGTTTGCACCGACGGCCATCGAGTGGGGCCGTGACAACCGCACCTGTTCATTGCGTCTGGTCGGTCGTGGCGCGAGCCTTCGGGTTGAGAATCGCGTTCCCGGCGGCGACGTAAATCCGTACCTCGTCGTCGCGGCCATGATTGCCGCGGGGCTCGATGGAATTGAGCGCAATCTCGAACTTGGTCCGGAGACAACTGGCAACGCGTATGAGTCAGGTGGTGAGCGCGTCCCGCACACCTTGGACGACGCAGTTGCCCTGTGGTCGGGCTCCGAGTGGGTGGCGCAGACTTTCGGTGAGGATGTCCAGGCGCACTACGCGAACATGGGTCGCATCGAAATCGAGGCCTTTGGCCGCGCGGTCACCGACTGGGAGCGCTACCGGACCTTCGAGCGGTTCTAAGCCGTAACTTCACAAACTCAAACCACGACCTGTCCGAAACTTCCCAACGAAAGAGGCATCTGTGACTGCCGTGCACGAGGTCATTAGTCCGACCACCGAATTAGTTGTAGCCAGTGTTCCGTCAATCTCGGTTGAGGAGACGGACGCCGCGATCGCGCGCGCGAAAACTGCCTACGCATCGTGGCGAAACACCGCGCCGGGGGACCGTGCCCGGCTGCTACGTCGCCTAGCTGCCCTGCTCGAAGAACACAACGAGGAACTAGCCCAACTCGAGGTGCTTAACGCCGGCCACACGATCGGCAATGCGCGTTGGGAAGCGGGCAACATTGCCAATGTTTTCAACTATTACTCAGGTGCACCTGAGCGTCTACTTGGTCACCAGATCCCGGTGCCCGGCGGCATCGATATCACCTTCCGCGAGCCCCTTGGCGTTGTTGGTGTCATCGTTCCGTGGAACTTCCCAATGCCGATCATGGGCTGGGGTGTTGCCCCGGCTCTTGCAGCCGGAAACACCGTTGTTGTTAAGCCCGCTGAGCTCACTCCGCTCACCGCGATCCGCATTGGCGAGTTGGCGCTTGAGGCTGGATTCCCGGAGAACGTGCTGCAGATCCTGACCGGCCGCGGGTCGGTGGTTGGCGAACGCTTCGTCACTCATCCCGATGTCGCGAAGGTCGTCTTCACAGGGTCGACTGAGGTGGGCATTCACGTTGCTGAAGGATGTGCCCGACAGGTCAAGCCGGTCACGCTCGAACTCGGTGGCAAGAGCGCCAACGTCATCTTCGCGGATTCAGATCTCGCGTTGGCTGCCGCATCTGCACCGGGCGGTGTGTTCGACAACAGCGGGCAGGATTGCTGCGCCCGCTCGCGAATCCTGATTGAACGTAAGGTCATGGACGAGTTCCTTGCCCTGCTTGAACCGGCGGTTTTGGGTCTACGCGTTGACGATCCGAGCCTGCCCACGACGGATATGGGACCGCTCATCAGCGCTGGACATCGCGACCGCGTCGCATCGTTCGTCGATGAGAACACCAACGTGCTGATACGTGGCACCGCGCCAACGGGTCCTGGCTACTGGTACCCGGCCACCGTCGTGCTCGCCGAATCGCGTGACGATCGCCTGCTTCGTGAAGAGATCTTTGGCCCGGTCGTGACAGTCGTAC
>Ga0194055_10002834_pt1 | contig 13583 bp, 11 predicted proteins | sample SepL449m_MetaG_FD_155482 | JGI IMG/M metagenome (GOLD analysis project Ga0194055, IMG submission 155482) | Anoxic zone freshwater microbial communities from boreal shield lake in IISD Experimental Lakes Area, Ontario, Canada - Sep2016-L442-9m | ecosystem: Environmental > Aquatic > Freshwater >... | reverse complement strand
TTGATGCTCAGGCGATCGCGGTCGCGGCGTATGCGACACGAAGAGCCAGGCAGCGGTGAACGGATCGATTCGCAGCCCGATGCAAAGGCTTCGGCAACTGCGGCAGTCGATGCGACTCACGATATTACAAAACTGCTCGAAGGGCTTGAAGAAGAAGACAGGGCGTTGGTGCTGATGCGGTTTGCAGAAAATCACGACTACGAACAATTGGCGGAAATGTTTGGGACAACAGCTGGGGCATGCAGGATGCGGATCAGCAGGATTCGCGAAAAGCTCTCTGCCGCAGCTCGTCGGCTGTCGGGCGAAACAGAAGAGAATCAGCGGAACTAATGGGGTGTAAGCAGATGGATCTTCTTGAACAACTTGCCGAAGCCAGAGTGCCGCCTGTGCCGCAGTCCAAGCGCTTCAACGACGGCGTGCGAAGGAAGTTGCATCCTCGATTGCTGGCTCTCCACATTGTTGAGTTTGCTTTCGGGGCGACAGGGTGGGCGGCTATGCATCTGTGTGTGGCGCTGTGTGCATCGCTGCACTTCACGGTGACAGGCAAATGGCTGGAAAAGAGCGACACAAGCCAAGGATGAACAAGCAGTACAAAACATCAGAAACAAACGCCGGCGTTATGCCGGTGGCGAATGGTTGGGTTGCGGGCCAACAGATAATTCCCGCTGGTTTTTGGGGGAACGGTTGTTGCAACGGTGGGCTCTTCCACCGCGGACAGCCATTCAAAACGAGGAATGTGGAATGAATGATTTATCGCGGGTTGGGCAGACGGCTGCCGAGACGGTGAGTGTTTCAAAGCAGGCGTTGGTTGACAGCTTCACGCAAGCGTGGACCCAAGTGATTTTGCTCGCGCCGAAGATGGTGGCGATGGTGGTGGTATTGGTGGTTGGATACGTCTTGGCCCGTTGGGTCGGCAGTGTCATTGCAGTTGTGAGTGAGAAAATCGGTTTGCAGACGGCAGCGGAGAAGAGTGGTCTGGCCAAGTCGATGCACGATGTGGGCATCCGTCGAGCGTTGCCTTCGATTGTGGGCGGCCTCGTCTTCTGGCTTCTGATGTGTGTTTTTGTGATGGCAGCCTTCAATATCCTAGGCCTCGACAGCGTCTCGGCCGCGATGGGTGAAGTTGTTAATTACATACCGCGTCTGCTTGTGGCCACGGTGGTGGTTGTCATCGGCTTATTGGCCGCGACTTTTCTTCGCGGTGTCGTGGCGACGAGTGCCGACCGCGTTGGTCTGACGTATGCAGAATATCTGGCCGGCGGCTGCTACTGGGTGCTTTCGTTACTGACGTTCATCGCAGCTTTCAATCAGTTGGGCATTCAGTTTGCCCTGCTCGAAAAGCTGATCCTGATCGGCTCGGCCGGCCTTTCCGCCGGTTTTGCGTTGGCCTTCGGCTTGGGCGGACGGGATGTGATGTCGGGGATTCTCTCTGGTTACTACGTGCGCCAGCGGCTGCAGGCGGGCGACACCGTGAGCGTGGCAGGCTTTGAGGGCACAGTTCGCGAGGTTGGCCCGGTCGCCACGGTGATCGAGACGCGCGAAAACGGGATCGTCAACAGGCACTCGGTGCCCAATGCCAAGATGCTGCAGGAGGCTGTGCGGTAAGGATTGAGCAGACAGATTTCCAGCAGGGTTCCCAATGAAGTCTGACAGGCTGTGCGAAATGAGTCCGCCTGCCTGAACCAAGCGACGAGGTTGCCAAGTCCCTCGTCCATCGAAAAATAGATTGGCTCCATGCAGGGCCCGCGGTGCGAAAGTGCCGCGGGCCTTCCTGTTTACTCGGCAGAGGCGAGCAGTTCGTCGCGTATGGAACCACGGAGAACTTCTTCCAGAGCCACCAGGGTGCGGGCGACAGTGGACCCGTCGAGCACTCGATGATCGTATGTAAGTCGCACGTCGATGCCGCCATCCGACTCAAAGGAACTGTAGTTGATGTTGGTCGTCAAAGGCGACAGCACATGCAGTCCGGCTGCTCCAGCGGCGGCCACTACGCTGATGGCAAACGTGCCGAAGTAATGGGCTCGATAGCCACCATCGGAATAAAGCCCGAGCCACCAGACGAAGTTCCGCAGCGGCCACGGCAGTCGGCTCAACGAAAGCGTGCGACAGAATGAAGGAACACTTTCGATCGGAGCGATTTTATGCGTTCGCACCAGCGCGTCGAGTTGAACCAGGCTCATTAACTCAGGCTGACGAACTTGAGCAAAAAACACAGCCTCTTCGCCGCAGTAGGTGCGTTCGAGGCTGAAGTTAGCCACGTTAAAAGCATGTTCGTAGAGGTGTGGCCAGAGGTACGGCATGTAGGTGCGACGCAATTCCGGCCGAGTGGCGGAGACAATCGCATAGGCCTTCATGAAAATCGCACACCAACTGATGTGTTGGGCACGGGCATCTCGGGCCGCGATCACTTCGGCCAGCTGCATCCGACGCTGAGAGGGAATGCTTGGCACTGCTTTCGCGTGCCGCATCAGATCGCAGACAAACCGTCGTGGCAGCGAAAGACCCACCCAGCGTCCTTGCGGAGCGTCGACGCCAGGAAGAGTGATGAATCGCATGCAATGGTCCGTTGTGTCACGCTCAAGAGCGACGAGTATATCCTCTGGGCGAGCGGCTCGCTTGCCTGCAGCTTTTCTCTCCAAAGAAGCCCAAGGCGTAGGCCGAAAGGAGACCGCATGGCGACACGTGAGGCTGCCACGGCCTGTTACTGCCGCACGAGCACGTGCGAGCCAGGGCCGAGTATATCGAGGAGTTCGTCTAGATCGCGAGACGCCATGATCAGGCTCGACCCCGGCACGGCATCGACCATCAGTGCCAATTCTTCAACGGCCTCGATCGCCATGCCATCACTTAAAAGAATCGACTTGGGTCCAGCGGGTGGAGCGTAGGCCACCTGAACGGCCGGGCCCTGCGGCTCTGAGCTGCTCGTGCCGCGGCGCACATCAACGACGTTGAGCGATGCACCGATGCGATCGTGGAGCTGCCTGCCGATTACCACAGGAAAACTGCCGGCGTAGTTGCCCGCAACTTGCAGGCTCACTCGGCGGCGGGAAACGCTCACCACCGCATCGAAGGGACCCTGCACGACTTTGAGATGTTCCCCGGGCAAGAGTTTGGCAGGATCATCGATGCCATTGATTTTGGCAAGGAGTTGCCACGGTACGCTGAGGGATGCGGCGATCGGTTGCAGTGTGTCGCCGGCTGCGACAATGTGTGGAGCCAGAAGCAAATCTTGTTGGGAATAGATCACTGTTCCAGCTAACTGTCCAAGCAGGGTATCGAGTTGTTGGCTCTCTTCAAGGCAGAGCGATTGGTCGTCGTACCAGACAGAAAGCACAGCAAGCGCCTCGGCATAGCGTCCGGCCGCGAGCTTGTCATGCGCATCGGCCCAGGCCGAAGCAAATGCAGCCGATGGGGCCGCCCGTGCCGGTGGCTGTGCAGCGGGCATCGGTGGCGCGTTGGGGGATGGCATTGCAACGGGCTGGGTATCGCCCACCGCGGTCGATGGCGGTTGGGGATCAAAGGAGCCTGGCACTGCTGAGCCTGACGCTGCAATCAAGTCAGCATGAGGCGGTGGGGCTGACATCGCGTTGAGATAGGTGGGCGAACGGTCGACGGTGGCTACAGACGCAGCTGCTGCTGTTGGGAATGCCGCAGGCGGCACAGCAGCGGGCACTCCTGCAACGGCTGCCGGAGTTGGAAAACCTGCCTGTGCTGGAAAACCTTGAGCCGGCAACGCCACAGCCGCCGGCGATAAAATTGGACTGGCTGCTGGCGGTGCAAACGGAGGCGCGTTTGAAATCGTGCCCGTATCGGTGGCAGCGGGAGCGAATCCGCCAGACGTCATCGAGCTTTCACCGGTGATCCCTGGAACCTGCCACGGTTGCCCAGTCTGGCCAGGCCCATTCTGCACAACGCAGTAGGCTCCGTAGAGAATCGTGCCGAGCAACCCTAGAACGACAAGGGGCTTGATTGCATCCATAGAATCAGAATCCCGTTCACGACGGAGGGAAGCCTTTGACCGGTGTGCCATGATCAGACTTTCGCGGTAAGCAGGCCGTTGGGGGAAAACAGGCGGCGGGATCGTAGAAAACACCCGCAGTCCATGCCAGACCGCTTGTCCTCGTGAAAAAGCTGTAAAAATGTCGTTCTTTGGGCCGTTAAATGGAACCGGGATCCGGCGAACCCAAGATTTCGGATCGTCGGAACCCAAACGCTCCCTTATAGTGGCGGCTCTTCTTGGAACCATTCGAATCGTCCCATGACCAGGCTCGCTCCATTCGCAAAGAGGGCTCACTGATGCGTTCACGGGATGTGGATACGATGCGGATGCGGGATGTGGCGACAGTCGTGCTGGCTGGCGGCAAGGGAGCCAGGCTCGATCCGCTGACTCGCGACCGCGCCAAGCCGGCGGTGCCATTCGGGGGCAGTTATCGGATCATCGACTTTGCCCTTTCCAATTGCGTCAACAGCGGGATGCGTCGCGTGCTGTTGCTCACGCAGTACAAAGCAAAAAGTCTGGACCGCCACTTAAATCTGGGTTGGCACCGTTTCTTTTGCCGCGACCTGGGCGAATGCCTCGATGTGCTGCCGCCCCAGCAGCGGGTTGATGAAAGTTGGTATCGCGGTACAGCCGATGCGGTGTACCAAAATATCTACTCGCTGGAGATGGCCGCTCCACGGTTGGTTGTCGTGCTCGCAGGCGATCACATTTACAAGATGAACTATCAATCGCTTGTGGATGCCCATGAGGAAAGCGGGGCGGATGTCACCATTGGGTCGCTTCCTGTGCCTCGCGAAGAAGCGGGTGAGTTTGGCACGATGGATATTGATGCGTCGGGCCGCGTGAAGACTTTTCGAGAGAAGGTAGCCAATCCACCGCCCATTGTCGGACACCCGGAGATGTGCATGGCCTCGATGGGCATCTACTGCTTCTCGTGGCCATTTCTGCTGGAGCGTCTGAAGTTGGATGCCAATGCCCCAGCAAGCCGTCACGACTTTGGGCACGATCTGCTGCCGGATGTCGTGCGGTCGCATGGGGTGTATGCCTTTCCCTTTTGCGATGAGAACAGGAAGCAGGATGCCTACTGGCGTGATGTTGGCACAATCGACGCCTACTTCACCGCCAACATGGACCTGATCGAGGTGGATCCGCAACTCAATATGTATGACGATCAGTGGCCCATCCGCACGCATCACCCTGCCTACCCGCCACCTAAGTTTGTGTTCGCAGGCCAGGGCGACGACTCGCGGAGAGGTGAAGCGACAGACAGCCTTGTCTGCCCCGGAGCAATTCTTTCCGGCGGCCGGGCCACGCGATCGATCATCGGACCAGGAGTGAGGGTCAACAGCTTTGCCCGTGTCGAACAGAGCATCCTCTTCGAGGGGGTCGACATTGGTCGCCATGCCCACGTGCGACGCGCCATCATTGACAAGGGGGTGCGAGTGCCTTCTGGTACGATGGTTGGCTTTGATCCAGACGAGGATGCCGCCCGCGGCTTGACGGTTTCGCCGTCTGGAGTGACCGTGGTTCCTAAGGGTTATCAATTTCAGTCCAGCGACGTTTCTGTTTCTACCAGTTCGTAAGCCCGCCGTTTGTGTGATCCCTACTCCAGCCTTTTCCTGAGATACTCCTTTCATCCGTCATGCCCAAGCGGAATCTTTTGCTTCTGTGCCTCATGACAGCCATCGGCTTGGTGTCGTGGCTGGCGCGCGATCGCAGCCAGCATGGGCGTCGCTTTGGCGAGGTGATGGCGGCGATCGAAAGTCTCTACCTCGAGCCTGTTGACGAGGCATCTCTGTTTCGTGCTGCGATGACAGGCGTTTTTTCCAAGCTCGATGAGCACTCCGCTTTTATCGATGGTGAACAACGTCAGGCGCTCGAGGCGGCTCTGGATCAGGAATTTGGTGGCGTCGGCCTGGAGCTTGCAATCGACGCGCGCGACGGCACGCTGGTAGTGGAGAGCCCCGTTGTTGGATCGCCTGCGTGGCGAGCTGGCATCGCTGTGGGAGATAGAATTATCGCGATCGATGGCGCAACCACCCGCGGCATGAAAGTCGGCGAGGCCGTCGCGTTGCTGCGGGGCCAGGTTGGCCGAGGCGTGACGCTCGAAATAGATGGGGAAGATGGCAGCCACGGAGTGTCGTTGGTGCGAGAAACTGTTCGCACCGAGAGCGTGTTAGGCGACAGACGCCTGAGCGATGGATCGTGGGAGTGGTTTATCGAAGGCGAGTCTGGCATTGCCTTCATTCGCGTGACAGGCTTTGGCGAACGCACACTCAAGGAGCTGGACGAGTCGCTGGAGGCGATTCAAGCCAGCCAGTCACCTCGCGGCATCATTCTAGATTTACGTGGCAATCCTGGCGGGCTGCTGTCGGTGGCGATTGACGTCTGCGATCGTTTTCTAGACGAAGGAATCATTGTTTCGACGAGGGGCCGAGCCCCTGCGGGCAGTCAGCAAAAAGGAGTGGCTGCTGTGGAGTTGCTCAATATGCGTCGAGCGACGCAGGGCGCTGCATGTGCTGGCGTGCCGATGGCCGTGCTGATCGACGGCCTCACTGCCAGTGCCGGAGAGATCGTCGCCGCCTGTTTGCAAGACAACCGTCGGGCTCACGTGGTTGGTAGCCGGTCGTTTGGCAAGGGAACTGTCCAATCCATTGTGCCGCTCTTGGATGGCGAGAGCCTCCTCAAACTCACGACTTCCGAATATCTGAGACCAAGCAACGCCAACATTCATCGGGCCGCATCGGATGCGGATGACGCTGTATGGGGCGTGTCTCCCGACAGCGGCTACCAAATCACGCCCACCGCAGAAGCGGTTCGGGGCGTTGTGGCATGGCGAAAGGCACGAGATGTTGTGTTGAAAATCACCGACAGCGATGCACCGCCTGTGGGATCGCAGACAGCAGCCGACTTCCCGCGATCCATCGATACGGTATTAGCCAGAGCCATCGAAGCGATCATCGATCACAATGGCGTGAGCGATTAGATCGCCATGCGGTTTGGGTGTGCATCTCGGGGGCGGCAAGAGTCTCCTCGCGTGGGCCGCGGCGGCCCAAGGCTCGTCGAGCGTTCGCCGACCCCCTTGCTCCCTTTTCCAGTGTGCCTGTTGTGCAGCTCGAGCTATCCGAGATGCGCTCTCGCCCATCCTCCGCGGTCAGTTGCCTCGGATTTCAGCGGCTAGAAAAAAACTTCCCGCCACGCAGACGATTCCCTTTTTGGTGGCAAGCGATCTGGCCGTGCGAAGGGCTGCTGCAGGGGAATCGGCCACACGGGCCGCCGGCAGGCCAGCCTGTTTACAGGCGGCCACGAGCCTCTCGGGCGAGGCGGCGCGAGGGTTGGTGGCGTAGCGAGTAACGATGACATGGTCGAAGCATCCGGTCGCCCGTGCCAGCATCCGTTCGATCTGCTTGTCGCCGCTGGCTGCAAAGACGAGCACCCTGGGTCGCAGCGAGTTGAGCAAGTGGGCGAGCGTTTCGAGGAGCGCTTCTATGGATGCGACATTGTGCGCGGCATCCACAATCACCAGCGGATCTGTGCTGAACGTTTCGATGCGGGCCGGCAGGATGGTGTTGGCAAGTCCAGTCGCTAGAGCCTCTGACGGGATGTGGAAACCGAGGCTATCCAGCGTGTGGGCGGCAACCACCGCCAGCGATGCATTGGAGACCTGGTGCCGGCCCGGCATGCCGACTCGATACCGAACGCGGCGTGCCGGTTGGCCGCCTCGCGGGAAACAAAGTTCAAGTACTCCTCCAGCCAGTGCATGGCCAGAGGCCGGGGCGGCATCCACAGAGATCGCGCGAAAGTCTCGGTTGAGTTGGAGCAGCGGCGCCCGCCGGCGGGTTGCTGTAGCGGCGATCACCCGGCGGGCAGAGGGCGAGAGTGCGCCGCTGATCACAGGACACCCGCGTTTGATGATTCCCGCCTTTTCGGTGGCGATCGCGCCGATTGTCGGGCCCAGAAGAGCCATGTGATCCAAGCTGATGCTTGTGATCACAGAAACGATCGGTTGCGAGACATTCGTAGCATCGAGCCGGCCGCCCAGCCCCGTCTCGAGCACTGCAATATTCACCCCTGCTTGCTTGAAGTGCACCATCGCACCAGCCGTCACCACCTCAAACCACGTCAGGCCGCGCACACCACGCCGCCCCGCCTCGCGGTCCATCGCATCAACGGCTGGTATGACCTTCGCAAAGGCGCGCACCAGTTCAGCGGACGTGATCGGACGTCCGCAAACGCTGATGCGTTCTTCGAGTGCATGAACGTGGGGCGAAAGATAGCAGCCGACGCGGTGGCCCGCATGGTCGAGGATCGCAGCGATCATGGCAACCGTTGAGCCCTTGCCTTTTGTGCCGGCCACATGCACGACTGGAAAGGCTCGGTGAGGGGATCCGATCGCAGCCAAGAGCCGTCGCATTCGCCCGAGGGCAAACGTGTCGCCCTCGCGAACCGTTGGCACAAACCGTTCGTAATTCACGCGACGGTCTAGCCAAGCGACCAGTTCGGTGCGAGACAGTTTCGGTCGATCTTTCCGCGACGCAGGCATCTCCCGCAAACTCCCTGAAGCACGTGGATTGCACGAGTGTATCCTCGGCTCCCCGGGCCCCAAGCATTTTGAATTGCGAAGCCATTCTGTTCGAAAAAACAGCCCGTTTCTCCGGACCAGCTTGCGGTCGATGGCTCATTGCGAAGATGTCGAGAGAGGCAGAGGACCAAAGAGAATGCGGAAGAGAGAGGGGGAGGGAAAGCGACCTTGACCCCCTGTGTCGTTTTCCAGACTCTCTCGCGTCATTCGGTGTTTCCTTTCAGGATTCTTGGTTGTGATTCATTCGCCGCTTCCCAGTTTTCCGATGCCCGCCACTGCGACTCGCTTGAGGCATTGCTCGCGATCGCTGCGAGGTGTTGTACTCTGGCTGGCTTCTCTCTTTTGGGCAGGCTCAGTGCTCGCCGCCGATCCGCTGCCACGGCCGCTCTCTGAATCGGTACCGGAGCCACTGCGAGAATTCGTGACGGAACCCAGCGAGCCGCCACCGGCACTCTACATCGCCGACCCCTTGAATGCGAATGGCTTTGCGGGGATTCCCTCGTGCATCGAGTCGGATGTGCCCTGCTGGCCGCGATGGTTTGTGGGCGCCAGCGGACTTGTCATGACTCGCACACTGCCATCCGGCGCCGCCACGATGCAGCCCGTGGCCAGCGGGCAACAACTCTCCACGAGCAGTGCCTCAGCCACCTGGCCCGGGGGCATTGATTTTCACGTCGGCCGCTGGATGGGGCCGAGGCAGCAGCACGCCATCGAGGCTATCTACTGGGGCGTTTACAACATGGGTTCGAGTGGCTCGCTCTCCAGTGCGGGTACCATCAATGCGATTCCGGCCGCCGCCTCGACCATCACAGTGTCGGGCACAACGGCTGCAAGCATACTCACAGGCGCGCAATCACAGCAGATCAGCCGCTCGGATCTTGTGAATGATATTGAGATCAACTGGGTCTATTCGTTGGGAGATCACCCCGAGTTTATGCCCACGGAACAGCGATTCAATCTGATGTGGCTGGCTGGCTTTCGTTTTTTTGAACTCCAAGACACACTTTCACTGGCAACGGTTTCAAGCAGTGCAAGTCAGCTGAACTTCAATGTCGCCACCAACAATAACCTTTACGGCGGTCAGGTTGGGGCGAAGTTCGATTGGCGGCTTGCGCCCCGCCTGCGATTTTCTGCGGTGCCAAAATTTCTGCTGGCAGGCAACGCGATTACCAACACATCGTCGCTGGCCTCTCCCAATGGCACAAATGCCACATTTGCGGACGGTTCGGCCGTCAACGTGCACGCGACGCGTGGCGTATTTTCATGGCTGGGCTCGGTAGATAGCGCCGTCGCCTGGGACGTGACAGATCGCTGGACTCTCTCGATGGGCTACCGCGTTGTAGGTGTTGGCAACATCGCCCAAGCCGACGGCCAATGGCCTGCTCTCATCACCAACGCCACATCGCTCATGAGCCTCGAAGCCGGCAGCAGTACGATCATTCACGGCGGTTTTGCTGGGTTTGAGGGCCGCTACTGAAAAGGGTGCATCCGCGTCCCACGGAGTTGACACTCGGCCGCGACGCACCGGGTTTGCCGATGACCCGAACCGTCGGACGTTCACTCCGGCCCTCCAGGCCTGCCTTTACTTGCCAGCAACGCCGCCTCTCGGGGTATCGTGCGCCATGCACCGGGGTTGCCGATGCCCCGACCCGTCGGACGTTCACTTCGGCCCTCCAGGCCTGCGTTCACTCGATGCTGGCTGCGTTTCCGGCATCCTGCCTTCACTTGCCAGCAACGCCGCGTCTCAGGGCATCGGCAACCCCTCACGGATGCTCTCGGAGCGGATTCAGATCCAGTCAGAGCAATCGCTTGACGAGCCGGGGGTCGGGTGAAGTTGACGCGAGTCGGCGTATCCTCGCATCGAAGCGGAGACTTTAACCGCCCCCGGCGGCTTCTTACCCACAGCATGTGCATGCACGCTGATATCTGGTGGCTCAGGTATCAGGTGATCGTAACCGAAGCGGAGACTTTAACCGCCCCGGCGGCTTCTTACGCACAGCATGTGCATGCGCGCTGATATCTCGTGGCTGAGGCATCGGGTGATCGTAACCGACGCGGAGACTTTAACCGCCCTAGGCGGCATTGCTATCTGGCGGCTTTTACGAGATCAAATGCGTTGGAGCCACCGCAGTAGTCGATGACGCGGGCGATCTCGCTCTTGAGATCCTTGCGGGAGACGATGCGATCGATGAAGCCGTGCTCCAATAGAAACTCGCTCGTTTGAAAACCCTTTGGAAGGTCGATCCGAATCGTGGCCTTGATCGTGCGAGGGCCTGCAAAGCCGATCAACGCTCTTGGTTCGGCAAAGACGAAATCGCCGAGAGATGCAAAGCTAGCTGCCACGCCCCCCATGGTTGGATTAGTGATGACCGAGATAAACAGTCCACCCGCCTTAGAATAGTGAGCCAGCGCCGCTGACACCTTTGCCATTTGCATGAGGGACAGGATGCCCTCGTGCATCCGAGCGCCGCCACCGGAGGCACTGATGATGATGAGCGGCAACTTGTCGGCAGTGGCTCGCTCGACCAGCCTCGCGAGGCGTTCGCCGACGACGCTCCCCATGCTGCCCATGATGAATGCCGAGTCGGTGACACCACAGGCCACGCGGCGGGCCCGGATCATGCCTGTACCGGTGAGGGCCGCATCAGAAAGGCCCGTGCGTTTTTGTTCGGCAACAATACGCTCCGCATAAGGCTTGCGATCGCTAAAGCCAAGGGGATCTGTTGGATAGAGATTGGCGTCCCATTCCTCAAATGTGCCGGCGTCGAGCAGTTGCACAATGCGCTGCGCCGCCGAGACATACCAGTGGTACCCACACTGCGGGCAGACGTTGAGGATATCCTCCGCCTCCTTGCGGTAGATCGTGGCCTGGCACCCCTCGCACTTTTGCCAGAGCCCTTCCGGCACGCCCCGCTTCATCCGGGAAGGATTTGAGTCGGGTTGGTCGTCGAGTGCTGATTCGCGAGCAGAAGTCGAACCGGCTGTTTTGCGTTGCGTGTTCGAAGGACGTCGGCGTTCCATGCAAAACCCGTAGCGTGAAAGAAACAGCGTCAAATGGCCCAGCCAAAGCGGCTGAAGCGATCAGCGTGAGTCTAGCCAGAATGGGCCACCGTTGCCTAAGCCTTTTCTGCCGGGCTTATTTTACGGGCTTCGCTCGCGGGACTCAGCCAGTGGCTGTGTGGCGATGTGCCCATCGCTTCTCCGGACGCTCGCTCCCGGCGCGTTGTGGTTCCGGTTGATTCCATTGGGAAGCCAGCGGGAGTTCCACCAAAGGTTCTCGCTGCGCATCACGAGACCAGAGGTCGCCCATCGATTCGCCGGCCGTTAGCCATCGCACGATTCGATCCAGCGGCTCGGGCACAACCAAAGCGATGCTCTCGCCAGCATGGCGCTTCCAGAGCTTTTCGAGTATCGCCTCCACGCGACTGCACGCGTGCTCGAGCAACTCACCTTCGGGGGGCACAACAGCCCAAGGATTTTCCTGCCACTGACGATACACGCGAGGCTGCTTGCGGCGGATATCCTCCACCAGCATTCCCTGCCATAGGCCTTGATCGAGGTTCTGAAAATCCGTGATCCGCCGAGGAGACAAGCCGATCGCTCTGCCGATGATTTGACTCGTTTCCTGAGCGCAGGCAGCCGTGGACGAATAGATGGCGGCAGGCCGCGCCATGGGTATCGCCAGGGCGGTTACCCCCGCGTTCAGGCGTGCGGCAAGAGCATGCGCCTCTGCGATTCCCACTTCAGATAAAGGAATGTCGAGCGTGCCGCAGATGCGGCCTTGCAGATCGAAGTCGGTGGATCCTGATCGAATCAGAATCAAAAAATCAGCCATCAGTTGAAAACATTCCCGGGTGTAAAGAATCCGCTCACGCGGCGTTCCGTGCGAGTTGTTCGAGGTGTGCGATCGCGTCGGCATAGCTGCTGGCTCGGATGACCGCGCTGCCGGCGACGATCAATTCTGCTCCAGCGGCGGCGGCAGGCCCTACGGTGTGGGTCGACATGCCACCGTCGATACAGAGTCGAAATGTGCCTGCTCCACCGTCGCGGAGTTTCGATAATTCTGCCAACTTGAGGAGTGAATCCGGTTCAAATGCCTGGCCGCCGTAGCCTGGTTCAACGCTCATGACGAGCACGCCGTCGCAGCAATCCAAAAACGGCACGGCCTGCTGCACAGGCGTGCGAGGGCTGATGGCGAGGTGGGCGTTTGGACCGAGAGAACGGATCATTTCTAACGTTTTCCGAGGCTCAACTAGGGATTCCAGATGCACCGTGATGATGTCCACTCCGGCGAGCGCATAGTCTGCCAGCGAGCGTTCGGGATCTTGAATCATGAGGTGCACCTCAAGGGGCAGTGCGGTGGCCCGACGAACAGCCTCCACGACGACCAGTCCGTACGTCAGTTGCGGCACAAATTGTCCGTCCATGATGTCGAGATGCAATCCGGCGGCCCCAGCTTTTTCCAACGCCTCGACCTCGCGGGCCAGATGCCCAAAATCGCACAGCAGGAGAGCCGGCAGAATGACAGGGCCGCTGGATTCCAACCGATCATTCAGCCGATCGATGGCCTTGGGTGGCGATGGATTCAAGGGGTTCAGCGGTTTCGAAGGAGTTGGGGGTCGACGCATGGATTCTACCACGAACGTCGGCCGGAGCAGCCAACAGACTTTTGTAACGGCTGAAAGTCGCGACGTAAACTCTTTTGTGCGATAGACTTCGGGCGTGGGAGCCGATGGCAGCTTGGACCCGAAATCATGTCACAATCAAAACCCGGCAAAGCCGAGCCTGCCGTGCACGACTTCGTTGGCCAGCGGCTTCTACCCAGCCGTTTATCCCCGTCTGATCGGGAGGCAATCGAGGCGTCTGTGCAGCGGATCGGCCGCACCCTACTCGACGGTTCGCTTGCCGCACAGCCATCACCGGTATCCGCGCAATGGTGGATTCAGCAGGCGGGCGAATGGGCCATGCACGATGATGATCTCAAGGTGCGGCTCTTTCGGC
>Ga0194055_10002832_pt1 | contig 13589 bp, 11 predicted proteins | sample SepL449m_MetaG_FD_155482 | JGI IMG/M metagenome (GOLD analysis project Ga0194055, IMG submission 155482) | Anoxic zone freshwater microbial communities from boreal shield lake in IISD Experimental Lakes Area, Ontario, Canada - Sep2016-L442-9m | ecosystem: Environmental > Aquatic > Freshwater >... | reverse complement strand
ACCTTGGCACAGTGTGGGTGTCAGTAAGTTGGACACGTGAGTGACTCGATGATCGACTGGAGCTTGGCTGTCAGCACGGCTCAGCACATGTTGCCTAACGGTCCACCCATCGAAGTTGATGATGCGCAGGCACTGATCAACTCGCTGTATGCCGCCGCTGCGGAAGCGGAAAAGCACATCGGCCAGATCACCCAGCTCAACCCCATTGCACCTTTGGCCAAGATCGCCGTTGTTGATCGCCGTAAGTGGGCGCAGTCCAACGTCGAAGGCTTTCGCGCTGCTATTACTCCGCTGGTGGATTCATTGCTGGAAAAGCGCGGTAGTGAATCTGCTGGACCGCGAGCTACGACTGGCTTAGTTGGTGCCATCGGTTCGCGAGCTACGGGCTTTCAAGTCGGAACGCTGTTGGCCTATATCGGCACCAAGGTGTTGGGCCAACACGAACTCTTTACCCCGGAGGGCACTGCACCACGGTTGCTGTTGGTGGCACCCAACATCGTGACTGCCGAGCGCAATCTTGGGCTTGACCCGTGGTCCTTCCGGTTGTGGGTGTGCTTGCACGAACAAACCCATCGAGTCCAGTTAGCGACAGTTCCCTGGTTAGAACCATTGATCCGCTCCGACCTTCAAGAGTTCTTTGAAGCCGCTGATGTGGATGTGGCCACCGTGCGCGAGCGATTGGGCACCGCAGTTTCCGCCGCAGGTGCATCGGTGCGAGGCGAGTCGGGCCGCTCATTACTCGAAGCCGTTCAAACGCCCGAACAGCGCCAGATCTTGGACCGCCTCGTGGCCTTGATGTCATTGCTTGAAGGCCATGCCGACTGGGCCATGGACGAGGTCAGTGAGGATGTCATTCCCGATATTGCTCACGTTCGCGCTACCTTTGAAAAGCGCCGCAGTGGGGTGGGGGCGCTGGATCAAGTGTTGCGTCGGCTATTTGGCCTTGATCAAAAGCTCGCGCAATACCGAGACGGCGCAGCCTTTGTACGCGGCGTAATCGACAAGGTGGGGCTGGAAGGTTTCAATCAGGTGTGGACCAGCCCAAATACTTTGCCGTTGCGAGCAGAAATTGTTCAACCCGCATTGTGGGTTGAACGAGTCCACGGTTCCGGAGGAGTGTGATGAGCGGACCCACGCCAGCTACGGCACAGACGCGTAACGCGGTTAAGGATTCTCTGCAGCCACTCGCCGCTGGTGATTTGGTTTTGGTCGCGTGTAGCGGAGGAGCAGATTCTTTAGCGCTGGCAGCTGCAGCCGCTTTTGTAGGACCGCGCGAGGGGTTTCGCGTGGGAGCCATCACGATTGATCACGGCCTGCAACCAGAGTCGGACCAACATGGCGAAGATGTTGCGGGGCAATTGCGCGGATTGGGATTGGGACCGGTTGAGGTCGTTCGGGTAGACGTGGGAACTGATGGTGGCCCAGAAGCCGCAGCCCGAACTGCTCGTTATGCAGGATTAAATGAGGCGGCTCAGAGGTTAGGTGCCTCAACAGTCTTACTGGGACACACACTCGACGATCAAGCCGAAACGGTGTTGCTGGGACTAGCTCGCGGATCGGGTGCGCGATCGTTGTCGGGAATGGCTGGCAGCAATGGAATGTATCGTCGCCCGTTCTTGGGATTGACACGATCAACCGTGCGAGAAGCGTGCGTGGCTGCTGGGCTTGAGCCCTGGGATGACCCGCACAATCAGGATCCGCGATTTGCACGTTCGCGGCTGCGCAACGAAGCGATGCCCGTTTTAGAAGATGTTTTGGGGCCGGGAATTGCTGAAGCCTTAGCGCGCACTGCCAGTCAGCTGCGCCAAGATGCGGATGCCCTCGACTCGTGGGCAACATGGGCTTTGGAGTCTGCTTTGCATCCCGAAGGTGGTCTGTCGATCGAGGTGCTGTCCGGATTTGAACCAGCGGTTCGCCATCGCGTGGTCAGGAGAGCCGCAGTCAGTGCAGGCTGTCCGGCTGGCTCGGTCTCCAGTAAGCACGTGGATGCCATGGACCAGTTGGTGACGCATTGGCATGGTCAAGGATCGGTGAGTTTGCCTGGAAACCTCGTCGCATGGCGCGCAGGGGACCGGCTCTACTTAGCCGCGGCAGCGCAATAGAGTTCGCGTAGACATGTCCCGTCGGTGTAGGAGTCAAAGTGTCGGCAGCTGACCTACCGGTCGAGATTGAACATGTCTTGGTGACACAAGAACAAATTGCTCAACGCATTAGTGAACTCGCCGCGGAAATTGATGCTGACTACGCAGGTCGCAACGTACTGCTCGTGGGGGTTCTCAAGGGCGCCATCATGGTGATGGCTGATCTGTCGCGCGCGATGGCTTCGGATCCTGCCGTGGATTGGATGGCAGTTTCGTCTTATGGCGTGGGAACTAAGTCCTCTGGCGTCGTGCGGATCTTGAAGGACCTTGATATTGATATCAGTGGACGCCATGTGCTGGTGGTCGAAGACATTGTCGACTCAGGTTTGACGCTTTCCTGGCTCTTGCGAAACCTGAACTCACGTGGCGCTGCGTCGGTTGAGGTGTGCACGATGTTGCGTAAACCTGAAGCTGCGCGGGTGGAAGTGCGAGTGAAATACGTGGGCTTCGACATCCCAGCTGAGTTCGTCGTGGGCTACGGGTTGGACTATGCCGAGCGGTTCCGCTCCTTGCCCTATGTAGGAGTTTTACGCACCACGCCCTAGGCCCCAGGCGGTTGTACCATTGTTTTCCAGGGATTAGGTAACAAGTTCGCATAAAGTGGTCAATATTTCGCCCAATCGGTTGACAAGGGCCAGAAGATGGTTTGTGATGGGGCGTAGGCGCAAAATGCCTGCTGTGACATTCGACTTGTCGCTGGCTTGACCGCCAGCGGCCCTACGTGGAAGCGAGTCCTTCGATGACCTCGGTTCGCCGAATTTTTCTTGCCAGTGGAGCAGTTGCTCTGGCGGCGTCAGCCCTCCTTGCTCCTTCCGCAGCGTTTGCTGATGATGCAGTGGCGACCACGGAAGCCACGATTGCTCCGCAGAACTTGGGAAACCGTTCCTTTACCGTTTCGCCGAAGGGCCCCTATGTGGGTGGCGAGAATCTGACGATCAAGGTGAGTGGCTACAACCCTGGCGAACTCATTGTCATCATGACCTGCCCTGAGAACGTCTGGCCTGGTGGCGCCGGTGGCACTGCACCTGGTGCTGGCTGCGCACCGTTTACCGCAGTTGGTAAGGGCAGCTGGTTCGGGACGGTTGACAGTTCGGGCAAGATCACTCAAACCATTCCCGTTGTCAAGGGAACCTTGTTGAGCACCAATTACAAGTGTGCGGCGTCTACTCCGTGTGAGATTGTTGTTGCTTCCACTGACTCAACCGGCGTTCCTGCCAAAAACCCCACTCCTTACGTGATGAACTTCAAGACCGCCAGCACCTCTTCTAGTGGTGGTTCTTCGTCATCGTCAAACAGTTCATCTTCGAGTAGTTCTTCATCATCCGGCGGTGGTTCGAACTTGGCCAACACTGGTCCTGGCGATGCACCCCGCAACGCTCTTGCTGGACTGGGCTTGTTGGTGATGGGAGCCGCTCTCATCACAGCAACTCGACCACGTAAGGCGATGACCCAGGTCTAAGCAACTCTTTTTGGCCCTGTCGTTCTTTGGGCGGCAGGGCAAAAAAGATGCTTTGGGGCCCTAGGGAAAGACGGGCTAAGCCCCGTAGGATGGGGTCTATGGGGAGCAAACGTTCACTCCAACAGCCCGACAGCTAGAGGTAAGAATGAGCCAAACTATGAATTCATCGCGCGAGCATGGTGCGTTGCGGCAACATGTCGTGGATCAGTTGCGCGAAGAGATCATCAGCGGCGACCTGGCCCCAGGCACCCCGATTCGTACCGAGGCGGTCATGGAGCGTTTCGGCGTTTCTAATTCACCCTTACGTGAGGCATTTGCTCAGTTAGCGGTGGAAGGCCTCATTGAGGTGTACCGCAACAAGGGTGCAGTGGTTTCTCCGCTGACCAGAGATGGCTCGGCGGACTTAATTCGTGTCACTGCTTTGCTGATGGAAAACGTGTACTCGTGGGCGATCCCACGTCTGAGTGGCTCCGATCTGGCGCCTGTACGCCGAGCAGCTGGAGACTTTGAGCTCGCCTATCGCAGCGGCGATTATGTGAATGCAGCCACGGATGTTGGTCGATTTGAAAAACTCGTCATTGAGCGCTGCGGAAGCGCGGAGTTAGAGCGCATGGTGTTTGCGCTTGAACCTAAGGTCCGTCGCGTGCGCCACTTGTTGAACGATCAAGACAGTTTGGATGGGGCTTACAACGTTGTAAATGGTGCGATGCAAGCAGTGCAGGCCAATGATCCTCAGATTGCTGTCATCGCTGTGAGGGCATTTTGGGCGGACTTTGCGGCTCGTCTCGATCTGGTCACATCAGGATTTATCTCATGACCCAGCAGCCGTCCTGGTTGGCCATGAGGCCCCTTCGCGGCGGGGGTGACCCGCGTGTGGCCATGGCTCGACGGCAGCATGCGGGCCGAGCAAACCGGCTCATCGGTTGGGTACTTTTGCCAGTTTTGTTGTTGGCCACTATTTCGTTCTCCTACCGAGAATCATCCGCTCTCGTCGAAGTTGCCGCTAACGTGTTCTCAGGGCTATTGATCGTCCTCACGTTCTTGCATTCGGGGATTAGTTTTTATGTCTTTGGTGGCGTGCGGCCACGAGCGACCCTGCGCGTTTTCCACGTGTACTTCGGTTACCTGACTTTTATCTTGGTAATGTTGAGTCAGAGCACCATCAACGGCCCGAGAATCTTCCATTTAGTGACCTCGGCATTCATGTACATCGCCATCCTGTTACACACGGTGATGGGTTTGAGGTATCAGGTATTGCGCAATCGATCGCAACGAGAAACTCCAGAACTTGTTCCCGCAAATACACGTTGATACGCCCGCGACACTGAAGACCCCTCGCTATTAACGTAAGCCAGTCTCACTTTGTGTTGTGACGTTGAGGAACATCAAATCAATATTCGCAAAGAATCCTAAGGAGACATTGAGCCTGTGCAGTCGTCTCATCGATCCCGCTCACGGGTGCTCGCACCACTGGTACTTTGTGTTTGGTTCCTCACCGGTTGCGTCGGCTCAGGATCAAATTCACAAGCGTCCGCTAAGGCTCAAGAGGGTCCGGGTATTTCGAGCAACTCGATAAAAATTGGTTTCGTCGTTCCCAACCCCAAAACTGCTGCTGGCGGCACGGGCTTTGTGGAGGGGGAATCAGGTGATGCCAAGGTCCAGGTTCTTGCCTTGGTGAAGTACGTCAATGAACAGGGCGGCTTAGCCGGGCGCCAAATTGACCCTGTTATACGAGTCGTTGATTCGGCTACGGATAGCGTGCAGCAGGAAAATGCGGTGTGCACGGGCTTCACCGAAGAAGACAAAGTATTTGCCGTCGTCCTCACCGGGATCCGGGAGGCGAGTGCCCGTTCTTGCTTTGCACAGGCGAACACGATGATGATTGATGCGGGGAGTAGCCCCCTTAGCGCCAGTGATTTCTCCGAATTGAAACCGTATCTGTGGGCCCCGAGTTTCACACCGATTGAGAATTATGCTCAAACTTTGGCCACCGGGTTGCGGCAACAGGATTTCTTTGGGCCGGATGTGAAAGTAGGAGTGCTCATTGAGTCGGAACGGAACTTGGACGAGGCGTTTAGCACGTACATGAGGCCGATCATTACAGCAGCAGGCGTAAAAGAGATTACGACCGCGACATTTGACATCAGTTCACCTGGTACTCAGGGATCGAGTGCTGGTGCTGCAGTCAATGGTTTCAAGGCAACTGGTGTTAACCGTGTTATTTTTCTGGGGCGACCGGACATGGCGGGATTCTTTACATCTATCGCTGCGCCCCAGCTCTACGCCCCGCGATTGTCCGTTGGAACCTTTGATGTTCCAAATTTCATTCGACTCAACCCGACCTACTACCCCCCAGCCGCGCTTAAGGGTGCAGTGGGAGTCGGCTTCGCCCCAAGTATTGATGACATCAGTGGGGGTTTCCCAGCAAAGGGTTCAGAGTCAAAGTGTGTGAATATCTACACGGCGGCTAATCAGGAGTTTGCCGAGAGATCGGATGCACAAAGGGCTCTCCTGTATTGCGACGCAGTGCTCTTCCTGCAGGCGGCCATGAAGAAGGTGGATGCGAAGGGCCCGTTAAATGCGTATTCATTCGCAACGGGCGCCCACTCGTTGGGTCGAACCTGGCAAGCAGCTAGTTCTCTAGAGACGGAATTCAAGGAAGGTGTATATGCGCCGGCTACGTCAGCGCGTTTACTGAAGTATGTCAATGGAAAGTTCATTTATCAGGGTCCGAAGGTTGGTATGACTCTGTCGTAACGTGGCATAAAAAGAATGAATCCCATGATCAAATCACAGATCATGGGATTCATTCTATGTGGTACTACTGAGTGACGAGCTCTTCCTGACTATCCTTTGGCTTGCGCCGAGCAAGAGCTTCTTGCTTCTTGAGGTCTCGCTCCTTTGCGGCGTAAGAAACCGCATATGCTCCAGTTGCAACGCTCCCTGACAGCAAGATGATTTCGGCCAGGTTCGTTGCGGCACCATTTTCAAGCAAGAAGATGTTGAAAATGAGGATCACGGTTGCGGACGTGAGCATCCACGGCCAGCGGATAAACCGGGTCAGTGCGATACCCATCACGATCAGTGAAAAGACCGTAGTGACTTCTGCTAGCGGAGGCCCACCTTCTCCAGATGGGCGGAACGCGGCGATGCCCCCTTGAACGGAGTACTGGAATACGGGGTCGATCTCGCGCACCAGGCCTAACAAGATGCACAGGAAAGTTGTCGCTCCCCACCACGTGATGATGGTGCGTGAGCGGTAGCCGGGAACATTGAGGCGGCCACAGGAGAGAGCAGCATGCATGATGAGCAAAGGCGTGCACAGCGCATGGATCGCAAATCGGGGGATAGTGGCGATCAGCAGCCCTTGACTCTCCTGAAAGATCAAACTTCCTACTCCGAGCATGAAGTTGTCATAAATCAAGCCGCCCAGGATAACCAGGAGGATGGCTGACTCCGTGACTTTTACCTTGCGCCCATTGCGCAATATCCAGACAGTGGTGGCAAAGAGGGCGATAGCACAGAGGCAGTAAAACGTGTAACCAATGTGTGCTGCGGTCATTGTCATGTCTGATCCTTTCTAACCGGTGCTTGACCTAGGGGGTGGGAAATAACTCGAGCGATGATGCGTATTCAAATGCGCCATCTGCCTTGTTGTACTTGAGTAGGCGTCCTGCGTTGATCGGTGCGTACACGCCAGGTTGGTAGTCAGCTTGGAGCGAGGCCGCGGATTGCAACGTCTTGCCGAGACCGCCTGCGGCGTCTTCAATGTTGTAGACGTTGACGACTCCGTCTTTGCCAATCTTGTCGATGGTCGCCTTCAGGAACATCACAGCGTCGCAGAAGGTCATGGCCGTTCGTGCATTGCTGCGCGTTTCAAAGGAGATTCCAGCGCCCTGGTAAATGTCAAAGCACTTCTTCTCGGCACCCGCACGAGGAAAACCAGATTTAATTCCGTCAATAGCGGGCAAGAAACCAACACCGACTGCGCCATCCATAGCATCAGCGGGGTAGTAGGCAGGATTTTCGCCGGCGAACTGCGGGGCTTCGTAAGTACCGATGGCCAAGCGTGGCTTGTATAGCTGGGGTGCACCAATAGAGGTGAAGAATCCAACAGCATCACCACGTGCCAAGAAGATCACGCGATCAACACCGGCGGCCTTGAAGTTGTTGACTGCAGCCCCCGCGGTGGTGCCTAGGGTCGACGAGCTACTGGCATCGAATGCAGCAGTGGTGATGGATGTGACTCCATCCGCCTCCAGCGTTGGCTTGATGACGGTGTCGTAAGCGCTCTGGTAGCCGCCACCAGTTTCAATCACCACGCCCACCTTGTTGGACGCTTTGATAAATCCCTCGTCCTTCAAGTCCTTCATCATGGCGCGGGAGTAGGGCTCTAGGGCAGGGAAGCTAGGAGTCCAGTAGAAGGGCTTGAGGGAGTCATAAACGGTCGTACTCTGCGCAACAGCCCCAGCATCAAGCATGAGCGTCTTTGCATCTTTGTAGCAAGTCTTTGAACTCAATTCGCGCTGGCCAAGGAGCACGACAGCAAATACCTTTTCATCCTGTGTGAAGGCGGTGCAGTAGTCGTTCTCCTTCTGCACGCTGGCTGCGCTCGAGTCGTATTCCTTCAGTACAGAGGTGATCTTGCGTCCGCCAAGCCCGCCATTTTTGTTGATGTACTTCACGAGAGCATTGACCTGTGCGTTGACGTCACCCTGCGCTGGAGTCTTAAAACCGCCGCCCCCAGCAGCAGTGGAGGCTTTGCGAGTAATGAACCCCACCTTGATTGTCGTGTCAGTAACTCCTGGTCCAACTTCTGACTTGTTGCCGCTAGCTTGTGACCCCGCCGTGCCGCATGCTGACAGTGTGAGAGCCAGAACACTGAGAACGACCAACAGCGATGTGGATCGAGTGAGTTTGCCAATCGGGGGCATGACATTGCCTTTCAAGTAGGGTTGCTTCCGTACGAGGTAACCTTGCGCTAGTGTGCACTAAAATACTATGATTTCGCATAATATTGTGTAAAGTCCCTGCGAAATCCCTTGGCTGTCTGCAATCAGGGTCTTGGCCTGTAAGGAGTCTGTCTTGAGCATCGCGGCGAGTGAGAAAACTGAACTCAAGAGGGATATTACGCGCTGGAACCGCCGTCTTGGCTGGGCCTTAGTCGTCTTTTTCCCCTTGAGCTATGCCACGGCATGGTGGAGCAAGCAGATCGTCGATGGCACGGTGTTGAACTCCTGGGTGTCCTTCTTCAATGTACTCATTCAGGTCATCGCGACCCTGGTGTTGCTCACCCATGCTGGTTATTCGTTCTACGTTTTTGGTTTCCCAGCCCCGCGGTGGAATTTGCGAGCAATTAATGGTTATGCGGCCTACCTTGTGCTGTTGATCTACTTGATGAGTCAAGCGGCAACGGATATTGAGCCCCAACACACAATTTTGGTGTGGATTTCGTTCACGCTGATTGGCATCCACGTGCTGGTTGCCGGATATCTGGCGTATAAGCGACCACGCCGTGAAACGTTATTGAAGAAAGACATTAGGGCTCTGATCTCGCCTGATGCGCAAACGCTGGAAGAAATCGCCCAGTCGCGTGCTGCTGGTACCGCACCGACCGATGTGCCAGTCCTAGAAGCTAAATCGCTCAATGTGGATCTTGGTTCGGTTCGGGTTCTCTTCGATGTTGATCTGCGTGTGATGCCTGGCGAAATTATTGCGCTGATGGGAAACAACGGCGCCGGAAAGACCACGACGTTGAGAACGTTGGCCGGCTTGACTCCTGCTACAGGTGGGTCGGTTCTCCTTGATGGTTTCGCTGTAACAACCCTCACGCCAGCAGGTCGGGCAGAGCTAGGTTTGTCCCTGATCATTGGCGGTCGAGCTGTATTTGGTCCTCTGTCGGTTCGTGAAAACCTGGAAATGTTTGCTTACCGACTGGGTCTGAGTTCGGCTGAGTTGGAGTCGCGAATCGAGAAGGCGAAAGAGGTTTTTCCGTGGATTGCTGAGCGGTCCTCGCAAAGTGCTGCGACCCTATCGGGTGGTGAACAGCAGATGCTGGCTATTGCTCAAGCCTTGGTTGTCCGGCCCAAGATTTTGCTCATTGATGAGTTTTCGCTGGGTCTTTCGCCCAAAATCGTTGGTGAGCTTATTGATGTGGTGCGAACAATCAGCGAGAACGGAACCGCTGTTTTGCTTGTCGAGCAATCGGCTTCCGTTGCTTGTGAGGTCGCTGATCGAGTGTATGCACTTGAGCGAGGCAGCATTGTTCTTGCGGAGGATTCGACAATCTTGGCGGCTGAACCGGAACGCTTGACGAATTTGTATCTACAAGGATCGGCAACCCAAGGGAGTTCTGTGTAATGGGCCTGAATCAAGCAACCTTGATCCAAGGACTGATTCTGGGAATCCCATATGGTCTCTTGGCCGTCGGCTTGGTTTTGGTTTTCAAAGTAAGCAAGTTCATCAACTTCGCACAGGGTGCTATTGGTGCGTTTGGTGGAGCCGTTGTTGGTTCGTTGACGGTCACCTATGGAGTTCCGTATTGGGCGGCCTTTGCTGTTGGAGTTGTTGTTGCGGCAGGGATCGCAGCCGCCTCGGAAGCGGCGATCATTCGTCGATTGAGCGGCCAACCGCTCTTGATGGGTGTTGTCATCACGCTCTTGCTCTCCCAATTGCTGTTGGGTATGTCGTTCGTTGTTGTTGGCGACGCAACTTTTGGTGCTGCGTATCCCACGCCAGCGCCGTTCCCAAGTTTTGAAGTTGGAACCTTCGTCATCGTTCCTTCCTACACCGCGCTTTTGATACTTGGCCCGATTGTGGTTATCGCCTTAGCGCTGGTTCTGCGCAGAACTCGATATGGCTTGGCGGTTCGTGCTACAGCATCTAACCCTGATGCAGCGTGGGTTGCGGGTGCGCCACCGTTCCAGATCGCTGGTCGATCGTGGGCTATTGCTGGCGGAATCTCAGCATTTTCGGCCATTCTCTTGTGGCCAACCCAGGGCGTGGACGCATTGGGGACCCTGGGTCCTGCTCTATTGCTTCGCGGCTTGGTGGCCGCGTCCATTGCACGTTTTGAGAGCATCACTTCTGCATTCTTGGCCGGAATCGGCGTGGGAGTTGTAGAGGTCGCCCTTCGTGGCTCGGGAACAACGACAGGGGTTGCCGACCTTGTTCTTGCCGCAATAGCTCTAGTCGTTTTGATTGCCCGACCGCCCAAGGCATCGCGAGTATCTGAAAATGACGGAAACTGGACGAAGCTGTCGCTGCGCCGCCTCCCTGTTCGCTATGAGCAACTGTGGTTCGGACGTAACTTCGGCACCGTAATGGGCGTCGTTTCCTTCATCTTCATGATCACCGTTGTGCCGCTGTTCTTTTTGACAGCCACCATCGCGTCGACTTTGACCTATGTCTTCGCACTGGCCATCGTTGCTCTTTCGGTGATGATCCTTACCGGTAGAGCGGGGCAACTATCGCTCGGGCAGTTCGCCATCGCTGGCATCGGAGCGACTGTCTCAGTCAAGATTGTTGATCTGTCCGGAGTGTTCGTCCTGGGCCCTATCGCTGCCATGTTCATCGGTGGATTGGTCTGCCTCCTCCTGGGAGTGCCCGCCCTGCGGACCAAGGGGTTGGTTCTGGCCGTTACGACGTTGGCGTTCGCCTTGGCGACGCGCGCATGGATCTTGCCGCAAGACTGGGCGCTGGGCAGTGGACTTAAGCCGGCACGGCCAGCTTTCGGAGCCTTTGAGATTGACAGTTCGGTGCGTTATTACTTCTTCGCTCTAGCGATTTTAACTGCGGCAGCCGTCTTCACTAGTTGGTTGGTGAAACGAAACTGGGGTCGTGAACTCGTTGCACTTCGGGATAACGAGGGCGCAGCACGAGCCCTTGGTGTTCAGGTTGTCCGCCGTCGTGTTGAGGCATTCTTGGTCGCAGGTGCGCTAGCGGGTCTGGGTGGTTCACTTCTCGCACATTCTCGTCCGTTAATCACGCCTACTGATTTTTCAGCGAACACCAGCATTGATGTTGTGGTTATTGCAGCTGTGGGTGGAATTTCTTTGGTCTCCGGCCCCATCATCGGTGCTTTGTTGGTCGCAGGAATTCCTCTCCTGGCTGGCCTCGATGCAACCGCTACTACTGGACTGCTGCTTTTGTACTTGGTGTTGGTGTTGTTCCGACCCTCGGGCTTCCTGAGCTTCTTGGTGCCGCTGCGTGATTGGTGGCTGGAAGAGTGGGGACGCACCCGAGGTATCGACCCCGCCACCGTCAAGCCACGCACAACGCCCCAAGCGAGCCCGCTCTTGGCCTTTATGGGATTCGCAAGCCGTGAAAAGGCCACTGCGCCCTCAGCCGATGAGCCGATTCTTGAAGTATCAGCCGTTAGCAAGTCTTATGGGGGGATCCGAGCCGTGAAAGGGGTCTCCTTGTCGGTTCGTGAAGGCTCAACGACGGCGATCATCGGTCCGAACGGGGCCGGTAAGACCACCTTCTTTGAAATGATCTCGGGCTTTGTCACACCCGACGAAGGATCGATCGCATTCCACGGACGCAATATCACGTCGCGTTCACCGGAGTTTAGAGCTCGCCGCGGACTTGTTCGCTCTTTCCAAAATGCGCTGCTCTTTCCCACCTTGACGGTCTATCAGGCTGTTGAGTTAAGCCACGGTCGAGGTCGCTCAGCGGGATTGACCGTTCCGGACCTGTTAGAACTTGCTGGCTTGAGCGAGTTTGCGGATACCTTGATTTCTGATCTGCCTACGGGCGTGCGTCGGGTAACGGAACTGACGTGCGACATCACCTTGACTCCTGAGTTGATTTTGCTTGACGAGCCCTCTGCTGGAATCGCGCACTCCGAGATTCCTGCCTTAGCCAAGTGGATTCGTTCTCTACGTGAGGATCTACACATTACGGTCCTAGTGGTTGACCACGATATGAATCTCTTGCGTTCTGTGTGTGATGAGTTCGTCGCAATGGATTTGGGACAAGTTATCGCGCGCGGCACTGCGGACGAAGTAGCTGCGAATCCGAAGGTGATTGAGGCCTTCCTTGGTACGAGTGTGGCTGCGGTGGAACGGTCGGCTGCGGCAACTGCTGTTGAGTAGAACGGGCCTTTGTGGCTCGGCGCTGGAAAATCGCCTCGGCGAGCCACGGGTCGGCCTTTCGCGGTAGCCTGAAGGCACTAGATCTGCTTCCTCACGAGCAAAGGGGGATGGGGCTTAGGCCTTTTTCCTATGGATATCAAGCGCATTCTTCGTGGACCAATTGTCTGGATTGGCGTGGCCATCTTGGTGGCCTTGCTGGCCGGTCAATTTATTTCCTCTGCCTCGGCACCTAAGAAGGTGGACACATCCGCGATCATCGCCTCGATCACCAAGGGCGATGCCAAGTCCGCCACCTTGGTTGACCGCGAACAGCGCATTGAGATCGTCTTAAAGAACGGTGATAAGAAGCAGTCCGAATACGTCACGGGCCAAGGTGTTGAGCTCCAGCAGTTGCTCCAAACCAAGGTCGATGGAGGCCAACTCAGCGGCGGCTACAACGTCAAGGTGCCTAAAGACAATGTCTTGCTTTCTCTCCTTGCCTCGCTATTGCCCATTGCTATCATCGTGTTCTTGTTGTTCTTCTTTATGAACCAAGTCCAAGGTGGCGGCTCCAAGGTCATGAACTTTGGTAAGTCCAAAGCAAAGATGATGTCGAAGGACACCCCGCAGACCACGTTTGCCGATGTGGCTGGTGCGGATGAAGCCATTGAGGAACTCGAAGAGATCCGAGATTTCCTTACGGACCCTGCCCGCTACCAAGCTGTAGGCGCGAAGATCCCCAAGGGTGTTCTGCTTTACGGCCCCCCTGGAACCGGAAAGACGTTGCTCGCTCGTGCTGTAGCTGGTGAAGCCGGCGTACCGTTCTATACGATTTCTGGTTCGGACTTTGTTGAGATGTTCGTTGGTGTTGGAGCATCACGAGTGCGCGACCTGTTCGAACAGGCGAAGGAA